>Ga0214545_1000502_pt1 | contig 62469 bp, 28 predicted proteins | sample CNSS4metaG_FD_160064 | JGI IMG/M metagenome (GOLD analysis project Ga0214545, IMG submission 160064) | Root nodule microbial communities from cowpea collected in UCLA plant growth center, Los Angeles, California, USA - CNSS4 | ecosystem: Host-associated > Plants > Roots > Nodule | place: USA... | reverse complement strand
TTTATATTTATTTTATAAATATATATATATATATATATATATATATATATATATATATATATATATATATATATATATTTGATTGAAGACAAATAAAAAATTGAAAATTAAAAAGGAAATTTATAATAACCTTTTTTTATAAATATACATCAACTATACATTTGTTGTTATAAGTATTAATTTTTACTGTAACGTACAATTATAATCGATTTTATTTCTATAGAAAATGCATTGTAAAGATTTAACGAATAGAAGAAATGTTAAAATAAAAAAAGGAAATCTTAACGAGTTTTTTAAGGACACTATGAGGTATAATTAATAATTATTGATTTCACTACATTTATGTTGAAATATGAAATAATTAACCACTGACTAAAATAGAATACTCTTTAAGGTATAACTCTATTGATTGAAATAGATTTTCTAAAGAAAAATTATTGTTTTCGTCTTTTATTTCTACAATTGTTTTGAAAACATAAAATAAATATTTTGAAATTTCTAATGTCTTAACCAAAAAATAAGAAAAAATATTTTTGATACTTGAGGATCGTCTCTCAGTAAAAATTTGAAAGGTAAAGGTTTGAAATGTTTGAAAGATACAATCTTTAATTTTTGAAAAAAACAAAATCTCTTTGAAAATTGTAGTCTTTTCCAAATTCCTTTGTTACGGATAGATTGCATTTTTTCATGGACAAATTTTCTCTTTCTTCCGATTGCTTTTTGTCACTCCTTCAAATTAATTTCCCTATTTGTTTTGACTATGCATGAATAGGGATGGCAACAGGTCGGGTTGGGTACGGATAATGCCTATCCGCAACTTGACCCGCAAAATAAAATCTGCCTGCTACCTGTCCATTTACCGGTTGGATATCCGCTTAAAAAATATTCGCGGATATTTTTAAAACCCGCGGGTACCCGTGGATACCCGATACCCACAAATATTTAAAAAATATATATATATTATAATATTTTTAATATAAAATTATAAAAATAAAATATAAATTAAATTAAATTTGATATAATAAAATATACTATTAATTTTAATTTTAATTAAATTTAACTTAATAAAATATAAATTAAATTTTTATTTTTACTTTTTAAGGGTAACAAATACCTGCGGGTACAGATAGTATGATACTCGTACCTGACCTATTTATAAGCGGGTAGCGAGTAACAAATATTTTAATACCCGCGGGTAATAAATACCTGCAGGTAATAACTATCCGTTACCGATTTTATCCGTAGATATCCACGAGTACGGTTATTTTTGCCATCTCTATGCATGAATGATAATTTTGGTGTGCATCAAATAAATTATCAATTAGAACTAAATAACAATTATGTACACTTTTGTCTTTTATATAAAGTAAAATTGTTTAGGTCAAAATTAATTTAATGTCACAAATAAACATGAACTTTTATACGATTCAATGTTTATTTATTTTTCTTAACTAGTGCACTTAGGTTAGCATGACCCAAATAAAAATAACTCTGCAGAGACCTACTTACCACATAATAAATACTTAAAAGAATACAACAATAATGAGATAGAAAAATCTTTCCAGACTCTTTAAAGGAATTAACATGAAGAAAAAGAAAAACACATATAGGGATGCCAACCGAGACGGGGACAAGTTTTCCTATTACATACCCATCTCCAAAGAAAATAATTCATCACATTCTCATACCCAAACTCAACGGGTATAAAACTTTTGTCTCATCCACATCTCCATTATATAATGGGTATAGCCTTGTACGTGTCCGTACCCATATTTGTTTTCTTAAGATTTTAATATTAATTAATTAGGATTTCGAAAATTATAAAAAAAAATCAAAATGAAACATAATATCATTAAATATTTAGTATAAAAAAAACGTATTCTCATTTCTTCGATATGAAATAGTTAAGAAGAAATTATAATTTTAAATATTTCAAATTAGAATACCGAATAAAATTTCATGAAAATTAAAATATTTATTAAATTTGTAAACATTAATGAAACAAAATTAATAAAATTTAAAAATATTTTAGAAAGATTACAAAAGAAAAAATTGATATTCAAATTTAAAAATATTTTAAACTTCTCTCCACTCCCATTTAAATTCTAATGAAAACTATTTTTTTATACACTAATAAAGAAAGATAATACACCATTTTAATGAAATGACACAAAAAACTAAAATTAATCCAATAATAAATGAAATTTAATATAGATTTTCCATTTTCTAAACTTCAATATATGTTGGATGATGATAAAGAAGATTCATGACAATGATATTAAATTATTATATTTTGAAGGTTGACATAGGCTGGTGCGGGTCGAAGGTCGAAAAGGGTCATTCCAGGTTGATGGTCAGTCAAATTAGCCTTAATAAAAGTTTGGCCAAATTTTTACGAGACGACCTTGGTTGGCTTGGGTTGAAGGTAAACCTTGGCCAGTTTGACTGAAGACAACTTATTTAGACGAAACGTCAAGACGGGCCGATGGACCGAAAGGAGAGATAGGTCGAGTTGAGTTGAAAGTTGAGTTGAGTCGGCTCGGGTCTATGTTCGAGACATGCCGACCTGTGTCGAAATTCAAGACGGATCGACTTGGGCAAAAGGTTGAGATGTGTCGACCAAGACGAAAGGTGAGACGGGTCGACTCAATTCGAAATTCGAGATAATTCGGTTTGGCCCAATGTCGTGATGGGCTTGCCTAGGATGAAATCGTGAGTGACTGGCTTGGATCAAAGGTTGAAACAAGCCAACCTAGATCCGATGTCAGGATAGGTTGTAAAATAGTGAATTATTTTATAGAGAATGTGTGGTTATTTGTCTTTTTCACACACATATATTTAATAATATGCCTTATTTTCGGTTCATTTATTTATCTTTTCTCATTTGTGTATTGACAAAGATATTAAGGTTGAATTGTTTTTACGTATAATTGGAATAGCAAAATATATTATAAAGGTTAGTTACTTAAAATTATAATTAGAGGTAAAATAAAAAAAATATATTTGTGTAAATAAATACTACAATAAAAACTCTTCTTAACTATTATATATATATATATATATGTTTTACTGTACATGACAACCAACCAGTTAAATAAAAAACTTATATAGTCATAATTATAATAAATGTATTTTTTTCTCCAATTTATTACTTTTTCTGGTGAATTTTTTCTTATACTTAATTTTGACACATTTTGTTTTTGCTTCTTAAAAAAATATAAGGATTTTATTATTTTGTTCACAACTATCAATCTTATTTGGTCAACTATTACATAACAATGTTGATACCTAACACAACACTTCATTATTTGACATGGTTAACTCATGATACTAACATGGATTGATGTGCTAATAAAATGTTACTAAAAAAAATGTACAACACTAAAAAAACATAAGTACAGATGTGTAGCATTGTAAATATATAAGAACAAATCTACATCAGTATAAAAATATGAAGGCAAATGTGCATTATTGAGAAAATATGAGGACAAAATACAAATAGGAATAAAAAAATGATAAAGAATTTTTAATTTTAGAAATGTTAGTAAGTTTTCACTTCTCTAAACTATTTTTGTTTGTTTATAGATATTCATTCTTATTATGAGTTTGATTGGTCACATTTCCACTCAACCATCTTCTATTTTGTTACATGTTATAATTCTTAATTGTTTCTCTCTTTCATTTGCAAAAGATTTTGTATATTTCAATATAATTACAATTTGTCTTAAATATTGATGCTAATACATTATACACTCATCAATACTCTACGCAAGTGCATCCAAATATACGCAAGTCACATGCTCCTGTTATTGAAGCCATTCCAAATGATGCTAATACATTATACACTCAACCGAAACATAGTAATGACGGAGAAAATTTTCTATTTCATGATTTCTATAGGAAATGATAAAATTTTTGAACCAATAACCAATTCTATAGTACAACAAAATTTGCAAAACTTATGAGTTATGACAGTCATGAAGGCATTCATGACATAGCAACTTATTGCGAACTAGAGCTGTCTACAACCTTAAGACCCCAGCTCATATCCTCACAGTGGCGTACATGTGGAACAAGTGCACCAGTATCAGTTCCTCTCTTAGCCTTACAATCATAGAAGGGAGGAGCATGGAAGCATGGCTCCATTGACATGGCACGTTGACAACCAGGATCAGGGGCTGTTCCATTCTCTGGCTTGTACAGTATCCATGGTTTCAAACCTCCAAGCCCCTGTGCCACATAGCCAAAAGTAGACCACGAGCTCGTGACCAACGCGTCGCTCAAGCTCAACAAGTACATTTCTGCCCAAGCTTTTTGATTGTGCATCTTCTTCTCTGTTTGTTGAAAACCTTCATGGCTTGGCTGGTAAATGCCAATAATTTCTCCTGTCGCAGTAGGATGTTCCCAATACATGTCTCTCACTTTCTCAAAATAACCAGAGCTCAACGATGTCATCAGTACAGCTTTTGATTTCGGCTTTCCTGGTGACTTAACAAAATCACCCTTTCGATTAACATCAGGCAAAAGATTCTCCTTCAAGGTGCAAGCTAATATCTGATCCAACACATGTTGAAATGGGCCAGTTCCTGTGTCAAACACTCTTATCTGGATGCCTAATTTTTCATCAGCATTAGCTAAATAAGCTTGATAGTATCTACTCACAAGTCCCCATACTTTGTTGGTGGGGTGGAAAAGATATCTACCCAAGAAATGAAAAATTGTTTCCTTGTTCGGAAAGAGATCACTCAGTTGCTGCTCAAACGATGGCATTAAGAATAGAGATGGGACAAAGTAATTATTTGTTCTCACCACTAACCATGGTACTTTCTGGAGAAAAGTTTGGTCTTCATCACAAAAGAAAAGTTTGTCTTGATCATCATAGTCATGTGCAAGATGAAGATAGACAAAAGAAGGCACCGTGGATTTTGTAGTTGCTTTATTTTTCAGCATTTTCCCGTAACATTGATCAGATTTCTGATCAAATTTGGAAAAATGACTGTTGAGAGGGAAATCAGGAGGGAGAAACCAGGAAACATGTGGAAACGGTTCACAAAAAAGATCAACCATATCAACTCCAGGATCAACCAATAGAACACGATTCGTGAGGAGGGCGTATAGAAATGCAGAAGCTAAGGTCAATATCCTATTCCCTAGCCCACTATATGAAATCCATACCACATATTTACACGCGGGGGAATCACTCACATGACCAGACCTGAGATCCTTCACCGTTTTATTATAGGATTCAGTGTAAGGTCCACATTCCTTGTGAAGGGTTTCATATGTTCTCAATCTAGAAATAAGGTAAGGTGAAGGATTTCCTGATAGTCCTTTCCCATACCAGGCAGAATGGTACCTGCTGAAGCAGGATCTCTCATCGAAACCACCTGCTAAAAGGCCACCAAGTAGTTTATCCTTTTTCAACATGACAAAATCAGAGACGTCACCTACAAGTCAAAAAAGAAGAATTCCATTATTAAACCAGAATGTTCATTCATGTACATAAGAAGTAAATCAAATATCTAAAAAAACTGGAAATGGGAAAATCAGGTCACTACAATAATAGCAACAACAACAAAAGTCATATTCCTCTAGGTTAAATCAGGTACATGTATCACAAAGTGCTTTTGAGCATACCTAAAATATATGCAAAACAAAAATATATGCAAAACATCAAATTCTCTCTCTAATCATATTCATGACTGCTTCCTTAAAATTGAGTTTGATTCTAACTCAATCCAATAAGTTTTTTCGTGTAACGGTTGTTCCATCAGCAATAATACTACTTCATGTCAATGTCAAGAACAGAAATTCAATAACACGAAATTCGCTAAGACTAAATATTTAAAGATGATCCAACAGGCTTAGATGCCATCTCAAAATTTTGAATTTGTACCTAACTCAATTCCAAAAGTTAAGTCACAAGTCGACATTCACATACAGTATTCTAGCGTTATCAACAGTGAATGTTGGATCTCCAACAATCATTAGCTTTTGCACAGCATACATTTGACCAAGCAAAAATGTAGAGAAAACTAGAAAAAGACTTATAAATAAGGTTATAAATCCAATACAGCAGCACATTACACAAAACGAAAACAAATGCCGCATAACTGTAAGATCCAAATTTCTCACGTGTCTACCAAGTTGAAATAGAAACGAAGACCAAATCATAAACTAAAGAAGAAGAGAAGAAGAAGAAAAACCTTGTTGAGTTTGGGTTTGTTTGAGTTGGAGCAGAGCTTTTATAGTTGGAGATGATTGGACGGGAGGGCGCGGGAGAAGGAACGTGAGGGAGAAGATGAAGAGACAAAAGAGAGAGAGCGCCATGAGGCGCGTGAGAGGGAATTTCCGGGTGGAGCGCGTGTCTGAATCGGAATCTGGGAGGCTTTCTTCGTCGTGGCCGGTGTTGCGCCAATGCCTCTTCATGTGCAGTATGGGTTGGATTCGACCTCAGTTATCAGTTATGCTCTGCTTCTTCACTCACACCCAAACTCGGCACTGTCATGTGTTAGTTACTCTTACACCCCTTTGGAGTTGGAGATCCCTTCCATAGCCATAAACACCACTCATCATGCCACAACTCAAGTTTTGACTAAACCAGTTTTACTCTTATTTTATAAAAACTTAATTATTTATTTACCCAAAACTGAATTGTATATTTATGGAGGAGACTCTACTCAAACATTATATTAATTTAATTTTATATATTTTTAAAATGAAGTATACTTACTATTATAAGATATATAGTAAAATAGTGAATTACTTTATAGAGAATGTGTGGTTGTTTGTCTTTTTCACACACATATACTTAATAATATGCCTTATTTTCGGTTCATTTATTTATCTTTTTTTATTTGTGTATTGATAGAGATATTAAGGTTGAATTGTTTTTACGTATAATTGGAATAGCAAAATATATTATAAAGGTTAGTTACTTAAAATTATAATTAGAGGTAAAATAAAAAAAAAATATTTGTGTAAATAAATACTACAATAAAAACTCTTCTTAACTATTATATATATATATATATATATATATATATATATATATATATATATATATATATATATATATGTTTTACTCTACATGACAACCAACCAGTTAAATAAAAAACTTATATAGTCATAATTATAATAAATGTATTTTTTCTCCAATTTATTACTTTTTCTGGTGAATTTTTTCTTATACTTAATTTTGACACATTTTTTTTTTCTTCCTAAAAAAATATAAGGATTTTAGTATTTTGTTCACAACTATCAATCTTATTTGGTCAACTATTACATAACAATGTTGATACCTAACACAACACTTCATTATTTGACATGGTTAACTCATGATACTAATAAAATGTTACTAAAAAAAATGTACAACACTAAAAAAAGATAAGTACAGATGTGCAGCATTGTAAATATATAAGAACAAATCTACATCATTATAAAAATATGAAGGCAAATGTGCATTATTGAGAAAATATGAGGACAAAATACAAATAGGAATAAAAAAATGATAAAGAATTTTTATTTTAGAAATGTTAGTAAGTTTTCACTTCTCTAAACTATTTTTGTTTGTTTATACATATTCATTCTTATTATGAGTTTGATTGGTCACATACCCACTCAACCATCTTCTATTTTGTTACATGTTATAATTCTTAATTGTTTCTCTCTTTCATTTGCGAAAGATTTTGTATATTTCAATATAATTACAATTTGTCATAAATATTGATGTTATTGACATTTCATAATATACTTTTAAAAAATAATGTAAGTTCTATTGAAAATGTACTCATTATCACACTAATAATGAGGATCTATTTCACCCTAATAATTAGTACAAGTTAGTGTGTATATTGTGGAAGGAAGACTCAAAGATAATAAACAATAGTTTATTTTTTTTTAATATTAATATTTCTCACATTTTATCCTCTTAGTTTTATAATGCTATACGTTTGTCTCATATTTTCATACTATTACACTTTTGTTTACTGTATTTTCATACTATTATACATTTGATCCTAAATTTTCTGTGTTAATATTATAACACATCAACACGTTATTGTCACATCATCCATTTATGTTTATATCATGTGGTTTTTTATGTTATTTTTATTTTTTTAAATATATTAAGTTAAGAGTATATAATTATAAATGTCAAAGTATTATAGTAGAGCATAAGCAGAATAATCCTATCTTTTTATTTGATCCAAACTTTTTATTTTGATTTGAGAAATGGATAAAAGTTAGTTATTATTTTAAGATTTGTAAAGGTGGTTACATTGCACGAAAATGTTTAATTAACAATTAATTTTAATGATTAAAAGTTGTTAGTTACTTTAATGACCAATTTAAACACCAAATTATAAAATAAAATATTAATGATTACTAAAAAAGTCATAATTATGAATAAAAAATTAGAATTGATCTTTAACCATTCATGCACAAGTCCAACTAAATTTCATCATTATCTCTCATAAGAAAAACAAACAACCTTGGACCTCAAAGTTTATTACTATCCTACCATCTTTGATAAAATAAAATAGATATTTTTTTTTTTAAATTATATCAATCATGTGTCAACCACATGCCCAGACTTCTTTTTTTAAAATTATATCAATCATGTATCAACCATATGTCTAGACTTTTTAATCTCCTCAACATTGTCGTTACGCATTTAAAAAAAAACTTAATGTTGTTCAATGAAAAAAATGTATTTCATGTATTACTAAAGTATGAAAATAGTTTTATACAAACTTTTTGAAAGAGACAAATTCTAATTTTACGTGTAAGAAATTAAGAACATACTTGATCTCTATCTAAATCTATGTATAAAAAAAAATTACGACACTTGTGTTGTATGTATTGCCTCAGGGAAGAAGTTTCTATGCTTTTTACCTATCATAAGAGCTCGAAGCAATTACTCAATCACAGAATTACCACTACTTTCAACAATATTAGTTACATAAGTTTCGGAGTACTAATTTGATGTTTTGTATAAACTTAGTTGTGAAAACAAAGTTGCAAATGTTTGTCAATAAGATATTATACTATTGAATTAGGAACCATGTGTATGAGTCCATGCTGGTTGGATTTTTCCAAGTCGAAGGATGGAATACTTTTCAATGAAGGGAAGTTATTATCTAAAAGTTCATAGTTGATTCCTCTATTATTACAAGAGTTATGGGTTCACATAAACATACAAGAGGTTGGCTGGAAACTTTTATTGGAAGGGAATGAAGAAAAGTGTTACGGATTTCTTTTTAAGTCTGACATACTTCAGTGGCACACATAACAAACATTGTTCCCAGCTGCACTCCTACAGCATATTCCAGTCCTAGAGAAAGTTTGGGAAGAGATTTCAATAGTGTATATCATGAAGCTTCCAAAGTCACATGATCAACCATAAGCTTCCATGGAACATCACCCCTTATCTGTCATAAAGCATGATCGCCATCAACGATCAGAAATTCACCAACCCCACTTTCCACCTCAATTGAGCTACAACCAGGAGCTCTAGACTTTTTTATCTGATTCCTCACTAGTATCTTGTTGTTCCACAAGCCTTTATTTGCATAAATATTAGACATAGCAACACTGTCACCAACATAGCCAGGATCCAACTGGAGTAGTTTGTGCCTAACTTCGACAGCTAGCTCTAATTCACCATGAACACTGCAAGCTCCCAACAAAGTTCGCCAGAAAATCACATTTGGCGGCATTGTTATCTGCATAATGAAGTCACGGGCTTCTCTCAGATGCCCACTTCTGCATAAGAGATCCACCATACAGCCAAAGTGAGCCTCTCTGGGCTCTATACCATAAACTTCACTCATGCTTCTGAAATGCCATTTCCCTTCCTCAACCAACCCTGCATGGCTGCAAGCCATTAAAACCCCAATGAACGTTACGTCATTTGGGGTCATGACACAATCTCCCTTGTCTCTACTTGAGCTCATTTCTGAAAAAAGTTGAAGAGCCTCACTTGCTTGCCCATGGACTGCATGCCCCACGATCATGGAAGTCCAAGTTGTGACATCTTTCTTTCTCATGCCATCAAACACCTTCCTAGCCGTGACAACATCCCCACATTTTGCATACATGTTTATAAGAGCATTATCGAAACACAAATCTCTGTTCAGCCCTGGTTTACACCTCACGAAAGCATGGATCCATTCACCCATTTCCAGTGCCCCGGTCTCAGCACAGGCAGAGAGGGCAACGGTCACAGTGACTTGATCAGGTTCCACATTGTTCCTCTGCATCTCTCTGAACAGTTGCAAAGCCCTCCCAGGCTTGTGGTTGTCAACATAGGCAGAAATCAAAGAGGTCCAGCATATGATATTCTTTGAGGGTATTTGAACGAACACTTGGTGTGCATCACGGAGGTTGCCACACTGGGCATAGACTTTTAAAAGGGATGTCTGGAGTTGAACTATGGCTTGGTACCCAAATTTTACGATGAGGGTATGCAGTTGTTTTCCTTGGGTGGAGGAGTGTTTGCTGTTGCAGGCTTTGAGGGCATAAAGCAGAGAAAAGCTGTCAATGGCGTTGAAAGTTGGTCTTTTTCTTAACAAGGATCTGAAGAGTAGAAACACTTTGGTGTGCCTATTGCATTCAAGGTGCTTCCTAAGGGTTTGGTTGGGTTTTGGTGGTTTGAGGCTAATGGGGAACTCAACTTTGTGACTGTAGGTGGACATGGAAACACGAACCAACCGGTTCGCACTGCTTCCAAGCAAAGAGTTGAACCATTTCAAGTGTGACATCAATATCACAGGTTCAGTTCTGCCATGTTATGCACTTATGTGTATAATTCATTATCCTTATAACACTCCACTCATTTCATATTAATGAACTTTTGTTCAAATTTCGTGAAATGAATCCTTTTAACTTCCAATGCACAAACATAGAAGAAAGAAACAAGGAGTGAGATATACCTTCAATTTTTTGTTTCCACTTTACATTATAGAAACTAAGAAGAAAATAAGAAATTGGTGAGATTCAGTTCAACGGAATGAAAAACAAACATACATACGCGGACATGCTTAATGGAAGAAAAAATTAACTTTCTCAAAATTTATATAAAAGTATGTTTTCATAAAGTAGTAAAATTTAACCTTTTCAAAATTTGAAATTTTAAAAATAAATTAGTAGAAATCAAAGTTTTCAATGTGATATTTAACTAATTTATAAAAAAAATAAAAGAGATGAGAACTGACATTAAAAGTAAATTTTTTACCGAAAAAGTCATTATTTAAATCATTTACTTCAGTACCAAATTAAAAAATTTACAAAAGAACAACACATTAGCTCTTATCTTCTAAACACAATTGTATAAAAGAATAATATATTTCAAAATTTGTTATTTTTTAGAACATGGACTCGTGATGGTTAGCAATCATGATTTCTAACTATAAAAGATCATCCTTTATTCCACTAAAGATAGAAAATTATCATTTTTATATGTAAAAATGACAATTTTTATGAATTCCGTTCATATGAATTTATGTTCTTTTTCATTTTTCACACACATACAAATATTGATTTTTAACTTTTAAATACTAATATCTGAACCGAATCAATTGTACATAAATTTTTTCTTTAAGCACTCTTTCAACTTTAGTTTCTCAGATACCAATTCATTACTTTTAAGGATTACTCTATTGCGCAAGTCCTTCAAGACATAACAAGAATTTATCAAATATTTCCAATAAATCAGAATTTAGCAAGAAAACTCAGAGTAATAAACTGAATATATTAGAAGAATAAGAGAAGAGAAAAGAGACCTCGAGAGAAGAAGAAGAGTGAATGAATCTATGTTTTTTGAGGGAAAGCTTGTTTTGCATAGTCACAAGCCACAACGTCCCCTTATCCATGGAGAAAGATTCACAAGAACCCATGAAGAGTGAAATCCGTACCAAAACTTGTGGAAGAAGAAGCCAACGTCTAGTGTGATCCTTACAATGGATTTGTAGAGCACATTGCGAAGTAGATTAACAACTTTAGGAGAGGATCTCACTCTCACACCTTGAGCGGAGGATTCACTGCATAGATTCATCATGCCTTCTATAGCAAAACACATAGAAGAATGTACCTTTTACAGTTTTCTATTTCAACAATAATCCCTCAGATATTGCGAAATTTAAAAAATAATGAATGAAAGATAAAATATAATGTATCCGAGCTAGTACAACAACGTAAATCGGTCTTAGATTTAAAAACTTGACATATATTGTAGTTAGTATAACAAATTTATATGAAAAAAAACACTTGATATGTACTAGTAATTTATCAATCACAATATACAACCATAGTTCTTCTTATTATTATTTTCTCCTTATTGGCATCAAAACATACACTACTAGTAAGGAATATGCAAATCATTAAAAAACTGGTTAGAAGTTAAAATTCTTACATCCCATTTAATTGTGATTACAAAATTTGTTTTTTTTTCATGATAGTTAATTTAATTATTATTATATTATTATAAATTTTTTATTTATATAATAATATTTAAATGAAAAAATTGATAATATAAAAATGAAGTTAAATAATTAACAAACTTGTTTTTTTATATGTATTAAAATATTGAAATGTGAGTATTAAGAAAATATGAAATAAAGGGATTCTTATTATATTTATTTCTTGTAATTGATGTTGTAATATATAGTAATTGGAATTATTATATTTACAAATTTAATTTGTATGATGAATTTAGATGATAAGAACAAAATATAATAAATATCATTTGATATATTAATTTAATACAGTAATTATAATGTATTAATATTTTTAAGCATAGTTATATGAAATCATAATAAAATTTAAACATTGTTACATAAAATTATTGGATATATTAAACAGTTAAGATAGTTAAGAATATGAAGTTTAATTTGATATAGTAAGGATGTAAAGAGAAATTAGTACGAGACCCGATCATGTTCTTTTTGTTTTATATTTTGTAATTTTTCTAAACATAATTATATGAAATCATAATAAAATTTGAACATTGTTACATGGAATTATTGGATATATTAAACAGTTAAGATAGTTAAGAATATGAAGTTTAATTTTATACAATGGGGATGTAAAGAAAAATTCGTAGGAGACCCGATCGTGTTCTTTTTGTTTTATACTTTGTAATTTTTAAAACAATTTTTATTGTTATTATATATAAATCAATTATTTGAATGATTATTATTATTGATTTAATTATATATAATGATTAATTTTAATATTTAAATATATTATTGATTTAATTAAGTATAACTGGTATGCGCATCTCATTGATATATTAAAATATAGGTGTATTATATAATATGGTGCTTTACAAAATATTATATGACCTGAAATGTTTAAATAGACGTAGATATAAACACATATTATATTAAAATGAGACGTGTATGCAGAGTCCTTATCAAATAAGTAAAATGTAGATATATATGGTGTAATATGGTCCTGTACAAAATATTATACAAACTGAAATTGATATTAAAATTTTTAAATACAAACACATATAGATATAAACACATATTAAAATAAAATACGTATCAACGGGTTGTTGTTAAAGTAAAATATAAACATAATATGGTCCCGTATAAATTAAATATAACATGAGATTGATGTTAAAATTTTTAAATAGAAATCCATGTACATATAAATATTTGAATGTTATATTAGGATGAAATATATATGTACGGACCCTTATTAAGTAAAATATAAATATATTATGTAGTATTGTCCCGTACAAAATAAATATAACATAAAATTGATGTTATCATTTTCAAATAGAAACGTATGTAATACTTTGGCGGAACTATTGCTCTCCTGTTGAATACTTTCCAATTTAAACATTAAGCATTTATGTACATAAAAATTTCTATAGATTCTGCTTGACATATAATATCGTACAATTATTCCAAGTGACATTTGAGATCTCTATTGTTGTAAAGTAACTAAAATTAGCTTTCTAAATTCAAGTGCATACGTCTTTATCTACATTATATAAAAATAAGTTGTAAATTTATAAGAATAAACTATAAATAAAAACCAATGATATCTTTTCTAGAAAATAAAACCATCCACTACTTAATAAACTATAAATCTTACGATAATTAATATATAGCTTCTGTCAAATTTCGTTTTCTTTTAATAACAAATAAATGAATGTGTTCAAATTCACCATTTTAAGCCAACTCAATGGTAGTTGAATTCAAATTTACCGTCTTAACCATGTTCTCTTCACAACTTCTATCTAATCAAGAGTCATGTAATGTTTGTTTGACGGTGGTAGTTTGACAACTGTTACTCCCACTTGACACTCAAATAAATTAATATTTTATTTAGATAATAATATTTTATTAAGAAAAACTGGTCTCAAGTAAGAGTTATTTGTAAATAGTGATGTCAAAGTAATTTTTTTTGTTTGTATAACAACAACTTCCTCCGTTTACTTTCAAATATTTCATTTCTTAAAAAAGTTTATTTTTTATAAACTATCAAGTTCAAAATTCCACAAAGTTCAACACAACGTAATTAATCTTTTCTTTTTCATTTATACCCTTATATTTCACCTAATATTTAATTAGTTTACACATTGTTATCAATAAAGGAAAATAATTAAAAATAAATTGGTTAAAAATATTGGAACTCTTGCTTGTTTTTAAATGAAATAATTATTTATCATCTAATCAAACTAAACATTAACCTATCTCTTCATTGATAATTTGGCTTTTGGTTGTCTACTTACATTACAGTTTCTTTAACCTTTTCTCATTCACATATTTTTTATTTATTCCAGAATTTAAATGGTAAAACACACATTTTTTTTATAATTAAATAATTATTTATGATCTAATTAAACAAACATATAATTAATATATATATATATATATATATATATATATATATATATATATATATATAGATTCAAAATGATGAGGTTAACATATCATTCTCGGGGTTTCATCAATTTCTGCAACTTCCATATGAATCACAATCATCCCAGACACTCTGTAATGAGTCTCACAATAGCATCATTGATAGTTTTCATATCCAGGGCTTAACTCCAATGGCGGAAAAGGATCCATTCTGGCCGCAAGAACTCAGTATAACCTTAGCTTCCATCACGTTGATGTTAAAGTCGATTTATTTGCTTAAAATTTTGTAAACTCACTGCTAACTACTACTACTATAAAGAATTAGAGCAATTAAAATTGAAATTAATTTACATAGAATCCAATAAAGTTCAACAAAGAAAAAAAGCTGAGAAAAACCAAACAATTCTACATGTATGCAAAAGTGAAATATAATCAAAATAACGAACTATCGAATTGGTTAGAATGTAAAAGGAATTGCATTTTGCAATTTCAGTTGAAAATCTAAGAGTGTAGATACAGTATAATTATAGAGGTTGTATGTAAATATAAATTAGTAGAAATATAATTAGAGGGTTGTGTTTAAATATACAAAGCACTCGGTACACTTTATCTTTTGGCACATATATAATGACAAAGAATTGTAATTACTATCAACATAAATACAGTACCATCCTTTAGTGCACTTATCAATTTGATGAGTAGTCATCAAAGGAAGCTGTCAATCCTAAGGCATGATTTGCAAGGTTGAACAACTTTCTTCAATGTTGTCAATGGTGGCAACTACCTAATTAAGATTTGAAAAAAAAGTAATTAACGATTTTATCATGTAAACATGTCAATAAATTTAAAGACACAATAAAGGAAAAATTAAGTTATTGAGTTGAGTCTCTTAATAACCCATTCAAGACTATGACAAAACCTAACTAAAGTAATCATACATCACCCTAAAGCTGATCCTGAAGAGTGAATCCTGCTTGATATTTCTCCTCACATATTGAACATAAAACTCAAATCAATACATATATATAAATCCTGAAAATTTTTATAAACTAATTCGTAAAGTAAAAAGAATATAAAGGTAGAAGAGGAAGTATATTCAAAATTTTCCAAATTTGTTGATAATAGTATAAGGATAATTAAAATGTATACCTAACAAAAGAACAATAACTTCGAATCATTATGGAAAAAGTATATCGATATTATACCCCGTGCATATATGCACGGGTGTTTGTTTGTTTTTATTAAGTGAAATAATTTATAGTTATTCATTCGAATGCAATATATACATAAGAATATATTAGTTTTCGTAATAACAGGAGCTGACATAACATATAATATTAGTTTATGCTATATTTTACTTTTTATAATATAACAATAATAAACAACATTTTATTTTGTTAGGTTTTATATATTATTTTAGTTATATATTAAAAGGTAATTTGGTGTATTCAGTGGCGGAGGATGCAAGGGGCGGGTGCCACGGCCTCCTCTCCCAATTTTTTTAATTTTTTTTTCATTATTTTTCATTTAATTTTTCTTAAATATTTTTAAATATTTATATTTTTTAAATTAAATAATATTATATTCAAAATTAATAAAAAAATAAATTAAGTATTTTTTTATTTATTTTATAAAGTACAATAAAAAATAATAAAATATAAAATAAAATATATAAAATAACAAAATTATTAAGATATTTTTTATTTTTTCTCTTATTATTTTTTGGGTTTCTTTTCACTTCTAGGCAAATTCATCTCCGTTATTACAAAAATAGGTAAATTTTTAAAAAATTATGAAAATAGGCAAATCGTGCAGCCCCCACACGTTTTCTAAAAGAGAAATCGTGTACCCCCTTCATGTTTTTCCCTTGAATCAGCGGTCAAATTGTCAAATTAAGAAATCGTATAGGGGCCACACGTTTTTAAGTATGAAATCGTACAAGGGGTTAACGATTTCTATTGTAATCGATTACAAAATATTCGTAATCGATTACAGAATTGATAAGGGAGTGCAAAATTTAAAAGGGAAAAAAGTGAGGACGTTTTCTTTATTAGAAAACGTATGGGGGTGTGACAATTTCTCCCATTTCTAGTTGCACCCCGTTTTCCCTTCCAAAAGTCATCCAGCAACTTCATTTGTGGTACATGAATGAGACGTGTGCACTATTGGTTAAGCTATACAAGTCCTAACCTTAGAAGGGACCCTCAAACCAAGCATAAGGCTTCCGGATAACCATCCCCTACAACATACATAATGAAATCCGGATTTGTATCCGGATACCGAAATTGATTAATCAAATTCGGATTTGTATCCGAATAATGAAATTGATTAATCAAATTCGGATTTGTATTCGGATAACGAAAATCTAGATTAGTATCCAGATAAAAAAATTGATTAATCAAATCCGGATAACGAAATTGATTAATCCATTTCGTTATGTATCTTGTAGTGGATGGTTGTCCGGAAGCCTTATGCTTGGTTTGAGGGTCCCTTCTAAGATTAGGACTTGTATAGCTTAACCAATAGTGCACACGTGTCATTCACGTACCACAAATGAAGTTGCTGGATGACTTTTGGAAGGGAAAATAGGGTGCAACTAGAAATGGGAGAAATTGTCACACCCCATACGTTTTCTAATAAAGAAAATGTCCTCACCCCACACTTCTTTCCCTTTTAAATTTTGCACTCCCTTATCAATTCTGTAATTGATTACGAATATTTTGTAATCGATTACAATAGAAATCGTTAACCCCCTGCACGATTTCATACTTAAAAACGTGTGGCCCCTACACGATTTCTTCATTTGACAATTTGACCGCTGATTCAAGGGAAAAACGTGAAGGGGGTGCACGATTTCTCTTTTAAAAAACGTGTGGGGGCTGCACGATTTGCCTATTTTCGTAATTTTTAAAAAATTTGCCTATTTTCATAATAACGGAGATGAATTTACCTAGAAGTGAAAAGAAACCTATTTTTTGAGTTTTTTATATGTTATATTTTTCTTTTATGTTTATTTATTTTCTTTTGTTATTAAAAAAAAAGTTAGACATAAACTTAGTATTTCTATCCTCATCTTTTTATATTTTCTCTTCCATTGTTAAATAAATAAATAAGGTAATTTTCTCTTGTCTCACTTGATAGTGAACTATTTGTTTAACATTTAGTATTATTTTTTATCTCATGACCTTTTTTTATATTAATTTTTTATTAATATAGAAGAAGAAACAATGTACTATGTGATTTTTCATAGTTAATTTTTAATTCTAACTTGATTATCATAGTTTTTTTTAGTAATTATGTATCTCAACTTTTGATTAGATTATGATAAATTATTTTTTTAGTCTTAAACTTATTTTTTAAATAGGTATATTAATGAAAAATAAAAGAATAAATTTATTTTTTAAAATTGATAGAGAAACTGCTGGTGAAGATGAAAACATAATAATATGGTTATTTATCGCATAACAATGAAATGAAAGCTTGTGAATATTTTTTGAATCAAATGTATGTTAATAAAACGGAAGATGAATATTTTGCAGATAATATGATTATTTACATCAGAAAAAGTTAATTGAAAAATCTAATTATAATTCAATTTCCACGAGTTCAAACATATGAAAAAACGATAAACATTCCTTTAGATTGTGTAATTTCTTTGATAATTATATATGTACTAGACTATGTATTCATTTTTATTGAATTAGTCACAAAAATATTAAATATATAAATTTTGAATATGTTATTTTGACTCCCCCGAAAATTTTGTTGAAGATCCGCCGTTGGGTGTATTGATGGTGTGACGAAGAGTTATTGTATTGTTGGATTTCATGATTGCAGGTAAACTATTGTATCCGAGGAACTGTTTTCAAAATACTCACCATTAGGATAATCTCGTTATGAAGTTAATTATTGTGCAAGAATTGGTGTTTTTATTAATTACGAGTCATTTGATTTTACCCATGGTAATCATGATAACTTACAATTTGAGTATGACTCTAAAAGATTATTACTTCTCAATAGTCATCATAAAATATAAGTATATTAACACATGATCCGTGAAAAATAAAAATAACACGAAATTTGGAATTGATGTTAAATATGGTAAATAAAAACATACGTAAATATAAACAGAAAAAAATATTAAAAATTATTAACATATAAAATATAAAATATTATTATTATTATTAAAATAATATTTAGATATAAAGGAATGATCAACATGATTGCTTGGATAATTAATCATCACTTGATTATTAAGTTCACCAACAATCGGATCAAACCACATACTGGTGCATTCAAATTTGATAACTTGAAAGAAAAAGAAAAACTTAAGTGCTAATAGGTAAATGGTTCTATGAACAATTATATTTGTTGCCATAAGTCAACTATCCATGTATCATTTGACACACTTTTCTTTATTTCTATAAGTTCCAAGAGGAACACATATACAACGGTAAACATGCCCTCAAGCATAACTTCATCCTTGAGTGCAATTGGCACCTACTCACACAATGTAAGGAAATTTGGAAAAAAATGCAGAGAAAAGCTTTCAATAATTACTTTAGTGTATCTCAGTTAGCATTAGGGTTGGCAAAATGGGTCAAGACCGACGGGCCAGCCCGCCAACCCGTAAACAAGAATTGGGTCGGGACAAAGTGTTTAACCATCAGACCCGATGCAACCCGGCCCGCCAAGTCTAGGAACCTGTCGAGCTAGCCCAAAGTTCAAACTGGGCCAACCCGCGACCCAATGTCACTAAAAAAATTTGGAACATGTTCAGTGCAAGTTGAGACACTTTCTCATTTCTCACTCTCAAACACTCATTTCTCTCGTCTCCTCTCCTTCGCTTCTCTCGTCTCCTCTCCTAGACTCCTGAACTTCATCCATCATCTCTCATTCCCTTCACATTTGTTTCGTTTCTTTCTTCTCTCAAACACTCACTCCCACCAGCACGACCAACTACTCCACCTTGTCGACGAGCTAGCCCTGCGAAACTCACCCACAAGAGCGACGGGAAACAAATTCTTTTATGTTTTTCAATTTCATTTATCTTCTTCTGTTCTCTTCTTTTTGTTGTTCGAATTTGGGCAAATTAGGGATTGTGATTTTGTGGTTGGATTTGGAGACTGGGATTTTCTGGTTCAAATTAGGGATTGTGATTTAGTGGTTCGATTTGGGGATTGGGATTTTGTAGTTTGAATTAGGGATTTTGGTTTGAATTTTGTGGTTACAAGAATTGGTAAAAATTGGAACTTGAGGGTGATATTGGTTTGGTTCTGTGACGTGTAGTAAAGCCCAAAAATGGAGGGGACTTTTGCTCCTACATTGAAAGAGATTTGAGCGTGCATAAATTTTGAGCAAACATTCTTCATATTTCCAGAACTATGAAAGCAAAGAAGGGAGGGGCGGGCCGGCCCGCTAGCCTGCTTATTGGCGGGACGAGTTGAACATCTCAACCCGTTTTTAGACTTCAGGTTGTAATATCCCTAAGGAATATTACTTAATTAAAATACACCAATATATAAGTGAAATTCAAAAGTCGTAATTTTATTATTTCCAAAGCGAGAAAATTTAAAATGTGTAAATACGCGCAAAAATTTATATGAAATCAAATCATAATGTCGATACAATTCCAAAATTTCAAAACATAATGAAAACATAGTAGAAATATCCCTAACTCTAATCCCAGCTAGCCCTCACTCCGTTGCCTGAGCACCCTCAGCATCACTTGTATCACCATCTGCTCCCGTGTAACAAATTACACGATCATCGCCAATCACAAACAAAAAAGGTGAGCTCAAAAGAATATAAGAAACATATCAATTAAATAATCAAAATACACCAAATTATATTCTCATAGTTAGACCATGGTCACATCCTTAATACCCCCAAGGCTTTTAAACTTCCAATTTAACAACAAAGTTAGTCATGGACTCAGGATTCATGATGCTCACACGAACCTGCCCGCTCGTGGTCCTGCCTCTACAAACCTCCCCTCTCGTAGTCCTACTCTACGGACCTGCCCGCCCGTAGTCCAACACATGTGATTCTCTAGCTACGTACCTCCCCGCATGCAGCATCTCTCAACTGTGAGCACAGAACATACGAACCTACCTCACTCGTATCCCCACAGGAGAGTAATTGAGTATGAACATCCCCGCTCATACCATCACATGTCAACCACCATCCATGAACCTACCCGCTCATGGCACATCATCTCTTGATCCACGTTCGCATCAATGCGTACAAACTGCACTAAACTCGCTTGGGCTAGAAGCCTTAGCTTAAGCGACCAGGCCTGTCTCGCTTAGGCTAAGCTTTCTCGCCTAAGCGAGCATGCTAACCTGGTTTATCTGCGAAGTCTCGCTTAAGTGAGTCTTTCCTCGCCTGGGCGATATCGCCCTTCGTCTAACACCAAAAACTCTCGCCTAGGCGGCGAGTTAAGCAAAACACAAAGTTAAGCACGAGGTCTCGCTTAAGCAAGAACCTCCCGCCTGGGCGAAAAGCCTTGTCGCCCAAAAATCGACCTCCTCGACTACGCGAGGTGCCTAAAACAAAGTCTCACACCCCTCGATTTCTCGGTTAGGCGAGAGGTACTCGCCTGAGCGAGATAACAGGTCGCCCAAAAACTTGAGCACTCCGCCTAAGCGAGTAGCTCGAGCAGAAATAGGATCAAGACTCTGCAACTCTCGCCTAGGCTCGAGTGGCTCGCCTGAGCGAGATTAGAAAATGGTATCCCTGTTCACGCACGCACAACACAGAATTTCCAAACCAAAACCCCAAACAAACATTATCACACATTCCTTAAGCAACAATAATTTTCATGGACATGCTTAGACCTAATTGAACCACCACAATTCGAGATTGAACCATAACAACCCTATAATACAATTACCCCAATCATATTCATACCCAAATGTACAAGAGGCTTTCCTAACAATGTCAAAACATCAATTCACATATAAAATCATACAGGCACGAAAATTCTATGTCAATATAGCACCAATTTATGAGATTATGGCTGTCACACATGCGCAAAACTACATAAACGAAAATAGCTCCCCTTACTTGGTTTCTTATGCTTAAAAAACAAGGAAGGATGGCTACCTAGGGTTTTCCCACCCTTTCACATTCAGACCACTATTATATTAGCAAAAATAAAGAAATCAATTTCGTTTTGAGCAGGATTTGAACACACACCCTTGCAATTCCAATGTCAAGGCACAACCAATTCAACCAAGTCACGTTTGTGTTAATTCCTCAAATAACACATACATGACATACATAGGACTCGAACTCAAGTCCTTTCACACAATCAAAGTACTCTCAACCACTTGAGCTAGTACTTTTTCACGTCATAACAATTAACATTAAATGCCATAAAGGCTTCTACTACCCGCATTTATTAAATAATTATTTATTTAATTATTTAATTTTCTTGGATCTTACACAGGTTAGCCCGACCCGACCTGATTTTAACGGACCAGAGACAGATTGGGCCTAAACGGGTCGGGTTGGCCCGTTTTGCCATCCCTAGTTAGCATTTAAAAAAAATGCCATTAATAAACAAGGGTTCTCTCACATGCATCATGAGATGTGAGAATGACTAACATTGTTAAAAGTGCTTTAGATCAAGGTTTTTATTGACCACAAACAAATTTGATATGTACTTCTGACTAATATATAATTACAAACATAAGGTAGCTTGTGTCTTTATTCTTAAACATAATTAACAAATTTTAATCCATGTCATTTGAAAGTAACCAACCAAAATACATTAAAAAAAGGTGACAAAAGTCATGCCATTCAATAACAATAGGCCCTACAGAGGTTGTCTGAGAAACATACCCTTAATTGACTTCATTCAATTACCCTCCACACTGATTCCAAATTCTCCTATCAAGGCATTTATCACGTTGAACATCTTCTTGGAGCTTCAGATTGATTGCCAAGTCAATGTCAGCTACCCCTCCCAATATTTCTTGCACCAAAAAACATAAGCTAAAATTTGAGTACTCTATAATTTAGAGTTTTACATTGCTTCTATGAAGCAAGAATCACAAAATAGAACAATTGTAACTTAAACACATAAAAGGGTGAAAAGGCAGAAGGCAAGAGAATTAAAGCCTTCAAAAAGTCTATAAAGTGCATTATTCACAACAATCATGAAGAGAAAAAGCATCAAGTTAGTCGGTTTTAATTAAAAAGTGATCAATTGGGGAGACGTCATTCCTCACCTAGAACATGGAGCCATCCAACTTGCTTTCCTGAATTCATGTCTATACATCTTCATTGGAATTCCATTTTTTCTAGTTGCAATAGAGGTTGTATGACTGCCAGATGAAGATGCACAACACCATCATCCTTTCCTCGCACTACAATCTGCACCATAGAAATGACCAACCTTTAATCATGATAAGAAAAACTCTTTTGATAGAAACTATATTAGAAATAACCAACCTTTAGTCATTATGAGAAGAATTCATTTGACAGAAACTATGATGCACCACAAAAATAATGAACAAATTGGTTTACTTTAACCCCCACACAATGCACAAACTGAAAATCACTAATCATTGCCAGAGGTAGAAAAGCCCGAATTAACGCACAGTAAGACTGTAACATCCCGTCAGGATATTACTAATTTAATAAAATAAAATAAAGTAATTAGTTACATTACAATTAATAATACCTCATTTCCTAAAACACGGGAAATTGAAAACTTTATTAATTCATTAATAAATCCATAATTACAAAACTGCAATTATAACCAAAATATTCCATGAGCCTTTACAACCCAATTCAAATAAAATAAAGAAAACATAAGAAAAAGATCCCATGATCATCCCCTCTCAACAGCTAAGCCTCACCAGCTCCACCTGCATTATCACCTGCTCACGTGTACCGCGTACATGATCATCGCCAAACACAAGCAGATAGGGTGAGCTAAAAGATGAAACACACAAAAATACTCCAAACATACATATACATTTATAAACGATACAAATAATATAACAATAACACAAACTCTTCCCTTATACCGCATGGCCACAACCATATGTATTATCCTTCCATTTCCCACAGATCATTACTCCATTTCCATCACATGGCCACCACCATGTACACCGATGCACCTCGTGGAAGACTCATTACCTTCCCTCCACATGGCCACCACCATGTATTTTAAAGTACATAAGGGAAACTCGTTCCAGTCCTTCCACATGGCCACAACCATGTTAGCAGTGTTCTACTTCTTCTATTAATTACCTCAAGGCGCCTTGCTGCCACACCTATCGGCCACAACCGATAGAACACGTGCGGAAACCATGCTACGGATCACACACCGTAACGCCAGGTGGAGTTCCTAAATACGAACATAGTCCGTAACGTCTCAGGACTACCAAACTCGTCAATGAATCACTGAGGAGGGTAATCCATTCGGACCCATCCGTATTGGCCACAACCAGCACACTAACACCGGCACACTCGCCAACCCGAGCCACCACTCAAGGTTCCTCGTGTTCATCCGCTATCCCGAGCCACAACTCAAAGGAAGTCATTCCAGGCCACAACCCATAGAATGCCACGTGCTAAACCCCTATCCTGAGCCACGACTCAAGGATACGTTCTGGGCCATAACCCATGGAACACCAGCAAACTCACCATTAAGATGCCTTAGAAGCCTTATAGACCACGCCTTACAACTTCCATCTCCTACCTTCAATACAACAATAACTCAGGCCTTGAACGCTCAACAACACCCTTCTCCACTTAGGCCAAAAGCCTTTGCTCTGCCAGTCCAACCTATCTCGCTTAAGCTAGATCCACTAGCTTGGGTGAGCCTCTAGAATCTCTGCAGTACACGTAATCTCGCTTAAGCGAGCTCATTCTCGTTTGGGCGAGACCCTCGCTCGCCCAAAATCATAAATTATCTCGTTCAAGCGACGATTTCAACCAAACAGCACAAACAGCCCTCGAAATCTCGCCTAGGCGAGAGACTCTCGCCTGAGCGAGATGTCCCCAATAGCACCCTTCAACATGCTCGTATTCTCGCTTGAGCGAGGCACACTCGCCTAAGTGAGATGGCCTGTCGCTCAGGACCAGACTCCCTCGCCTACGCGAGATGATCGCGTAACACAAAGATTTCGTCTCTGCCAAACTCGCCTAGGCGAGCCAGGCTCGCCTGAGTGAGAAATGTAGACCCCAAATCTGTTTACGCACGCACACCAGCAACCACGCCCAATTCAGCACTCAAAACACACCAGAACAATATACACATATTGCAACCACACATGCATAATTTTCGACTCTAAAAGGTTCCTAAAACTTCCAGTTTACACGCTTTCATCATAGCCTGTCCATGAACCCATTATATTCAGAAACTTAGGTCAAATTTTCAATAAAACAGTACCAAACCCACAACCCCCAAAGTCTCACCACATACAACACGAGTTCATGGTACAAAACATATCCGAATCACAAGCATACAATACTTAGACAAAAATTTGGGTTCAGCTCCCCTAACCTGAAATTTCCCTGCTGAAAACTTGAATTTGGGAGGTTCCTTTGATCTCCAATGACTGACCTTATCACCACTTTAGTTTCTCCTATCTAATTCACTCCTAATTCTCTTCTCCTCTCAAAATTTGCCTTTTATAGGTCTTAATACTTGGTTAATGCAAAAAAAACAAGAAAATGATTAAATTTTGGATTTTATTGCTAATGAAGCAGCCATTACTTGATTGTTTCTCAGCCCTTTCTGCTAGGTTTTCTCCACCCTTTCATATTCAGCCCACAACTAATTTTTAAGCAAAAAGAGTTAAATTTGACTCACCAAGGTTCAAACCCATGACCTTACCAATGCCAAATCAAAGTTAAACTACCAAGCCAATTCATGTTTCATGCCAATTCACACACGTTTTTAATCATGTTATCACCCAACACGACCATGTATAATTTTAAAATAAAAATAAGTCAACCAACACACCAATACACTCATAGGACTCAAACCCAAGTCCTCACACACAATAAAGTACTCTCAATCAATTGAGCTAGTACTTTTCCACGTCATACCCATTAGAATTTAATGTCATAAATAAGCTAGCTACCCGTATTTATTAATTAATTATTTATTTAATTAATTAAATTTCGCGGATCTTACAAAGACTAAATTTAAGGTAGAAATGTTAGGAGTGCAAATATAGAAAAAAGTGCGATAACAATTGAAAATAAAACTATTAGTAATAGAGGTACATAAAACTTTGGATTAATAAGCAAAATAGAAATAAAACTAACAGTATATTTGAAAAATATGCCTACATTGGAACCTAATCTGGGATGAATCACTCCCACAATATGCCATTGATTTCTCTGTTTCCTCTTGATCATTCAACAAAAGTGATAATAGCCAAGCATTCCAACAACTATAGAAATAAATGGCATTGAAGAGAGAAGATTTTGAATCAATGTCTCTAATGAATCATAAGGCCAATTTTAAGTACAAAAGACTTTCAAAAATATTCAAACTAATACTAAATGTTAAATTTCATGAGAAAGTGATAGAAAGTTGAGAGTATTGAGGAATCTTTGGCATTTTGATATCTAACCACTGAGAGCTTGTCAAGAGTTTATATATACTTCTAGAATAAGTTGAAATTGTAATAATTAGTTACAACTGATTAGAAACATAAACACAACATAAGTAGTACCAAATGCATAAAACCTATGCATAACTTTTGGCTTGTAAAACTAACAATAAGCCAAATTATAGTCCATGAGTAGTACCAAATGCTTGTAGTATTTTAGATATCTCAAATGATCACTTTCGTAGGAATACACTACATTAAAAGCACTAAACGAAGTACTAGTACAACCAACATACAAAGCCAACAACATTTCAATATTGAAATATAATGATGTTGTTATAGTGAAAAGGTCGAGATTTAAAGTAACTTCATGCCCACTAATACCCTTGCATTAAACTAACACATGGAATTGAAGTATAATATCATCCTTTCCTTTGACACTTGCTAACAGATGATGCAGAATTGCCAGCTTTCAATTGCTTCTTCCATTGGGATTTTAGTAGAGTTTCTAAACACCACATGACCATGCATTTGATGTTGCACCATCATAGCCCTATTATTAACAAATTGAAGAGCAATTGAGATGTATAAAAAGATATATAAGGAACCATTAGATATCGCAAAAATATTGAGATGTATAAGGAACCATTACTAAAATGTGATATTGCCACTGCTGCAATCTATGAGGGTCTGAACTCTATGAAGTTAACTCATGCATTGGATTCCCATTCCTTAAATTAACTACCAAGCAATCTTTGAATTGTTGTACTTGCATGCATTCTCCATTTCAATGTGTTCCGAACAAAAAGCTTCATTCTCTGAATTGTTTTGGCTTCAAATATATACTTAGATTCACCCACCTAATTAGAAAAAGAAAGATCAATACCATAGCAAAGATATTGAGATGTATAAGGAACCATTTCTAAAATGTCATATTCATATGACTGATATACTACTATACAAAGTCAGTGAGAAAATGCACCACAACTTATTCATACAAAAACAACAAAACTACTTATTTCTTGTTAAGCTCGCTTCTTACTTTATTCGAACACATCCCTTGCTTCCTCCAATATCAGTTTCTACTTAGAACTGTACAACTAATCTTGAAAAACCCTCTGAATTTGCCATCCAACCAAGTTTTAATTAAACCAAATGAAGCCTTAAATTCAATTAAAACATTAGAGCCAAATCATTAGCTTATATAAAACTCAAGTGGTTTCAAATGAAATTGTTTCAAATCCAAACAAATGAACAAATTATACAACTTCTCGAGCAATCACATTTCTGAAATAATAGTTACAAATTACAAAATCACATTCAATAATTAGACACAGTAACTCCTAAATAAATCACCAAAGTCATTACAATGATAAAACATAACTGCACACAAACATTAACACAGTCATAAAATGAAAGATAACCACATACTCAATTCCAAGATGAACATAACTACACAAAAGAATCCCAAAATTTAACCATTTTGCTAGATGAAAACAAATACAAAGGGTTTGAATACCAAAAAAATCAACTAAAGTAAAATGGAACATAACAACCTTCCCAAATGCGGTTATGCACTTAAAGAAAAAAAAGAGCAACACCAAACCATCTAAAACCCCCCCATAAATCATATGGTAAATGCTAAAACATCAAACCACAAAAATTGAATGCTAAATGCTAAAACCCTAACACAAAGCAGATTCACAATCCAAACGTTAAAACGCACATTCCAACCATACCCATTTACGAACACTAAAATTTCTTCCAACCAAATAACACTCCAAAACCAAAAGTAAAAAAATAAAATATCCATTCACAAAGACGAAAACTTTTTTCCATAGGAAAGTCAAGATCGAGAACCAAAATAAAAAAAACTTCACAAAAACAAATAAAATTGGAAACACAGTACACATTCCAACCAAACAGAAATCCAAACCAAAAAACCATACCCGTTTGAATATACACTACGAAAATGAAAGAGAATAAAAAGCAAACTTATAGTAGAACATTTGAAGCAACTGCGAATAAAGTGTAAATAAAGAGTGTAAATAAACAAATGCAAAACAAAAATAAGCAACAAAAAATAGAATCCACAACCCACATCCCTCAATCCAAACACGAAATCACAAACACCACCAAAAGCAGAACCACAAATTCTTGCAAACCCACAACCAAATGTAAACAAATTTCACAGAAGCACTGAAACACAACCATTGTCCAAGAAATCAACTTTAAAAAACATACAAAATCCCACAACCAAAACCATTCACCTTGGACAAAAAAATGTGGTACATGGAAGAAGGAGAAGAAGAGGAAGTAGAATCAGAAATGAAAACTGAGATGGAGCAACTGATGAAAGAAAAAGAAAAGCAGAAAACTAATTTTAAATGACAATATGCACAAAAGACTTGAAAGAAACCATCACACTGAGCTACAGTGTTGGCGCCATTTGCATCTTCTCTCTATCAGTGCATTAAACCAAATAAGAGCACTACCACATGTTGGTCACTGAGCCATGGGCAAACAATGGAAATTTGAACACTTGTCAGCCACTTAAATGGGGTTAGTAAGGTAATTTTCCTTATACATTGTATTACTATATTAGAACTAGTAGGAGACCCGTGCATACGCACGAGTCGTGTCTTTTTGCATTCAAAATTTGATTATGTTGAAAAATTTATTTTTATATTTTTATGTATAAATAAATAATTAGGAAAAAAAATATTTTGAAGAGTTCAATACTTAATTTAATTATATGCACCGTTTAGATGAATTTAAGGATATATTATTCATATAGGTAGGTGAAATGAACTATTATTTGATTTTATATTTTTTTAGTATAATTGATAATAAATTAGTTGTAAGGTAGGATTAAGTATATCTGTAATATGTAATTTGATTTGTTGTAATATATATTGTTATTTAATGTTATTGGATATAAATGATTTATTTCGATTTAAATGTTTTGAAATGGTTGATTTGCTAGTTTCAGTATATGAAATGATTATAATTATTAAGTAAATATAATATATTATAATTACGAAGAATTAATTAATTTGATGTACTATATTTAAATTTCTTAATTTTGTTTATATTTGTAACGTTAATGATTTAAAAGTTTATTAATTGTTGGTAAATTTAAATTTGAAATCATTACTATTAAATTTGGAATATAAGGTCATTAAGATTTTAATTGATAAAAAAACCTATTAGTAGATATTTGAAATTGAATCAGAAACGTTATTTTTTTGGTTGAAATTATTAATATCATTAAATTAGAAATAAGATATTGATGGGAATACGAAGAGATGGCGGCAAAATGAATTATGGTTAGTCTTGTCAACGTGCTCAGACTGATATTGTGCAAGTTTTTATTCTAAAGGTCAGAACGTTTGGATGTGCAACAAAACGTTTCCTTTATTTTAGTTAAAAGGAGATATCGTGGCTGTAGCTTCTTTTGTTCACAAACGAAGAAGAAAAACAGTCTTCCTCAGCAGTCATAGAACCGTCCGACGATCAATGTCTGCCTCCAAGGATTCCAGCTTCACCAATTTCTACCAAAACTTTGTGATGGTAATGGAACCCTTAGAGATTAGTCTGTTTGCATGTTTGGTTTTTTAATGTTTTGTGTGTTTGATGTATACAAATAGTTTTTGGACGAAAGTTTGTATTTTTCTGCCATCCTTTGCTTCAACCATGTCCATTATGTTTTATACAATTGTTATTTTTAAGGATCTTCGTGGTTTTATGCATTACATGAGTTTTTGGAGTTTGAAGAAGGATTTTATGAACAATGGGGAAAATCTCTACTGCTGGGGACAAATTTTTTCAACGATCCAAGAGGAAACGTCATCAACATAGAGTTTGAACCAACTCTTCTTCCTCAGAGACAGTTCCATGCGGTAGAGCAATTGTTGGGGTTTTATGACCTAAACGTTGTGTATTACGTCTGTAGCCTTTACTGTGGAGATCGATACTTTCGTATAAGGTTGTTCGATCTGGACTAGAATGAAGTCGTATATCCTGGTAGAAGGAACAATGGTCGAGCATGTGACCCTCTGTCCTCAGTCAGATTTTTCCAAGCCTTTAGAGTGCAGTTCATTCCAAACACGGTATGTAAGTTTAGTCATTTTTATTTATTTTTACTTTACATTTCGTGTTATTTTTACTAATATAGGGTTTCTGTTGGTTGTTCTGGTAGTTGTTGATAATCTTGTCCGAGTACTTCCAAATGTTTTGTTAGGAAAAAATTTCGTTTAACCATCCGGTCAAGTTGTACGATCCTTTGACGAAAAAATTTGAAATTTTTGTGGACACAGATAAGGGTGAAAGGATGGTATTATTTGGATTTTGTCAGTATGTTGCATACTATGGGTTCGTTTCTCCTTGTTTCCTACATTTAAATTATGTAGCAAACAATGTCTTTGTTCACAGGATCTTCTCGGTGGAAGGAGTTGAAATTGATTATAGGAGAGATTTGGAGCCTGGTGGTAGCAACGAAGTTAAAGTTGGTTTTGTTGATTGTGAGAAAATATTAAGTTCTTATGATGTTCGATCATCTTCTTTGATATGGCTGATAGTTGTAGTTATTACTTAATAATTTTGGTTTATATTTATCTTGTTAACACAAATTCTTTGAATGTAGTATCTGAATGCGAAATTTGTGAAAGAAGGCTTGGTGAAAGGGAGAAAAAACTATGTTCTAACGAATGACCATTCACAATACTGGAACTGCAAGATTCGATGGACAGACAGAAGTTCATTTGAATGTTATCTGACTTGTGGTTGGAAGAAATACTGTCAGGAGAATGGGTTGGTTGCTGGAGATCGTGTTAGATTTATGGTGCAGACTGACCAAAGCAACGTCATCCAAATTCTAAAGATTTAGCAAGTATAAGTGTTTGTAGTTATTTTGGTGTGTAAAACGAATGAATGGCACGTATGAACAATGTCTATTTAGTTTGCTTTATTTCAACAGAACTAATATTTTGTATGTCAACATTGATATTTTTGGTATGTTGGCATTAATGTTTGTGTAATATTTTGTATCTGAATATTAACCTTTTATGGTATGTTGTCATCTTTGGTTATAAAGACCAAAATATATAATATTAAATGAAGTATGTATGTATTGTAATTATATGTGGTATTTGGGATTTGTCAATGTTAAATAATTTAATTTTAGTACTTTATATTATTTTTAAGTAGATTATTAGAGAAAAGAAAGATTTGAATAATTAAAAAATATATATTGTGAAATTAAAATTGTGAACTTGTACATTATTTGAATATCAAATAACTTAGAATAAATTAAAATAATATATTACTATATTTTGCATTATATGAAACGTAGAGCAAGAAAAATTAAAACTTAATCAACTATTTTTAATACCAATTGTTAAATAAAATTGGAAATTTATAAGTATTATTATATTTTGATTTATACGAAACGTAGAGCAAGAAAATTTAAAAGTTAATGAACTATTCTTAATAGGAATTGGTAAATCAAATTGGAAATTTATAAGTATTATTACATAAAAATCCATCCGAGTTCATTGAATATAAGTATTGTGATTGGGAATATTATTTACTATAGAAAATTAAATTAATTTAATAATGTGTACTATGAAAAATAATAATTCAATGTATAGAACTAAGATTGAGTATAATGTTAAATATTTAAAAAAACTATAATAAGTTAAAGATGTTAATATTTGTTAAAATTATTATAGAAAACTGAATTGAAAAAGTAATTCGAAAGTTCATGATTTTATGTACTTAATATAGGTAGGATAGTCATAATTAGAATAGCTATTTGATATATGAAAATGGATCACGATTTGTAGAGCTTATAACAATACTAATGTCAACTATGTGGGAGGTGTGGTAAAAAATGATGGTTGTTTGGTTAGTAAATAGTCATTATTAATTGGGCTAGTTATAGGTTTTAGAGTCTTGGTTTACCTGAAAAAATTAATAACGTGACAATTATGTTATGAAGGTCCATGGCATAATTATAGTGGTGTCTTTAGTAAGTATATTCAGTATCAATTGGGCTGAATATAGGTTTGAGAAATATTTTTTTTCATAACTAATTATTATACGACGGTACATGGACACCATCTGATCTGATTGTGGTAGGTGTGCCAAATAATTATGTTGGTGTGAATAATAAGTAATAACAGTCGTTTGTTGAATCTATGCATTTATTAAATGTTGTTTGGTTTTTTTGGTGTATGGTAGATTAGAATTTTAATGCATCTGCCAAAATAAGCACGTATTGAAGGAATAAAAATGGTAAATTGAAGATATGATAAACCAACGTATATGATGACAGAAGGAACCAATTTACTTAGATTTCCATCTTTTCCTTCAATGCATTCAAACAGAAACTTAAAATAGGACACCAATTCAGCATATGAATGCAGCACAATGAACGATTGATATCTTCAAAAGTAGCCTCTGACAGGAATTTTACACAAAATACAGGCACACAAGTATGTTACCATACAATACAGTCATACATTGTTAAAAACTTCTTTGAAAACTACATTTGTCATAGTAGTCAAAGGTTTGTTTTTGTTGTCATGGATTAAAATCTTTAATCCGGATTTGCTTTTAACTCTAGAAGCTGCAACATATAATTGACCATGACTAAAAACTGGTGTTGGCAAATACAACCCAACACAATCTAAAGATTGTCTTTGAGATTTGTTAATGGTCATAACATAAGATAACATGATCGGGAATTGTCTTCTAATCAGCTTGAATGGCCAAGGGGACTGGGATGGTGACATGGACATACGTGGAATGTAAATCTTAGTCCCTTTTGATTTTCCAGTAACAATCTTTTCACTGATTACATGGTTTGCAAGTTTAGTCACTATTAATCGGCTACCATTACACAAACCTTGAGATTGATTCAAATTTCTTAAGAGCATAATTGGAGCACCAATCTTTAGCTTGATACTATGGTTTGGTAGTCCAGATGTTCTTAAAGAATTTAGAAATTCAGGTGTAATACCATCGTATGCTTCAGCTTCTGTTGGCTCAGAGGTATCTATGCAGTCGTAGCTTAGATATTCTTTAATTTCTCCTGAAACACATGAATCAGATTAAGTTGACAAATGTTAGTGATGATTTAGTAAATTGTTAATTATGAATAATGCCTGACCTGGAATTGATTCCAAAACAGATTGATTAATTTCATCAACTGTTTCAATTCGACTAGCTAGAATAGCTCTTGATATGAGGAACCCTTCATCTTTGTACTTTTGCATTAATCCTAGATATGTGCTATTGACAATGGCTTGGATAGGATCATTATATTCTGATATTAGTAATTCTGATGAGATTTCTATGTCAACTAATCCATCGTTTGGTTCATTCAATGCACCATTGCCAATTTTTATTATCCAGGAAGAAAACTCTTCAATTTCAGCTATAGTAGACTGTTGTAACCCATTTTGCAACAATCGCATGTTCTTTGTCAAATTCATAATCTGGCACTGATCCCAAAGATAGGATGAGTTGATAGTAGCATGAACAATATCAGACCTGCTTCCACGTGGAATAACAGGCAATATTTGTCTAAAATCTCCTCCAAAAACAACTACTTTGCCACCAAAAATTGAATCAGTTTTGTTCTTTTCCCTCATGATGTCTTTTAACGTACGATCCAATGTTTCAAAACAATACTTGTGAGCCATTGGTGCTTCATCCCAAATTATTAGGTTTGCCAATTTCATCAGGTTTGATAGTTCACTACCTTTTGTAATGTCGCAAACAGAGTGCTCCAGTGTAGGAACGGGAATCTTGAATTTAGAATGAGCTGTCCTACCTCCAAGCAATAACAATGAAGCTATGCCACTTGATGCAACTGTCAAGACTATTTTTCCTTCAGATCAAAGAGCAGAAGATAAGGTAGTCCATATAAAAGTTTTCCCAGTTCCACCATAACCGTATAAAAAGAACATCCCCCTTGATCATGATGAACAACATCTATAATCTGTTGAAAAATATGTCTTTGCTCTTCTGCAATTGGTCAGAATTTATTAAGTTATATTTTAATGTCTTCATGAATAATGCATGGAGAAAAGAACACAAACCTGTCATACGGTTAAAGTTAGATTCAAATACATGTAGCTCATCATCCTTGTTGTAATCAAGTTCTGCATATACCAATCTATTTCCACAATAATCTACCACAAAATCATTGGTATAAGGCATAGACGACCATTCCTTTAATGTTCTCCTGTTATTCTGCAAGAGCTTCTCAATCTCAATCAAAGTCAAATTTTGAAGAGTTTCAATATTGAGAATGAGTTCTGCAACACAAAAATTCAGTTAACATACTTGGAACATGAAACATACATTTGATATGCTTTAATTGATTGTACCTTGATTTGTAGCAATAATTCGTTCGTTGTATAGTATTTCATCACACAACCATTCCCATGTTTTACTCCACAACTCTTCAGGTTTTAAGACACTATTTGACATAAGGATGGTTACAAATAATTTCCTTAAGAAGTGTCCGGATCCCTAATCTTTAGCTTCCTTAATAGCATCGACATATTCAATATCTTCTGCTAAAAATCCACAAGCTTCACACGCTTCTCTAAATGTAGCATATATTATGTTGTCAACAGTTCGAAGATCTACATATGATTGTGGACCTTTTACTACTGTTAGCATCCTCCTTAAGTAGAAAAGTTCACCAGTTGCTGGGGGAACCCAGATAAGTCTGCCAATGGTGTTGCCCTTTTGTCTTGGTTTTCAACATCTTTGATTCTTGTTATAAACATACTTAGATACAAATTGTGGATATGTCAAATTCCTTGCATCAGAATATTTTTTGTTGCAGTCCATCCAGGTTGTAAACATTGACTCCTTAACTGTTGGTTTTGCAATGATTTCATTAATATCATCGTCATCCTTGAAGTACACTGATTGCTCACCAGGCAAATGAAAAAATAGACGTTCAACAACTGGATTTCTTCCATGAATAGGAAATGAAAAGATTCTCCAACAGGCTTCACATGGGGAAATATATCTACAATCGATATACTGTTTGATTTCATCTGTCGCAAGTTGAGGTACATTCTCATCAGTGCCATTGGAAACTACAGCAGCTGTAATTCTATCATATCCTTTATTGATGTACTTAAATAAGTATTTGATAGAATTGGAACGATTACACCATTCAACATTGACACGAGCTTGATATTTGACCAATATTGTAGGATTGTAAGGGACAACAAAATGATTATCTAGTTTTATGTCATTCTTGACAACAGTGATACCGTTGCTTCTTTGACGATAATGAGGAAAACCATCTTCTGCAATTGTGGTAGTATTTTGGAATTTCTTCGGATAAAATCTGGAACATGAACCATTCTTCATGCATGGAGATGATCTATTAGATAATCCACATGGTTCGTGCATCATATGTTCTTTGACACGGGCATACAATTGTGGCTCCTTTTTGGCACATGGTATTTCAGCTGAAATGACCTTATCTATATCCAAGGCTGTTGGATATTTGCTAGAAGGATGCAAAAATATTAGCAAATGAGCATGTGGTAAACCTCGTTTCTGAAATTCAATACTATACATGTCTGTCAAAAATAAATTAACAATTACGTTGTTAAAAGGGTATAATAGTTCAAAATTTGGCATTCAATCATCAAAATATTAATACTTACATGCTATTACTCTGCCCAATATATGCTTTTTCGTTAAATCTGATAGCAACTGATCAAATTTGATTCTAAATACTATTGCAATAATATCTGGCTGGTCTGAAGGACTTAACTTTGAACTCTTCAATATTCGAGATATCTCTGGCCATTTCGGGTTGCAAGTAAAAGTTAGAAAAAGATCTGGGAATCCTACATGACCACATATTGTCATTCCATCAAAATATAATTGATCCATAAATCTTCTGCCACCAACAAAGCTTGATGGAAGCACAAATCATTTTCCTTTTTCAGAGGCATCAATTTGGCTTTCATTACTTGGTTGACAAAGGTTATTATACTTATCAACCCTCAGCTTGGATTGATTGTTTCTGATGAATGATAATCTTTCTGACTCAATCATTGTGTATCCATCAACAACAAATTGTTGGAACAATCTTCTAGATCTAAGAATAGTCATTGCCTCACAATCTCGAGTCTGAATTCTAAAACAAAACAATTCCCTGATTGTTAACCGATTACGTTTTGATGCCAAAGAATCGCGATGACTAATATCATGCCTATAACCATCTTCACCATATGGAAACAACAGAGGATATTGATATCCCAAATAACTGGTGTGGAATTCATTTATTCTTTGCAGCTTACCTGTCCTGCTTTCCATAATAATATCTCTAGGAGAAACGCTATCAACATCGCCAACGATTAATGCAGCTACTTCAGAAACCATTGGCATGTTGTATATTCGTCCATCTTTTTGCCTATCTGCTATAAGCCTCAACTTGAGATCATGAAATGGTTGTTCTGCATATCGATCCCTAGCCATTCTGAAAGATTTGCAATGTACATTGTACTTATCAAGCATCTGAGTTAGTGTTCTGACAATTTCAACATCAATATCATTATGGTTCCTACAATGACATTGAATTTCAAATCAAAATGATAGCCTCATTATATTGATAATTCAGAAACCATAATAATAGTTGACCTCAAAGATTGAATTCTATTGTGTATCTCGTTATCAGTATCATATATGTAGAGCTGAACAAACTTTGACTGTTTTCCAAGTGGTGGCAGAAGACTACTAATTCGATGACATGACTGGCCATGAACTCTTAAATTTGGTGGTCCACGTCCATTGTTATATTTGTTGTCAATTTTTGCTCCAGGAGATGTGAATGCAAACATTATGTTGTATGTTCTAATGTGTTGTTGATAACTTCAACTTTGTTTAGAATCAGATTGAAACAGAAGTTGTTGAAGCTCATCAAGGGGGTCTTTTAACATTGGCAATTGAACTTTGCCATTACCACAACAAAGTTGAAATTTGGGATTAATACTTCGATGACTTTTGTCAATACGTTCTTCATACCACATATTACCTTGGCAATACTGACAAATATAGATTGGATCCCCTATATCTGCATACAACTTCCAAATGAATAGATTAGTGAGTTTATATTATCATAGATGATTGAAAAAATATATGACAATAATTGTTTTTAGAAGCCTTGTCTTTCTTTGTGATTGATGAATTCGTAGTTCATTTCATACTCTGCAGGACTGTCTGCAAAATAAGTATTCATGTAATTTATCTTATACAATTGTAATCAAACTGATATAATTTTTTTATTTGACCAAGGATATGAATATTCATTTCGTTATTATAACTTAATTTTACCTTCTACATGGGAATTAGATGAATCTGAATTATCTTGGCTTAACTGTAGTTCATCAATAACTTCTAACTGCACTAATTGAGTTGGCATGTTGGAATCATTGGTTGTTGTGACCATATTAACAGTGGCTTCAAACCTCTGAAGAAGATTTTGTTGCTTTCTTCTGCTTCCAGCAATATCTCTTTGTTCATTCACCAAAGTAGGATGTCGACCTTTCATTGGTAATTCCTTATGAGACCTTTCTTCATTCACAAAATAACTTGTTACATCAGCTAATGGTGTACAATTTCGTCTTTATGTTTCAGGGTGCTTCTGTTGTACGCACGTAGCATTCATCCTCTTGTGTTGGATTATTTGTTTCCTTTTTAGTCTTGCACTTGTACTGGACTTGGTATTTTCATTATCCATCCTAATAGATAAAACAGTACATGAAAAAAATTAACACATCAATACAAAATTTCAAAAAAATCTGTAAATGTTATGCAGAGATTTTGTAATAGGTATTAAAGCTTTAAGACGAACTTCCTAGAAAACAATTGTAGATGAAATTAAAAAGTCATCCAGCAGACAAATAATACTCTTCATTGCTCAAGTATACAATTTCTCTGGTTTAAGTCATCAGTAATGACATAACAACAACAAATTACAAAATAGTTATCAAATAATTAAAAAACTATTGTAAATAAAAAACAACATACATAATGAAACAAACCTCAAATCTTTGAGGTCAAACACAACATTTTTGGAATGGCCTTTCTCCTCTACATTGTCCAGCATACCAATCACATCTAACATGCAAAAAAATTAATAAATTAACCAAAAAACAAAATATAGGACACATACATAACGATACAACAATAAACTTACCAACCAACAAATCAACACAATACTTTCCATCGATGATATCCTTTATACTTTTGAACTTCCAAAGCTTTCTAGGTATGCTTGCAATGGGTTGTGGTCGTATAGACGTTGCTCCTATAAACAATAGCTTAAATGGATGCTCACAAACTCTATATTGAGCTCTGTTCTTCAACAGTTTAAAGTTATGCATTATGAAAGTTTCACCCTCTTTTAGCTTCTCTTCCCAAACACCCATATCTTCCTTCTTAATCATTGCAACAATAACATCACCCTGAACAACAAATTAAAACATACATGGTTAAATATAGTTGTCATGTAATAAAATAAAATTTACAACATGCTAAAATATGGTACTTTACATTACCTTTTGATCCATCAGAACCATTTTCATACTTCGTTTGGAATCCCAGGACTCAACATATCATAAATCTACAATTCTAACAGCAAGTTTCAACGTTTCCCTTCTTCCATCAATATCCTTGATCATATCAATTTTTTTTGCCATCTAATATGTGACAATAAGTTAGTTGTTAAGTTTCAACCAATGACACAACGACTTCAAATAAAGAAAACAAAAATAAAGTAAACAAAATATCAAGGTATGAATCTTCTTCAAAAAAATCACAACAAAATATTCTTCAATATGTTCTAATCATATACAACTGAAAAAATTAACAAAAAAAAGTCCTGAAAATAACAAAAAAAATTTCTTTTCAACAAAAACATCACAATATCTTCCAAAAAAGATGAACAAATAATATCTGAAACAAAAGGAAACTACTATAACGTCTTTTAAAACATAATACAACACAATGACGAAGTACAAAAAAAATAGGAACAAAATAATGAACAAAAAAAAAAACAAAAAATAACATCAGAAATCTCTTTTCAAGAAAAACATCACAACGTCTTCTAAGAACGATTAACAAATAATATCTAAAACAAAAACATACTTCTATAAACGTCTTTTAAAACATAATACAACACAATGACGAACTACAAAAACAAAGGATAGAGAAGAAAGATGCATCAAGAAGAAAAAACAGTAAAAAAAAATATTTAACTTTTAAAAAAAAAATATCAACAGCAAAGATCAACAGATAAAATGTAGTTCAGAAGTTAAAGAAAATGAACTTACGGAACTAAGAAAGGAAGGAAGAAGAAGATGAAGAAATAGAGAAGAAGGAGGAAGGGAAAAGAAGGATACCTGGAGAAGAACGACGCAAGTAACTTGCCTTGTAGAAGAAGAATTTTTAAATGTCAAAGCAAATGTCCATCACATCATTTAACACTCTGCACCGCCAAAAACACTACAACATCAAAATGACCAAAATACCTCTACTCTAGCACACGTGTCAATGAATGAGAGTGTCTAATTCAGTAACTTCATTATCCTAACATTTTCTTAGATATATAGTAGATAGATTTCAATGCTAACAGAACTAAATCTAATGTCACGTTTACATTTAAGAATTTAAGTGATGTATTTAAGTTAAGTTATATTTCTTGAGTTACATATTATTGTATGAATCTTCGATAAATTTCTGATTTCTTATACAATAAATTTCCTAAAAAAAATGGTGAATATGTGTTTAACAAAGTGAAATATTTTATTATATTGTTAAAATATTGATTTGATGTAAGAATTATATGAAAATGTTATGATAAAAAAATATGGGATAGAGAGATCAAAGTATCTTATAAGTTAATAAAAGAAATGAAAGGTAGAATATATGATATTAGTGATAATAATTAAATTGAAAAAATGTTACTTAAAAAATAAAATTGATAAGCTAAATATTTTAATTAAAAAAATAATTATTTATTAAAGAATAAAATTGAAAAATATGAACAAGGTGAATCTTTTATATACAAGTAAATTATAAAAAAAATTCTTAATTTATAATTGTGACTTTTATTTATAATTATTTTTTCTATTTTCTTAGTTATATTTAACATATAACTATTATTAGAATAAAATATTTAGAAATATATTAGCATATGAAAATATGAAATTTGAGTGTGTATAGATTTGGTTGATAGTTGTGATGGGATATTTTGGGGACAGGCACTGGCCATTGTTGAATTTAGTTGAATGAGAAAGATCTGAGCGTGACGTGGCCTTCTCTCTATCTCTACCCAACTATCCACTCTCTCTCTCTTCCATGCTCTTGCGCTTTTCTTCGTCCCTTTCCACGTCCCTTTCTCCGCTACGCCACGCCCCGTGCGCACTGCCCCTCTACCTTAACCCAATCCGGCGCATATTAGTCACACCCTTTTCTAATCGCTTTTCTCCAAATAAAGAAAACTCAGGTTACCATGCTTCGTTTCGCCGACTCCTCTCACCCACTCTTTTGCCCCCTTTGCTAACGTGCGCCGTCTGAACGGTGCTCCTTGATCTTCCTCGGCTTTATTGGATTGAGGGAGTTCCGGATTCGCTGGGTGAGTGAGGGAGCTTTTGATTTGACGATGGTTTTGGTTGGCGAGTTACGTTGTGGAAATGGGGGGTCTTGTTGTGAGAGTTCTTTAGCGTCGTCGTTTTTATGTCAGGGGTAATGGGTAGGTGAGTGTGTGATTTTTGTTTTTTGAAAAAATTGATTTTTTGAGTTGGAGATGGAGTCTGGTGAGGAGATTAATTTGAATATAGAAAGTGGTGGTGGAAATAATGGGAAGAGTGGTGATGGGTTCATTGATAGGAGTAAGGTGCGGATTTTGTTGTGCGATAACGATTCCAAGAATTCTCAAGAGGTTTTCACGCTTCTTTTGAGGTGTTCTTATCAGGGTATGTACGGAGACTCAACTCAACCCCTTTTATAATTGCTTTGTTTTTTTCTTTGCTCCCTTTTTTCTACTTAGTTGTTTTTTCTTCTTGTGTGCTATATTTGCTTGCTGTGGTTTTGTTTATGTCATCTTTCAAATTCCAAAGGAAAAAAATGTTGTTTTTTTTTGCGGTGTCTTATGAAAAGTATTAATTTGAATATGTTTCTAGAAAAAAGAGTACTTTGGAATCGGATTTTGTTGGCCAGTCTGCAGCACTTTGAAAGGACGTGTTAGTCAAACTTGAATTTCATTAAGCCAAGTTTGACTATAGTTCCTTTTGAAACTCGGCTGGTGTTCTTTGTGCTAGTGTTGGATTTCAATGAGTAGTTGGAATAATCAGTTTTGCTATTTCTGTTTTGATACTCATTTGTTGAAGATGTATATATGTCAAAGATAAGTGCAATTTCACCCTGAGATTTTATATATATAAACCTCTTGATTCTCTGTGCTACACAGTGACTTTAGTAAAGTCGCCGAGACAGGTAATTGACGCGTTGAATGCAGAGGGGCAACATATAGATATCATACTGGCTGAACTTGACCTTCCAACAAAGAAGGGCATGAAGATGTTGAAGTACATAGCACGGGATAAAGAGTTTCGCAGAATCCCAGTTATAAGTAAGCTCTGGTTCTTTATATTGCTAAGAAATTAGTCAAACTCTTGAATTTAAGCAAATTATGTTATGCTCATCAATATTTTGAATATCTTGTTTTGATAAGTGATGTCCGCACAAGATGAGGTATCCGTTGTTGTTAAATGCTTGAGACTTGGAGCAGCTGACTATCTAGTAAAGCCCTTACGTACTAATGAACTATTAAATTTGTGGACGCACATGTGGAGACGGAGGCGCATGGTTCGTATTGGTCAACTTCATATTTATGGATGCTCCCCATTTTTTATTTTTCGTTTTATTAGTTTTCAACCTGTTGTCTGTAAAATTGATGCAGATTTGACTCACCACTGTTTTGTGCTGTCAACTTTTACCATCATATTATAGTCACTAGTTTTAGAAAATTAGGTTGTCAAGATTTAAGCCTCAGATGAACCATGGTTTGAATGATACGATATAATACATACTTTTTTGACATATTAGATGAGTAAGATATATTAGAAGTTTTGACTTTTTTTTTTTTTTTTTTTTTATTTTTAAGTTTTGAGGCTGATCTTGCCAATCTAAGTTCTACCAAAAGTTTTCTAAGTTTTAGTCAGTCAGTTTGCATTACTTTTTATGACAAAACGATTTGTCTAATTTTATATGGAACTATTAGAGGATATGCTTAAGCTTTGTAGAAGCCACATTGCATACCAATTATTGGGCTACCTCATCTGTGCAACAGTTTATGGGCAAAGCCAAACAACTTTATGTCTACTACCATCACACAGATATCAATTATAATTGATAATTTCGTTTTTGCATTGCATTATGTTATATACGTTGAATTTGTCAGATAAATTAGATTTTGGAAAGAATTAACGGACCTTGAGTTAATAGGAGGCTTCATATAGAAACAATTTACATAGATGTTGAATTAACTATACAATATGCATGGGATATAGAACGTTAGGCCTGTGCCTCCACTTTACCTAGCCTGATTCTGCTCTTTGCATGCTGGAACTTTTCTCTTGATTTTCCAATTCATGCTTAGACCTACCCAATTTGAAATTGAAGTTTTATATCTTTGCTTGCAGCTTGGACTTGTAGAGAAGAACATCTTGAGTTATGAGTTTGATCTTGTAGCATCAGACCCCAGTGATGCCAATACAAACAGTACCACCTTGTTCTCTGATGACACAGATGACAAGTCCAAGAGAAGCAACAATCCAGAGGTGGGATTGTCAGTCCAACAAGAGCAAGAGGTGAGAAGTATTTAAATAATGCAACAACTCAACCAACATGGTCACCAATCAATAAATTGTAAACTTTGAAATTAAGTTTATCCATGAAGGGGTAACATCAAGTCTGATGCCACTATAGAGATTGAATTATAAACCGGAAAGCATAGGTAAAATAAATTATTGATTGTGGAGCAAAGGCAATGACTGTGTTCATAGGAACTCAAACAATGAATCAGATTCAAGTTATAAATAAATTAATTCCCTAAAACCAATTTTAAGTAGCATCGCCATTGGAAATCATAAACAAAGCCTGGAAGTTTGTGAAGTGATACTTTGAAAAGTATTATTTTCATAGGAATTGAAGATATAAAAAGTCACAACTATCTTTAGAGCCATTATTACATGTGGAATTTGTTTAGAGTTGATGTGAAATCATTCTTGTGTCTTAATAGTTTAACTTTAATCTTTTGGATAGTTCATAATATGTAAAGTGGGGTAGACTTGGATCCGTGTCATCTGTACTTGCAAATAAGTACAAATTCCCTCTCCTGACATTTGATGCCTTCCTCCTCTCTCCGCTCAGTGTAATGTCAGGACTCAAGTGAAAAGGGGGGTGGCTACCTGCAAAAGGTAGTTTGATGCTGAACATGAATGCTAGAAAACGAACAGTGCGATTTACCTCAGTATTATAACTGTTTATATAGGTTATAATGGACCTGAGAGCTTTTGGGCATTTTTTACCTTTATTAACCTTTGGGTTGACCATACCTTTCTGACTATTTTAGCCTTTGCATCTTGATATACCAGACTCATTTTTCTAAAAGAAAGTTGTAGGTGGATTGTTTATTATTCACGCCTCAAGCCTGAACCACTGTTGCCATCTTGTATTGAGGGGGGTCATGCGAGAGATGTAATTTAAAATCCAGTCTTTACCAAACTATCTAATTTTTTTTCAGTGGTTATTCCTTGACATTTAGTATTTGTGTTTGCGTGTCTCCTCCACACAGATCGAAAGTTACTCCTGTAGTGCAGAAAAGGATACTAGTTATCTGCAAGTGTAAATGGGTTTAGATGTAGCATTCTCTATTACCTTTTATCGGTCAGGTATAAGCTGACATCATTATATGGGTGTTTAAGCCCTGATTAGACATTATTATGTAGCTACTAATAACTTCAAATCACAAGTATTGTAGTATGTGGTCATTTATGCATATAATTTACTTTTTCAGTCTACTATTGCAATTGCGGCTGCTGCCGAGAAACCTCTAGATGCTCATGCATCAGAACACGGGCCTGAAGTCAATGGATTTAATGATCATCGAACAGGTGTGCTTCTTTTCTTCGTTTGATCTTTTTTCAATAGCCATAAATTATTTATTGATTTTTTGCTATAAAAAGTTACGTAGTGTAGCACCAACTACTTCTAAGTATGATTGTAGGAACTTGTTTTAAAATCACTTGTTCTTTACCTGCCTTTTATAGCTCCGTACTCTTTGATATCTGAACGGTTTAATCTGAATTGAAATTTGAGTTCCTGTGGTTGGAATTTTTTGTAGCACCTACCCATTTCAGTTTACTGTTTTCTCTGATATTTTGTAATTTTGTAGCACATTTTTCATCTGGTCCGAAGAAGAGTGAACTAAGGATAGGTGAGTCATCAGCCTTTTTCACGTATGTCAAAGCATCTATACTGAAGAGCAACTTTGAAGGGGTTGTTAACGTAGACAACAATGGTGCTGCACATGTGAGGATGGAAGTTATGCATCAAGCATGTGGTCAACAAGGGGTTAATGACCTTCAAACACGTGAAAATGGAGAGACCTGTGAAAGTCAATCGCAAGATGACTTACCCAGCAGCAGTAGTATACCTGATTCTCTCTCTATGGAAAGGTCTTGTACTCCACCTGCATCAATGGAAGTTTCCCCGCAAAAGCACAAGGAAGAAAATTTCCATCAGGGTGTGATGCATCCAAGAAATGGAACTCATTGTTCTGAGCATGAAGTGTCTGGCATGGCTTCCCAACATACTTATCCATATTATATTTCAGGAGTTGTTAATCATGTCATGATGCCTTCATCTGCACAAATGTATCACCAGAAGAATATGCAGGACCTACAGAATCATCCTAGTGCAGCTATGATTGCCCAGTACAGTCATCTTCCCCAAGGTGGTCCTCACGGACCAGGGATGACATCTTTCCCATACTACCCAATGAGTATATGCTTACAACCTGGTCAGGTTCCTCAACCCCATTCATGGCCATCATTTGGCAGCTCAAGTTCATCAGAAGCAAAATTAAGTAAAGTTGACAGGAGAGAAGCAGCACTGATGAAGTTCAGACAGAAAAGGAAAGAGCGCTGCTTTGATAAGAAAATTAGGTATGTTAACCGGAAACGACTCGCCGAAAGGCGGCCTCGGGTGAGGGGGCAGTTTGTCAGAAAATTAAACAGTTCCAATGTTGATCTCAATGGACAGCCTGCATCAATTGACTATGATGAAGACGATGAAGAGGATGAAGATGAGCAGGGAGCTAGAGATTCTTCTCCTGAGGATGCTTGAGCATGTCAAAATTGCTACTTTTACTTCACAAAATGAAGGGTCAATCCATTTCTTCCTTCACTGATATTGTCCTGTCAAAAGGATTCCTTACTTCTTTTGGAAAGTTCTGACCAAAGCATCAAATTATTAGCATGAGCATGTGCATGTGCATGTGCATGTGTTCTCATGTATCTGGGGTGCTCTTCCAATATGTACCCTCATCTTTTACAGTTGAAACAAGCTCACTGAATGATCCATCCTTCTGAGCTATTTCTGAAGGTTATGTCCACTGCGGCTGAGAGTATCATGCTTACTTTTTATTCAAACAGTTACAAGCAGCTTGTTTCTGCTTATTTTATGGAGAAATGTCATGACATTTTAAAAGGTTGACCTCAGAAATGAGTTATTTGTTTAACATTTTACTTTTCTCATTTCACGAGCATACAAAACACTTCACCTCCTAGACTTCGTTGTACATTCTCTGGGGATGATAAATCAATTTTCCGCCATGGCAAAATTTTAGTTACTTTTGGTCTTTTATCCTATTTTTAAATTTTATCCAGATTTTCTATCTTTTAAAGAAGCTATTTGAGTCATTCAACTTTAACTTTTAAAATTTGAGTGATTTTTTCAACGTAAAATAACATCGGCAATATTTTATATTTTGTGGGGATTGTTAAAAGCATTTTGTAGTGAAGGATTATATCGATCCAATGTTGAAATTACCATTATTTATTTAATAACAAATTATAAATAACAAATTATATATATAATGAAGGATTATATCTACTAAAATTATAAATAACAAATTATATAACAAATTATATAGTGAAGGATTATATCTACTAAAATATAAATAACAAATTATATATATATATATATATATATATATATATATATATATATATATATATATATATATTGATAAATGTTTATTACATGTAATATAGTTATTTTTTATTACGCCATTTTTAGAAATTCTTTGGACAACCGATAGTTAAAGGGGGACACTCAATTGTGGTTAGATAGTCAGTGACATGAGAAAAGAATATAATTAATTATCGTATAATCACACTTTTATTGCATTTATATGTAAAATTCTTTATGTTTGTGTGTTATGTATTTATATTATATGGTTTCTATTAAGTACACATTTTAAAATGAACCCATTTTAAAATAAATAAATTTGTATCTACTTTTAATTTTAATTTCTAAAGGTTACGATGCCTTATAAATTAAATAACAGTAATTCTTTCGTATGATTTTATATAAAATCAAACTTTATATATTAATTTGAATATAGTTGTTAGAATATATTATAAATTATTTGTAGATACCAAATTAGTAATTTATAATTGTATAATAATATATGAAGTAAATACTTTAATTAATTTTTTAAATTATTAATATATTTGACACTTTTATTTTTTATTTTTTCTTTTTCACTTGTATCATTCTTTGAAGTTAATCATATTTGAGGTTTGTCAGATGTTTAATGTGAACCTGTCGTGAGAGAGAGATTTGAACCATATTTGCATGTTGTTAGAGACCAACCTTTGTATCCTAAAATTCATATAAACAGTAATTTGAGATTAGGCAACGGTGTAAAATAATTTTACATTGCAGGTACATACCATTAAATTCTTTTACATTCACATATCTTATAACGATGAAAATGTGCTTTGAAATTCTTATCTACAAAATAAATTAAAAAACATATCATTCAATCATTTGTTAAATACACGTTCCAAAATCATTTAAAACAATATACTTCAAAATAAGAATTTTAAGTTATATTCGTATTAATCATTCAATCATTTAAAATATTAGAAAATGTGAAATTTAAAATATTTTATTCGAAAAGTTTTTTCAAACCTGCTGAAAGCTTATGATGGGATGAGTGCAACACAGCTACGCCGAGCCACTACACAGTTTGCAGTGCTCACTACCAAATCAAAAAACGTGAGAACGAGTGAAGGAATATGTGTTTGTGATTGTTGTAGCACATGGCTTCAAATCCTACCACTCTTTTCTCCGAGGCCAATTAGTAATTAATTATCACAAATATTAATTAATGAGCTTCAACATGACAACTCTAAGACAATAAGACCACTGAACCAGGAAAAGGAAAAATTGAGCAGACAAGCTCATCTGTAAGCACACCCATCACTTTCTCTTGGATAATATGAATGACTTACCCAAACAAACCTTATGAAAGGTTTTAAAAAGCATTATGAATAAAATATTTTAGGAAGTTCTAACTTGTAGACATATATTTTAAATGATTTCAGAATTTTATTTCGTAATTAAAATTTGTTCTATAGAATGTTACAGAATAATTAAATTGAACTAGTTAAAAGTTAGTTTTAGATACTATCCAGATATATATTTTTCCAAATTATTTTGGGATTCTATAATCCATCATTCAATGAATAATTGTATCTTCCGAAAGGTATAGCAACTTTTAAAAAGTCAATTTTGTGATTACATTTGAAAAATAGAATGGTACATGAAGCCATTGTCAGAGAAAAAAAAAACCTTCATTTTTAAATTAAGAAAATGTCAAATACTTATTTATAACTAAATATTTAACCAGAGCTATATTAGAGAATATTGATTCCTCCTAAAAATTTGAGTCATTCATCCTTATCTTGAATAGGTAGCATGTAATGAAAATGTTTGGTAGGATGGAATTGAGATATAATAAACAGGAAAAGGATTTGGCTATAAAGGACATGTGCCATTTCTGTTGTTTTTATCTTTGGTATAGTGACGATACTTTTATTTTCTTTGTATACGCCAATCTGAAGTATCAATAATGATGCATCACAGGAAAGTGTAATGGTACCATTGTCATTTTCTCAAATGAAAGAATTTTTCATGTAATAAGAAATTTTAAGAACCGTTGCTCAAACAGCTCTTGAAAAAACTGACATTGTTAGGCAACTTATAGTTAGCCATATGAGAAGCTAAGATAGCAGGCTAACGAGTCAGCTTGAAATATAAAATGATTATAACTGCAACGACCATAGCTGTCAATAAGGAGCCTACAATCCATTTGTTCCTGTTCATCCTTCTTGACATGGCTGACAAAATCTTCTTGCTCTTGCTGATGTTATCATCCACCCCATGGAGCTGAAACCAGAAACGATTACTATTCTACTCGTGACAACTTATCAGGAGTAAGGTTTTGGGAAACCATTTTAACCAGTGAAGTGCTTATAACTTATAAGTGCATCTGCTAGTTGAGCTTGAGCATCAAATGCTAAATCATCTAGATGAAAGGGGGCAATTAAAAACTCCCAGTGGTGGAACTTACTGTCTTATGGGCATGGAGTAGGGATTGTCGTTGTAGATGCAAATCTTGGAGGATAGAGACACCAAGCTCCTCTGTCTCCAGCATTGTTTTTCTGCTATCCTTTATTCTATCAGAGGATTGATTAAGTCTTTCAGTAGACATTAGAAGTCTTCCCTTTTGATCATTTGATACCTGTCCTAGCATCCATAAGTAGCTATTAGAATGCAAAATAAATGAAAAGAAGGTAATGTATCATCTATCGATGCACTGTAGTGCATAAGAAACGTAGCACTGAGATGGAGGTGAAAGAAATTGCCAGATGTCAAAGAATCCGGAAGTTGAGATTCAAAATATCTAAACATCGTGCAATGTTTCTGGCTCTCTCCAACCCTAGAATACACACAAGACTTCAGTAATTTAGTGCTATATAAATGTGGGTATTACGGCTTGGAGGCCCATACATACTTCAATACTTGGCCAACTTTGGCTTGAAGGCAATTCACGACTTTTAACTTCCAAAAAGCCATTTCTAACAACGAAAATTACCAGCCAAATCTAGTCTCAAATCTCCCAGTTCAAAATTAGTTACATTGACACCTATTAATATCTAAGGAAGGGATGTATAAGAGAGATACCGCCAGTGTATCAGAACTTCCTGATTCCAACAAGTCATCTCTAGCAGCGAAACTGACATTAGATGTAGTAACTCTCTTAACTTCGGTCTTCAAATTGGTTAAATCAGTTTTGTATTCCCTTAACTTGGCAAGAAGAGTTGCCTTCATACTAGGCTGTAAACTCCTAGCCTCAAGGTCCATTTTCCGAATCTGAAAATATTCAAGCAAGAATTATAATTGAGCAAAACATCAGGAGGAGAAAGAGAAGATAAGTTCGATTATACCAATGTTTCAGCATCATCTAATCCAGCTTTTATGTCAGAAAGTTTCTGCTTCTTTTTTTCTGCGGCACATAAGGTAACCAGCAAACATTAGACAGAGAAAGCTACAGTCCTTATCCATTTCTTTTGCGTGCGTGTATGTTGTGGGATGGGACTTAATAAAAAATTACATCCTTAACAAAAAGCTTAAGTCTGTTCAGCAGAAATTATATGAATAACATAGTTTATCAGAAGGAAAATCTCTTCATCATGCATTCCCCCATAGCAAGCCTTTGATGCATGTTTAAGTCTCATACAGCACGCTTATAGTTGCGTCTGCTAAAACTAGCAAAACGAAAATTTTAAAGGACAAAACTTAGGAGGAGTTTTTCAGATGTTTTTAGCGTTGTTCTCTAATCAAAATAGGAGCCCAACTCATTATTCAATGCCAACTTTAAATGTTCACTTCTGTTGTGCGAGTTACCAGTGTGAAACTCCAATTTTGATTAGAAAACAGAACTAAAAAGCATCTAAAGAACTTCATTTAAGTTTTTTCCAGTTTTAAAATCATATAAAAACATTACATCCAACAGTTCCAGTATTCATGATACCAACTTTGAAAGAGAAGCATTTAATAATCTTATAGTAATCCAGTGATCATGAGAAGTAAAACTCCATCATCATATTCGATAAGTAATTACATAAGGTTTAGTTATTCAAATGTAGAGGTTTTAATCATGTTTATGGAGACCTAAAGCCCACTGAACAATGTAAATACTTTTTGTATAAGGGTTGAAGCATTCAAAGTGCTACAATATATATAGATATATATACACTTTGCTGATGAAAAAAAAAAAAAATACTCATTTAATCTCAATACTTGTACTATCATTACAATTTAGTCCCTACACACAGAAACTACTACTTCAGTCCCCGAGCATACATTTTTTTTTACTCATTTAGTTCATATAAACCTTTTAATCTGTTTGAATCCTTACAATTTTATACGTTAGAAATTAAAACGGATTAAAAAGTGTACGTGTAAAACTAAAACAAGTAGTCTATGTACGTAAAGGGACAAAATAAGTAATTAACCATTGTATAATATCCTGTGAGCCCAACTTGATCATTAGATTTTACGATGTTCTTCCCGTTCCTATATACGGCCTCAAAATCATTAGCCTCAACAATATTATAAGGGTGGAACTGAAGAGTGTGTGTGAAGAAAGAGATTGATTGCATTACCTCCATCAAGAGAGGAAGCCCCAGTGCATTGCCGCGAAAGATTCGCTGATAGTTCACAGTATTGTCGCTCGTACCCGTCAAATACCTGACTCATTGTTCCCAATTTCTCTACCCTACCATCCCAATTCGAATCAATCAGATCCAATACAAGAATTAGAAACAACAACAGCAACAATAACTTAAACGTTAATTTCAAACACACGCGCACATATATCTATGAAGAAACTTTTGTATATTTTGCCAATAAATATGTTTATAACTTTTAAACTTTGCAAATAGAATCTCAGAAAATAACGAGCAATGTGACGATACAAAGGAGGATGGACGTGAAGTGTCGACGGAGGTTGACAAAAAAGCGTACCGAAGAACGATCAGAGGTTTTCCGGATGTTGACCTGAGAGTTGCCGGATATTGACCGGAAGATTGACGGAGACTGATCGGAGAAGAGGAGGCGGAGAAAGCAGCGGAGCTTGCCCAAATAAAACAACCAACCGAAGAAGAAGGATCAACGAGAGTTCGTTGGGCTTCACCAAACTTGTGAGTATTTACGCCTTTGCCATGAATTACTACTGATTGACATTTCCGATCTGTTCTTGAAATTTATAAGCTATTTTTTTTTTAATCTTTTATGTTCCTAATCATTTATATTTTCATGCTTTATATTTAAATATTATGTTATGGTGCTCTAATTTAAGTTTTTAAGATGAGTTAAGCTTATTCTTTTGTTACTTTAACTACTAACATAGTTAATGTTCAATGATTTTAAATGAGTAAATTTATACACACTCTTGTGTACCACATTTTTTAATATTTATAATATATTATCGGCTAAAATTCTTATTTAATTCTAATTTTTATTTTAATTATTTAATCGGGTATTTTAATTTTTTTTTCAATTAAGTTTATATATATTTTTTAAATTATCTAATTTGATTATTTTTATTAGATTTTAATAAATGTTAACTAAATAAAATACACGTGTCACATTTTTTAAATTTGGAATGTAATTCAAGAGGTTAAGGTGACAACTTTTGTCTTTTTTGGAAGAGAAAACGTACTTTGTCCTCATTAATGGTGTTGTCTTTATGTCTAAGTGTCACTCGTCTTCATTTAGCTCATATAATGTTTGGAGATGCAAAATCATCCCTTTCCTCTCATAATGGTGGCTCTAGACGATTGAGTGCAATACTTATTTGCAATTGTGTATAGGTTGTAGTGTTGAGAATGACTATAAAATTAGATTCATGAAATTTATGTTTTGTTTTGTGAGGGTTTGTTCTAACTATAAGGTTATATTTTGTTATGGTTCTTTTGAAAAACAAAGTGAAAGTGAGGATTTGATGGGGTACAATTATTTAAAATGGTGCATTGAAGATGGTGGTGGTGAAAGAAATGCTGTTATTGTGAGACAAAGAATGAAGATATATAATCTAGAGAAATTTCATAAGGATTCCAAAAGTTGTTAATAAGGGTTATTTGTTTTTGTTGTTGTAATTAATATCATCATAGTTTCGTTGTTAATGAAAATTCCATGTTTCGTTGTAAAATGTAGATGGATGTAATGTAATTAACATAATATGTGCTAAGTGTGTTTACAACAATGAGTTGTTTGTAGTGGTGGTTGTGATCCTTCACAAAACCAAGTTCCTAGAGGTGGTGTAGTTGGTGTACTTGAATTTGGTGGTTGACTTCAATGAGAAGGTTGTTTTGAGTGAGTTAGTTGGAGACAACATTTTCTATTGTTTCAAAGTTCTTTACAAGTGCCACCTCTTTTGCGTAAATCACGTTTTCTTAATTGTTTTCCGTCCTTCTTTAACTCCCACGGTTCTAGTGTTCTGTTCTTTTTTGGTCTTCCAAACACATCTTATCCTATATTTCAATTTCTGCCTTGTGTTTGGTTTGGCTTGTGATGGGAAAGGTGGAGAATGAATTAGATTTAGTAGTGTTGGTTGGAATGGTTTAGAAGACTGAGTTGTTTGTGGTGGTGGTTGTGATTGTTAGTTTTGAAATGGTTGAAATGTCAAGAAGGGGGCGGAGGGTTGAATTGACTAGTTAAAAATTTAGGCTATTTTTGAAAGCTAAAAACCACTTTTAATTGAATCAATTAGATCATCAAGTTAGGGTGCAAACATTACTGAACTGTATACTTTCAATCGGTCAAAAATAGAGTTAATCGATTGATTTTACTAAACAGATTCTGTTATGGTATAATCAACCAATTGAAACAGAACAACAGTCGACTGAAATACTAGGAAAAATGCAGAAATGCAGTTTCGAGTTTTAAACCAGGAACAATGCACAAGAATGATCAAGACAAGTTCTAAATGATTATGCAAACATGCTCAATGTTGCATATGTCATGAAAACATGCAAGAACATGAAAAAGATGATTAAAACACAAGTTCTTTCAACTTTAAAATGAATATGCAAGAGATGAAGGTTAGAGAAGATAAGAGACCACAAGATTTTTATATTGGTTCACTCAAACCTCAGCTACATCCAGTTTGTCAAGGCAACCTGAGCTTGACTTTGCACTATTTCAAAAGATTTACAAAGTATCCACCCTTACACTTTCAAAATATGCAAAAACCACACAAAAGACTCTTGAATCACACAAGAGTCACACCAGCACAACAAGAACCCTCTTGCAGACCTGGAAAACCACCAGGCACATACACAAAGCTTGAGAAAGATCAAACCTCAATGGTAGCACAACCCAGCCTACCACAAACCACTTTCTCTAAGCTTCAAACCAAGCCAAAAGCTCCAAGAATTGATCCAAGATCAATTTTCAACTGCCGCAAACTGTATGATCACGAAGGAGAGAGTTTCCCGAATAATTTCACGCTAAAAAATGATCAACACACATCTCTTTCGAAAATCATAACTTTTATAGTCAAAATGTTACGAAATTCAATAAGTTGATTTCCAAATCAATCGGTTGATTTCACTTGACTTAACTAAAATCAGTCGATTAAAAAATAAATCAACTGATTGAATTTGTTGCAATTTAAGACTATTGCAGCCAACCTTTTAACATGTTTAAAAACCATTCAACAAATTAAAAAAGACATTTTAACCTGTTGAAAAACCATTCAACAGATTAAAAAACATAACAAAGACCAAATACATTTAATTAATGCTACAAGGTCAGCAATATGAATTACAAACTTCAAATACACTTTCTTAATGATGTAACTATGTGAAGAGCACAAGTTCCAACCTTGATCAACATGAATACCATCAAATCTCCTTTCTTTTATCAATGTAGGCTTCATTCCAATGGTTAATGGCTTCAAGATAGTTCAAAAGAGCTTCATTAAATCTTCATCAAATCTTCAAGAAGCATACCACCTTGGTTTCACATGTCAATTGTGATCCTTCAAAAAATCGAGTTCCTGGAGGTGGTGTAATTGGTGTACTTGAAGTTGGTGGTTAACTTGAATGAGAAGATTGTTTTTAGTGACTTAGCTAGAGACAATATTTTCTGTTGTTTCCAAGTTCTTTACAAATGCCACATCATTCACATTAACCACATTTTCTTAACTGTTTTTTGTCCTTCTTTAACTCTCGAGGTTCTAGTCTTCTATTCTTTTTTGACTTTCCAGACTATTTTTTCAGTTGGAGGCAATACATCAAGAAAATCAATAACATCCCACACTTGTTGAGTGTTTATAGGATAGATGATTGGCATGTATGTCTGTTTATAGGATAGATGATTGACATGTATGTCTCTTCATATCACTACAAGAAAAATCAAATTTACCGACAACAATAATTCGTCTATAATGTCACAAATCCGTTGGTAAATTGGTATTACCGACGGACTACCGACAGCCAGAAATCCATCAGCTAACGCATCGTCAATAACAGTTTACCGACGGACGCATGAAATTTGTCGGTATTTACCGACGGAAACATCCTTCGCAAAAGTCGTCGCTTATTACCAACGGATTGAGCCTTCGGTAATTATCGACGGACTAATCCTTCGGAAACTACATACGTTTATACATTGCCATTACCGACGGATAAATCCTTCAGTAATTATCGACGGTCGGTAATGGCAATGCATAAACGTATGTATTTACCGGCAAATTAGGTCGTCGATAATTCGTCGGTAAATAAAGTGTTGTATCCAGCAACATCTATTTATTTAGCATTTCCCAATTACCTGCATATAAAATACTCTAACACAATTCCAGAAAATTCTAGCATTCGAAACAATTGCAGCACTACAAGATACTCATGAAATTCCATCACACAAAACATACCAAATAATATGTAGCATAACATAACAATATTTGTCAAGTAAAATATACATGACCATGATACCAAGTAAAAACATAATAAATATCAAGTTTAAGTACATGGTAAATGTTTTTCTTAAGGAAATGAAGAGCTAATAATCTTCATAATCTAGAGAAGATTCTTCATTATGTTCGTCTTCATTATTTTGTTGCTGAGATTGTGGTTGTGGCTGTAACACAATTCCAGAAAATTCCAGAAAATTCTCTAACACAATTCCAGAAAATTCTAGCATTCCAAACAATTGCAGCACTACAAGATACTCATGAAATTCCATCACACAAAACATACCAAATAATATGTAGCATAACATAACAATATTTGTCAAGTAAAATATACATGACCATGATACCAAGTAAAAACATAATAAATATCAAGTTTAAGTACATGGTAAATGTTTTTCTTAAGGAAATGAAGAGCTAATAATCTTCATAATCTGGAGAAGATTCTTCATTATGTTCGTCTTCATTATTTTGTTGCTGAGATTGTGGTTGTGGCTGTAGTTGTGCCTGCTGAAGACGAGCTTGAGCATCAGGAGGGAGATATTGCAGGACTAGTGATTGAAAGGATCGAAACTCAGTCTTCAATTGCTCATTTTCCTCTAGGTTTCATGAAAGTTGTTGCCTAATGTTTGTGAGGTCCTCTGTATTAGAAGAGGAAGAAGCTGATAGGCTTTCTTTTGAACCCGTATATTTTGAAACAAGTTGGCCAGCCCCATAAAATCTTCCTTTCTTTTTTCCTCCAACCGTCTCAATCCAACACCTAGTCTTGATATTCTCGTCCTGTGTGAGATCAACAGAGGATTGCTCCTGTGTTCCATCAGCACCACATGAGGATACCTCATATCTGACTTGGGATAGCCTAGAAATTCTTCTGTAAGTAAAAAATGAACATTTATCATTATATTGTGGTATATATATATATATATATATATATATATATATATATATATATATATATATATATATATATATATATAGTTGAAGAGTAACTAATATTTTGAAATTGAAAGAGACTTACATTTGTCTTCCTAGACCTCTCATCCACATACTCGCCAGTATCCTTCCGGATATGCATCTGCTGAAATACTTCATCAAGGGACACATGTCATCCCAACTCACGTGCCTGCAAATAATATATTTTATAGTATTAAATTTGATTTGATGTCAAACTTTATAAATATAGTTCAAATGGAAGATATTAGAAATAGTTAATATATATACCATACGAAGTGCATGCTCGTAAGTGGTTATATATATATATATATATATATATATATATATATATATATATATTTATTGATCTTCTAAACCAGTGATCGATGAATTCTTCTCATTCAAATTCAGAACAAACTGCATTTTCTATTATCTATATTCACAACAGACTTCTCCCTAATAATTGAGGTGCGCCTCAACTCAAACAATTTGTTTGCTGACAAACTACCATATTAAATAAAGCCATAATAAGAAAGACACGTAGTAACAAAGAAACACAAGGGAACAAGGCACAACGATGGTCTCTTTATTCAGATGAAATGGGAACATTGGTAGAGAAACCTGCGATATTGAAAATAGTGGAGGATACACTGTCGTCAATTAAGTTTGCATTGTTGAATTGTGTTTTTATACAATTTTTTTTTTAATTTGGAGTAATCTAGTCCAATTATATATATACACTTAAAGGGGTGGGGTCTAATTTTACCACACTAGTTGGCCTGTACAATAAAATTAATATATATTGCAGCTTTTATTTGTTTAGAAGCTCTATTACATGAGCCAGTTTTGAAGGAAATTAATAGGAATTATTACCTTACTAAAAACTCTATGAAACTGGCATGCAGAACACGGCACACAATATAATTTATAATTAAGTTAAGTTTATGATAAATTTGAGAATCTTTAGTTACATTTATATGATATATAAGTATTTTAAAAAAATTAGATTTTTAATTGAATACTTATTATTTTTTTAACTAAGTGATATGATTATATTTTTAACTTATTATTTTAATTATTTTATAATTTTATAATAATATGATGTCAGTAGATGAATTTTACAAATATATATATATATATATATATATATATATATATATATATATTTTTTTTTTTTTTATAAAGATGAAACTGAACGTTATCGTGATTAAATATATTTTTAATCTATAAATTTATATATATAATTAGAATTTATTCGTGTCAAAACTTTGATATATTTTAATTTTCTAACTTTTCAAATGAATGAATATAGTGTTTTTAATCCAAATATGTTAATATATTTTATGTATTAAACGACATTTGAGATCAACATTTGAACTATAATGTGTCAAACGATCTAACCAATTCAAACTTTAATCCAGAACATAAAAAGTTTAACGTTATTAGATTAGAATGATTATTTTCCTTCATTTTTCAAATTTAAAGATTAAATTATATCAAACTTTGAAATACAGACAAATTTTAATTTTGCTTTAAAATTAATATATTAAAAACATATTTATCTCTTACAATAATAACATAAAATTAAAAATCTATTGAATGAATTTGTTTGTTAAGTTAAAAAAATATATGTATAATTAATTAGAAGGGTTGTTTAGTTATAGTTTTGTTAAGTGAAAAGAAATGATGAAGCCGAAAAGCAGAAGTTGGTAGGTAGGGTATAAATAGGAGGTTGTGTTGAGTTGTTGATGCTTGAGAATCCGTAAGCATATAGAAAAGAAAAGTAAGGAAGTGCGAAATGGGTTTGAGTGAATACATTGCCGTAGTGGTGTCTCTGTGTCTAGTATCAGTCTCAATAGTGAACCCTCAAGCTGTTCCAGGTGCACAACCTATGCCTCCTGTAATTCGTGATGAATGTCCTGAGAATACAGTATTTGTGTTGAGACTATGTGTGTTGAATTTGCTGAATATTACAGTGGGTGTACCACCCCCGACCACCGCCCCTTCCTGCTGCGCCCTCCTTACGCCGTTGCCTGTTGTCCAAGCACGAATTTGCGTCGGCAATGCCCTAAACCGTGCCGTCCCTGGCCTCCCCTTCATCGTCTCTTTTGTCACAGATACACTTCTTAATAACTGTCCTTGATCTCATATGATCCCGCTGCCAGTCACATATCCCAATGCTTTATGTTCTTTCTTCTTTTACTGTTTTCCGTTTTTCTTTTACATTCCTTCTCCACACGCTTCCACCGCTGTCGACGGAGGATTATTACTACCTTCTCTCCTTTCTTTGTTTGTTGCATCTTGAAACTTGTTGATCTTGTTGTTTAATTAAATAAAATGGTTATGTGACTTCTTTTATCTACTCATATTTCTTTCCTCTCTTTATTTTATCTATTTCATGTCAACGGAGGATATTGATAGTAATTCTCCCGTATCCTATCTGCCGGATAAATATTTGTTCCGTATATATCTATTTTTTTATTAATAACTTCTTAATAACTGTCTCTTTTTTTCATATCCGTTAATATTCACATATATAGGTATTTACAAAATTATTTAAAAAAATATTTAATCATAAATTCAAATAAAATAAAATACATCTGTCATAAATTTTAGATAAAGTTTAAATAAACTCAAGTTCATACGAGTCCAAATAATTATAAAAATAAATATAAAATGATGTTCAACAGAATGAAAATTCTTTAATTATTCCTTGGATCAACAAACTCACTTTCTCTAATTCATTTCTAAAAAATAAACAAATAATAAACCTTAACTGTGACATGCCCGGTATTCTTATTTTGTTAACTCCATCATTTGACAACAAACATACCATAAACGTGTCTATATAAGGTTTGATGTATATGCCCAATTTTAAAGAAAGGAAAAAGAAGGATGTCAAGGGGTGTACTTGGAAGAAGACAACGTACTAATACAGTACTTGAAGCTGGAAGAATGAATACAGAAGACAAGACGAGATGTGTAGCTTAGAAAAAAATTAGATCAGAATATTTTTTACTAATATATATATAAGGGTATTTTTGTAAATTAAAATTTAACAGGTACGAGTATTCACGGGTACAGATATTCATACCCGCCTCGTTAACATACAGTATAAAAAATAACCGTATCCGCGAGTAGTAGATATCTATTTTTAAATTTTTTTTTTTTAAATCCCTACTTCTAACACCTGCATAACATAACTCATTCACTGGGTTTTTTTTTTTTTTTAATTTTCAAAAACGACAGTACCGTCGCTCATTAATTATTAATGTCTTGTAAATTCTTCTTCACCATATTTATTCATCAAAAACATCTTCATAATAATGTATTTAACTAAAGCAGACAAGTAAAGAGACGTGTGTATTTATGACACCGGAGATTTATGTTCCGGATCGATCATTTATATATGTTGTAAGAATATTGACGTAGACAATCTTATTGCTTTTACGGCTATTCTATTCTATTTTAAGCTACCTCTACACCATATTTCCTCGGATTTTTTTATAATTTTGTCATTATTGGTAGTCACTTAAGACAAGTTGGGAAAAGAGTGTCTCTCTCAACTTGTTTTATTAAATGCTGAAATTTGATTATGTTTGTATATATTGTTATAACTATCTAAATCTTGGAATAACCTTATTATTTGGTTTTGAATAATATAAACAGTTAAGGAAACTTACGTATATTTTTTTTTATAGATCTTTTAGAATACACAATCTTTACCTGAGGTGATATGATCATATCATATTAAGTTTAGGAATTATGATTGAGTGAAAATTTGTTTGCATGTCTGAAACTGAACGTTTTTTAGTTAATTTGATAAATCATTGTTTATAATGTTTTGAATTGAATTAATTATTTGAAATTGTTCAGAAATTATATTATTCACGCATTTTTTAAATTATTTTAAAATTTGATTGATTTTTTCTTTAAGTAAACTTGAACTTTTTAATATTTTCATTCAAGTAAACAATTTTCAATTAAATAAAAATAGAACGGAGATTCAAATCTTATTATCGTGACTTTTTTTCTCAAGTAATATTCCACTTGCTAAATATATTTGATGGATAAGACTTGTATCATCCCAATTTAATAAAATAATTTTAATAAATAAAATATCATATAATTATAAATAATTAGAGCACGAGACGTGAAGTATAAAGGATTCAACCATTACATTTATTCATAATATACCGAAAGGAAAGTTAAGACACAAAACAATGTCAATAACATAACTTAAACATGAAATAGTTGGTAGAAAGATTGCTCAATAGAGCAAAGGATTATAATTAAAATTGTTCTTCAAAAGGGTCATCCAAAGAGCAAAAACTACCACCTAGTCTAAACATCGGCATCTCCACCATCGGAACGATCTCCACGAATCTCCACACTGCTCACACCAAAATTTGGTATTCATTGCAAAAAGAATAACCATACAGAAAGCAGACACAAAGAGAAAAGAGTAAGTTACTAGCAAAAAGAAAAAAAAATAAAACACACACACACACACACACACACATATATATATATATATATATATATATATATATATATATATATATATATATATATATATATATATTTATATATTTATATATTTATATATTTATATATTTATATATTTATATATATAACACTCAAAAGAATTACAGAACAATGCACAAATTACACTAAGCTAAGTAATATCAACTAACCCATCACACAAGATGACACTCTAGACTCAATTATCTGGATCTAGACTCAATTGCACTTGTGGTGACATCTACTATCTGCAGAGTCATTGTCAATGGATTTTACCCCACCACACAAGGTTAGTCCCTTAAATCATCATAAGAACCTTGAGACTATTCTTAAAGAAAAGACCTTCTGCCACTCTCACCACATGACTCATTCCACTCTACATGAGTCTTGAATGAACATTAGAGTATCAAGATAAACCTCTAGTACTGACTCCTTACATCAATGAATACACTACTAATTAAATCAAATAGGATTTCCCCCATGGAATCTCCTATATTCTCACACAAGCATTTGAAAACACATATTAAAAACCATACAACATATGTCTCTCTTGGAAAATAACTAATTCTTATAATTTTTATCCAATCCAACTTAATAACACATTATGCAAACAATTTGGGATTTTAGAAATAAAACTACAGCTTGTGTAAAGCTCCAAATTTTTTTGTATTTATATTGAAATTAAAGATGATTGAATTAAGAACCAAATACAAAAAGAACCAACTTAATTGAATAACTATAGAGAAAGTTATGCACCAAACAAACAACAAAGGTCAATGTTGTCAACAACCAAAACTACATGGACCTTGCGATAAAAACTTCTCTCACTACAAACCTCTGATTCAAGATCCGACCAGTCAAAGTCAAGAACTATATGTCTAGGATCAGCTGTTAAAATTTCAGCTCGATCCAACAGTTAACGAAGTTGGAACCTTCATTTTACGAAAAGCGTGCAATGTAGAAAAATGGGTAGCGCCACACCATATGCTTCTTGGTTGTGAGATTTTGACTTGTTCCACTGTACAATTTGGTATCTTGCACTTTTATCTTCTCAAACTCATTTCAAAGTGGTTTATAGATGATACCAAACTGAACAATTGCAACAATCAATATCTCTCATTCTAATTGCATTCTAAACTACCTAAATTATACATTTACCAAGTCTATAAATGAGTAAAAGCAAAACTTTAGCTAAGTAATATCAAACCCTCAATTCAAACATGGTTACAAACCCAAAGTCCAACCTTGTACCATATTCTACATCACCTACCAAAATAAAAGAGTTCCATCTCCATTCAACTCAAGAACCATATTTCTCCAAGACCCACAACTTAATCTCACATGCATCCACTTTTTAACATGTCCCTATAACCCTCCAAATTCAATA
>Ga0214545_1000498_pt1 | contig 62604 bp, 20 predicted proteins | sample CNSS4metaG_FD_160064 | JGI IMG/M metagenome (GOLD analysis project Ga0214545, IMG submission 160064) | Root nodule microbial communities from cowpea collected in UCLA plant growth center, Los Angeles, California, USA - CNSS4 | ecosystem: Host-associated > Plants > Roots > Nodule | place: USA... | reverse complement strand
AGATACATAAAAATATATATATATATATATATATATATATATATATATATATATATAATATTTATATGAAATTCAACAATTTTCACTTTATACACCGATTTATGAAAATAGAATAGACTTAAACCCACTTTATATAATAGGAAAAATAAATTTCAATTTTAGGTTTAAATCTATTTTATTGAGTGTATATTAAATTTTAAAATCTTCTATCATTCCTAAAAGAGTATTAATGACAATGAGTCTTTAAACTCTATAGAAACGAATATATTAAAATCTACAATATAATTTTAAAATAAAATAATATAGACTTAAATACTAATTTGGTCTTAATATTTATTTTAATTTTTTTAATTTGGTCCTAATATTTTTTTTGTTTAATTTGGTCATAATATTCGTTAATTGTGTTCAATTTGATTTTTTTTGTTAACGCCATTAAAATAATTAACGGATTGTGAACAATATCTGACACATGTCATTTCGTGTTTTTTTTTTTATTTTTTTTAATTTAAAAAAATGTTCACTTGTCAAGTCAATATCATGTCACGTGTCAGGACTACTAGCTCTTTTATTTAATTGGTCTTGATATTCGTTATTTTTGTTTAATTTGGTTCCAATTTTTTAAAAATTGAGCAATTTTCTCTTTCCAAATTGAGACCAAATTTAATTTTTTATACAAATATTATATTGACATTCTTATTAAAATTCACATATTTATTAAATAATTTTGTTTAGGGTTAGAGTTGGTTTAAAATTAAAAAAAAGGTTAAAAACCACATAAGTATTAAAAATCACATAAACATTATATTAATCGGTTATATTACTTTATATTAGTTTTGACCCTTAAAATTTTAAATCAATGATATTCTTCCCTAATTTTAAATCAATGATATTCTTCCCTAATTTTAAATCAATTGTGGTAAGAATCAAGTTTGAGTCTAAGTCTCACATTGGTTAGAAATTAGAAATGAGAAAGTAGAGCACTATATAAGGATAAAGACCCATAAGCCCATTGCCTTAAGGTTTTGGTTTTGGATTGAGAGTAGTGTCAGTGCCTTATGTGATTAGGATCAAGTCTCATTGGTGTTGTATTTCCCTAGTGAAGTGAAACTTCCTCTGTAAATCCTAACAAATTGTAACTCTATTTTTAATAAAAATATGATTTTTGATAAGTATATCAGTATAACATTTATATAAAAATTAAATTTGATCTCAATTTCAAATTTTGAGAGCGGGATAAAATTGTTCAATTTTTAAAAAAATTGAGACTAAATTAAAATAAAATGACAAATATTAGAAACAAACTGAATATAAAAAATAAACCTTGACACGTGATATGATATTGACTTGACACACTTTTTTTTAAATAAAAAACATAAAAACCACAAAATGTTAATAATTTTAACGGTATTAACAAAAAGACCAAATTAAATAAAATCGATGAATATTAAAACTAAATTGAAAAAAAAAATATTATAACCAAATTGAAAAATCTGAATGAATATTAGTTTCAAATCATTATTTAAGTCTTAAAATTAAATTGTAAATAATATTAAAAATAATAAAATTGTATATATTTTGTAGCATTAATACGTAAAATATTTAAATCAATATTAATAGACTCTCAAATTGTGTTAATAGAATAAAGTTAGTTATGTATTTTTATTTCATAAAGTAAGAAAATATTAACAGATAATATAAAATTATTACGAAGAAGAGAAATTTATAAGCACAAATTTCTCATCAACATATGGGAAATGTTGATAATTGATTTTAAAAAACTAATAAATGAATAATTGTGTAAGCTTGTATAAATATTTGTTTGTTGAATATTGAAATTCGATCTGTTATATTTTATGTTGTAAGTATATTCAATAGGAATTTCAAATAAGAAAATAATGTAGATTTTAAAAGATTTTGTAAAAATGTAATCATTTATTTTTTTTAAAGAAATACTTTTAATATTAAGGTTATGAATTTTGGACTTCAGAAGATTTATAAAATCTGAAATAATGAGATTTGAAATAATTTCATAAATAGTTTATATCTTTACATTTTTTTTTGGACTACTAAATGCCTCCTAACTTATTATTCCACCATGTAAAATTACATGAATCCAAAATACATTTTTAGGATTAAAGTGTCCTATTACACCGAAGGAGACTACTCCGTATACAAATAATACAGGGATAAATATCTTTTACCTCTTAAATTTTGTTAAAAAATTGAAATCCATTTTTATGCAAAATTTTGATTTAATTTGATATTAATACTAAAAAATTTTATATTCCTTTACGTGTTAAATGAATTGTGACATTTCATTTAATAAATAAATGAATTTTAATAAATAAACGGGATGCATAATCATAATAAAATAAGGTTCAAGCTAAACACAAATAATCTTTTACAATTATATACAAGAAGTACAAGAAAAACTAATAAGGCACAAAATATATGTCATAAATAGAATATAAATAATTATCAGTTGTCCAAAAGGCTTGCTCACATAGTCAGGAATTACAAAGGCAACAAAGCCCCCAAAAAATGCTCCATAGAGCAAGGTCCATCTCATGCATGCTACTCTGCAGCATTTCCATCACCAAGATGATCGTCATGGGTTTCCACATAACACCAAAGATTTAGTGATCATTGCAAAAAGGAAAGTCAAACATGAAATATACACCAAAAAGAAAGGATAAGTTAGAGTAAAAAAAATATTAACATGTTATTGAGCAAGCAGATGTTAAAATAAGTTATAAACAAGCAAAGCAGACACCCAAAACATGTGATAGCAAACAATCAGACTCTTTAACTCAATTATCCGGATTATGCGCTTGATATAAAATTCTAAGGAAGTATGCACCTACATTGATTTCTAAACTCTGCAGAGTCTAGCCACAAGAGGTTATCACCCAATCAATCAAAAGGTTAATTTCAATATGTCTCAGATTCAAACACCTCTCAAGACTAGGATCTCCTATCACTCTCACCACATAATCACTTTACTCTACGTGACGTGAGTGTGAGTGATTATTAGAGTTCAGAATACATTCTTTATCTAGACATCTCCTATATCAAGGCATACACTAACCACACAATCACACAGAATTTTCCTTGAAACTCTTTTACCAACAATATTTCACATGTTATCTCAGAATAATTATTATTTCAAGCTAAACACATCAAGTACAGCTCAAAAAGGACACATCATTCATGAATAGCTTCATACATCATATTTTTAATTAAATCAATCAATCACAAGTTAAAGTAAGAAATTAAAATTCTCAACAATTCTCATTTAAGTTAGATTAGTTTCGCTTAAACTAGACCGGTCTCAAGAATATAAACACCATAAACACATTTAACTCAATAAAATATATACCTAACCTGAAGTTATCTATTTTAAGCATTTTTTGTGGTGGCATGAGCAAGAACAAGTTCTTCCCTTCTTTCGGTGTTAAGCAAATCTCTTATAATGTGAAAGTTGTGTCATCTACCTCTGAACATTTTCCATAGCATTTCAAACATTACCTAACCTACCTTTCTTTATCTCTTTTTTCCTTTTCTGCATAAAAGTTAGATAATTTGCAAAGTTTATTGCAACAACATTAATGGTAGAAGAAAGGTTTGAAATATCATCGGTTGTAGATGAGGAGAATATGAGAGTTGATTGGATTGGTCAAATGATATAGGGTGTATAGGGTGGTTCATAGTGATTTGATACTATATAATAACACTTTGCTAAATTTGCACATTCTTGCATCTATTATATATGATGGAAACTTTTTAAGTGATTTTAAATGAAACCTAAATGTGTTCAACCTGTGAAGGTGCAGTAAAATCAGAGTCAGAAATCACATGCATGGAAAAAATATATAATGTCACAATTTTATTAATTGAAATATTTTTTTATTACATTCATATTTTATTTTATCAAAAAATAAATAATAACGTATGCTTACTTTTAGACCTTCCTCCGCAAATTTGAAAAAAAAATTATTATATTCAATTTTATAACTTTTTACCTCATTTTTTTTCGTACCATTCACATATTTTTATCTCCTTTATTTCCGTTGGGATCAAAGTCACCCTAACGATGATCCCTTTGTTTCCACAGATAAAAAGCATGTATTTACGGTTCACGGATAAAGCATATAAAATAAGGTAAACTAAGCACAAAAATCAACAAAATTTCTTTGCTCGTTGAAGATATTTGTTAAGAAAGTTGTATATAATTTTATTTTTAAAATAAATAATTCAAATAAAATTATTAAAACAATGAATTAAATATAATTTTGTACTTCTTAAATTTGATGAGAATTTTTATTTTATTAAAATTTATTTTAACTTTAATAGTATTTTAAAAAGTATTTTTATTGAATTATTTTTAAAAATTTATTTAAATATATAATATAAAACTTAAATTATTTTATTATATTGATCTAATCAAGTAGTATTGTAACATTTCAATTTTAGTAGTTTAAAACTAATAAAATAGAATGTTCCACCTTAGTGTACAGAACACATAAACAAATGTATAAAGTATGCTAATACAATCTTACAAATTATCTGATCGGACTATATAAATATATCAATTATTCATGCTAAACATTTCTAACTCTAAACACAAGCTAACCATTTACAACAACTTTTCACTGAACTACAGACAAAGCAGATCTAGATATTCACATACATATATTTATAAACTACAACTCAACTAATCTGGATCATATATTGAGGTCGGATCCAATCAATTCTGCACTTGTAGTGACATCTCATGCTCTGCAGAGCGACAAATTAAGAGTGAAATCTCTACCACATACAAGGTCAGTCTGTTAACACATACCCCATTCCTCCTCTACTTGAGAATTTGAATGGTTATTAGAGTGTCAGGATAACTGCCAAGCCAATCCCTACCTCAATGCATACACTACCACAATTCATAACTAATGCTCCTTGAATTAGTTTTAACACCTCTCATATTACATTGCATATATATAATATCTAAATAAATCATTATCCCAATTAGCTTCTATAACCACAAAAATACCATTCAACTCACTCAAGAATGCAAGTTTCAAATCCTATATTACATTGCATATATATAATATCTAAATAAATCATTATCCCAATTAGCTTCTATAACCACAAAAATACCATTCAACTCACTCAAGAATGCAAGTTTCAAGTCCTGACTTACTCGCCCAGCGGGTAGCACTTACCCAACCACTAACCCATTCTCGTCCAACGAGTAGCACTCGCCTAGCCACTGTCCCAGATCTTGAAGTTTTTGACTTGGAAATTCGCCCAACGTGAGTTACTCGCCCAACGAGTTTGCAGATCTGCATACTTCTGCAGATCAATGTTCTGTATAATTTTGCAGATCAGCTCACTCGCTCAGCCAGTACTACTCGTCCAACATACTTCTGCTGATCTAGCTCTTTTTGTGCATCTTCAGCCAGTTCATATCACTCCAAAACCAGTGCAGAGATTATTCAATTATCAAACATCAATTATATCTAATTAGTCATACCAATTAAATGCAAAACACATTTAAACCACCGGTTATTCTCAATTAATATGAAAAACACACATCTTCATAGTTTTCAACATCACAAGCAATTCTGCATATCAGATACATCAATCAATCACAAATTAAACATACAATATGCATTCTTAACATGTTTATGAATTAAGATAGAGAAATTAGTTTCCCTTACCTGGTATCCTACTTAAATAACTCTATAAACGTAAAACGTCTCTAACTCCACAGGATGTTCTATCTACACGTAGAAACATCATAAGAATGATCAAGATATATCATTATGATCACTGATCAACATAGACTCATATTGATAAATAAAATGACGCATGCAAGCGGAAGATGGCTTACATACAACAAAAAACAAAAAAGAAAGCGAAAACTTAACTTACGCGAATAGAGAAACTGATCGATCCAAATTGAAGAGCTCAGCCGAGAGGATCAATCTTACGATCTCAATTCTTCAATCAGACGACCAAAAAGACAGAACTCTTAAACAGAAGTCAAAGAACTCTAGAGAAGTGGTTTCTAGAGAGATGATGTCTTTTAAAATAATGAAACTCGTTTATAACGATTCTATTTATACTAAAACATTTTAATATTAAAATAATCGAGTTTCACTAATTTTAAATCACTGTCACTTCTAAAATACCATTTTCTGGAGATTTATATCTTTTTTTTTCTTTCCTTTTAACTCTTTTATCTTTTATCTAAATAACTTTACATATATTTTCATTTAGAGTTCAGATTTTTTTTTTTACTGTTGTTGATATTGTCTTCTGTTTGATGTGAATATTAAAAATAAATTATGTTAATTTTTTTTTCAATGTATTTTAAAATTTTAAAATCAATGATTATCTATATATCGTGAAAGCACGAACACAACAAAGTATAAAAACAGTACAAAAAACATGGTAAAAAATCCAAATTAATTTATTTTCTAATGAAAATACAAGCTAATATTTCTAAAACAAAGAACACATGACCGAAACAAATAAAACGTGAATGCATTGGAATTGATGTAATTAGTAATTTCTCTAACTATAATCCTCAAATTCCTAATCAACAAAAAATTGTCTTGAAGTTTGTTATGTGTAACTAATAAAATAAAAAAGGTTAAATATGTTTTTGTCTGTCAAGTTTCAGTGAATTATAAACTTAGTTCTTTTTATATCAATTTAGTCCTTTAGAAATGTGTGAATTTAGTTCTTTTTATCAAATTTTGTTAAGTTTATTTGACATTTTAAATATATTTTATGATAATATTTGAGTTAACATTAAAGCAAAAATGTGTCAAACGGGGTAAACAATTCAAATACTATAATGAAAAATGTTTGAAACGTCACATAAACTTAACAAACTTTAGTTAGAAGGACTAAATTCATGTATTTTTAAAAATGAAGGACTGAATTGGTCAAAAGTTATAAAAAGTGACTAATTTCAATTTCACTTAAACTTGAGGAAGAAAAACATATTTAATCCAATAAAAAGTATTAATTCATTATTAACAAAATATAAGTAACATGGTATTGAATTCATAATTTATTAAGTAACTATTCACTTTTTTAGGAGAAGTTGACAATAATACTAGAAATTATACTAGAAATTATAGATGATCTTATACGTTTAATAAAAAGTAATTTCACATTACTTCTATAGAAATTAATCGCATTTTTTATATACATAAAAAGTATTTCACATTACTTTTATAAAATACAAAAGCATATACGCAAAATAAATATATATTTTAATTTAAAAATAAAACACAAATTTAAAAAATAATTTAAAAATAAAAAATATATTTATCTCTTTTCATTTTCTTAATCCTCCATTCTCCAGGATAGATTTATAGTTTTTTTTCTTTTGTTATTACTTTAATATCAGTTTTCCAATCTTGTAAACAAGTTATTTTGTATAATAATATTATTTTTATACCAAATATAGGTAAATGATCATAAAAAAATGCGATTAAAATATTTAATATAAAACTACAAAAATAAATAAGAGAAAATAAAACCTTACATATATAAAGAGAGAAAAATAGAGTATAACTACAGTCAATAATATTGTGTTTTTTTTATCTCTTTACACTTTTTGTCTTCTGTTATTATAATAAATAATTATAAATGAAATGTTTTATTTTACTCATTTATTTACAATAAAATAACTCATTTCTTATATTTTTGTTAAAAAAAGATGGATACCAAATTCTCTACAACCAAATTTAAAGAAATGAAAAAAAAAGTGATATGTTTGGTACGACCAAGGGGGACCCACTTTAAAAGGAAGCCAACGCATGTGATATGGCATGAAAAAAAGAAGGAAAGAAGCTTACGTGTTGTGATGAGTTCTGAATGTTAAAAAAAACGTGAAATTGGGAACGCTCACCAAAAAGCTGAACGTCGACACCGTGTTTGTCAAAAAGACTGACTCAAAGTGCTAAAGTCTCTCTCATGCTTGCCACTTCTCAATAATCATGTTTCGTCACCTTTTTCTGGATCATTCATTTTTATCTAAACATTCAAAATTCACATTCCCTTTAATTTCACTGACAATAATCTTTTTCTAGTAAATATTAACACGTTTTTCCTAAACAAACAAGGTGTTAACGCGGACCATAAAACATTAATTTTTATATTTTCTATTTTAAATATTAAATTATAAGTATGTTTAAATAATATAAAAAAGTAAATATAAGATGATGCATGAGATTTTATATTAACTAGAGATAGTATAAATTTAAAATTAATTTATAAAATTAATTTTATAAGATTGAATTACATTTAAATTTTCTTTTAAAATGATATGGAAGTATTATACGACCAGTAATATGTTGGATCAAACACATGTTACTAGGTAAAAAATTATAGTCATTAACAGTTAGGGCACATGCCAAAAGTTATACACAACTCTTTTGTCACGATCCACTTGATCTATGTCATGAGACAAAATTCATTAGAAATACAATATTAATAGACCTGAACCCAACCACATAAGACATTGATATCACTTTTAATACAAAATTTTAAAATAATGAATTTATAAATCTTTATCCTTATATAATATTCTATTTTCTCGTATCTAACCAATGTAAAATTTAGAATCACATTTAAATTCTTAATATAATTGTATGTTTGAAATTACACTTAGCTCAAGAAAAATAAGAAGAATTTGCAAATATATATTTCTTTTATTTTTTGAAAATTGAGATAAGTTTAAAATATACTTATTAAGGATTAAAAGATGTAATTAGGATTACCAAATATTTTAATGAAGCATATTTAATCCAGGTATAATATTTCATGCTTTTTTCACCTCGATGGTCTCTATTTAAGACCAACCAACTCCACTTGCACTTCGCTCTATCATCCTCAGCTTGTTCAGTTCATCTCGAAACTCTCTTACTCTCTCATACATGGCTCGCTCTGTGCCTTTGGTCTCAACCATCTTTGTGTTTCTTCTGCTACTGGTGGCCACTGGTAAGCCTTTCTCCACGCTCAATACCATCATTTTAGGGTTTTCTTTTAACATTTTCTTTTTCTCTTTTTGATTGTCAATAAGATTATTCAAGTTTGTATGTATGTATATATATGAACTAGATCGTGTTAATTACGTTGTGTTTTTGAATGAGTTGAGCAGAGATGGGGCCAACAATGGTGGCAGAGGCAAGGACCTGTGAGTCTCAGAGCCACCGTTTCAAGGGACCATGTGTGAGTGACACCAACTGTGCTTCTGTTTGCCGAACTGAACGTTTCAGCGGAGGACATTGCCGTGGCTTCCGTCGCAGATGCTTCTGCACCAAACATTGCTAAAACTTTAAGACTGTGCTCTGAAACAAATTTATCTCCATAGAAGATGATTGTTCTATCATCTCTCTACCAGTGTTGTTGAGTTAAGTGCCTTGTGTTTGAGAATAAAGGTTATGTACCATTGATCTTTCTCTGTATCTTCTTCTGCAGATCTTTTTCATTAGACGAGTGAGTAATGTAATGTGTTTGTGATGTAATGATAAATTTTGTTTCTGTTCTCCCTTTTTTTTCTTTTTATTGAGATAAAAAAGATTAAAGATTGATTAAGGAGAAAAACGTTAATTAACATCTAATTATCACAACTCTTTAGAACGTTTTTAACATTAATTTATAAGTGAGTAAAAGATGCTCTTGCTGTAGTTGTACGATTAACGTGATTAATGTTTATGATACTGGGTTCAATATAATAAATATTTATATATTTTTGTTTTGGTATAATAGAAAAAGTAAATTACATTATTAAAACTTTACTATATGATTAAATTCTGTCTTTCATAATATTTAGTTAGTTTTAAAACAATAATTAAAAGTTTTAAATTTACAAACTAAAGAAATTATATATTATATATATATATATATATATATATATATATATATTGGTTAAAATAAATAAGAACTTATTATTATGAATAGATTATTTATTGTTATTATCCTTGAATAATTATATTTTAACATGGATAAAATATAAAATAAAAAAATAAGATAAGGCAAGAAAAGTGAAGTGCTCAAACTTTTTGTCCTATCTCACATCAAAAACAGGAGATATACTCAGCTTTAGAAAAGAAAAAGAAAGTTGTAGCTTTGACATCCCACACTTACCGACAGTTCATGATGTCTATCAATTTTTCATTATTAGAAATTGTTTTCTTTTTATGATTCCGAAAATTCGATAATGTTATTGAAAATTGGGGTTGATAATTTATGGAATTTCAAAATTTAACTGTCTATTAATTAGTAACTCCACGAGATCTTGGTATTTCAAAATAGAATATACATGAAGTTAATCTATATAATTTATTTGTTTTTTAGTTTTATATATGAAATTGAGATATTTGTATTTTTAATAAATTTTAAAATTTAATTAAAAATTAATGAATATAATTATTTAAGTTTAATTATTTTTTATATACTAAACATATTTCTTATTAATATTTAAATTATTTATATTATTTCACACATTTTTATATTAATATAAATTAAAAAATATGTTTGAGACGTCACAAAATTTAACTAACTAAATTAAAAAAATTATATTTGTTTTGAAAATTAAAATATATAAATATTTAGGCATAAATAAATTCTAATTTCGTTTTTAAATTGAAAGATTAAAAATTTAATTCTTCAAAATGTGAAAAGAAATAATATATTTATTAAATATTAAATATTAAATATTTTTTTTTATTGATACAACTTGAGGATATAAAGATTTCTAAATCTTAAAAAATATATAATGATAGATTTATCATCTTCATTTAAATAATTAATCTTTTTATAGTTTTTTATAATATAATAGTTATTCATGTGAATTTTAAGTTTAATTTAATTATACAAAAATCAATTTATACTATGATTTAATAATGAGTGATATGATAAAATTAACAAACAATAAATTTTACTAAAATAAAATTTAAATAATTATAATATTATCTTAAAATTTAAATTCAACTTAATCTTATAAAAAAAAAATGTTAAAATGAAATTTCGTTCACTTTTACACTATAAATTTGTTTTATTTCCCATGAAATATAAGAATTTTACATCCTATCATAATATATTATAAAATATTTAAAAGAACATAAAATTTATATAATAATTATTTAGTAGAAAGAAAAACAAATAATTGGAAGAAAAAAACAAGAAGAATAAACGTACAGAGATTCTTGACATAGATGTTTTGACACGCTATCCACCAAAACCGTCTACTTCTGTTATTCCTTTGTCCATTGTTTCATCATTACATCGATTTCATGTCTACCAATTCTCATAGGATGAAAGGGATAGATTTGGCATTTTTCATTTATTGAGTTTTAGCCACAAGCCACACAAGAAATTTTATCATTACACCACCTTTCCCAAAAAGAAAAAAAGTTATTCATGCTATTTGTGATTTTTTTCTGAATATAATAGTTGTGATAATTCAAATGAATTTGAAATGAACATGGACAATACAAACATTATTGATGCATACACGAAAAACATAAAAAGAAAACAACGAAAATTAGAATTCATGAACAATAAAAAAAACATAAAACTGTCAGAAACACATTCACTACACGGATTTCCCCACCACTCATAAATCTTATATATATATTTTCCTCAAGCAGTACTTTAACCCAATTCATTCTCTTCTAATGACACGCGTAACAAAGAGTCATCATTGCATTTAGCGTCTGTATAAAACCAAAATTATTTAGGTCAAGAGACATAGTTTTAAAGTAAATAAGAAATGAAATATTTTAAAAAAATTGTAAATAAATTATTATTTTGAGTTTTATCTATTTAAACTTACAAATATTTATATTTTTTAAAGATTTTAATTCATTATTTTTTTTAACAATTATAATCTATTGTGAAAAAAAATTGTGAGTAAATAAATATACACTAATTAGAATATTTATCTATAGTTATTATTATTATTTTTATTGGTTTTATTTGTTTTTTACGGTTTTAGAAAAGTTGTATACTCTATTAAATTAACTTAGAAACTTAAATTCGTTAGTAATATGAATAATTGGTGGGAGATGTTAATTGTATAAGTTGAAGCTTTGGAGGTTTTATCAACTTATTTTTAAATTTTGTGAGCAGTGTTGGATTTTGACTAAAATCTTTTAAAAGTTAAAATAATATATTCAAAAACTTTATATATTTAATTATTGTTATTAATTTAAAAAGAATAAATATATGATTTAGTATAATTATAACTATAAAAGAAATTATATATATCTAAAAAATTGTCCATTGTTTTTTTATATTTGTTAACTCATCACTAAATCATAACTAAATTTTTTATTTATTTTCTTTTTAATGTGAATAACCATATTATTTGCAAAAATAGTCATCTTCCATTTTTTAGTGTACATAGATTTATTCAAAAGTCTTTACACATTTTCATTTCATTATTATGTGATAAGAGACCATATTGTCATATTGTCCTGTTTTCATTTTATAGTTTCTCTTACATCACTTCTAAAAAGTGAATTTATTCTTTTGTTTTACATCAATATACCTATTTCTTTTTAATAAGATTAAAAAATAATTTATCATAATCTAATAAAAAATTGAAAGACATAATTACTAAAAAAACTATGATATTTAAGTCACAATTAAAAATTAGTTATGAAAAATTGTAACATCCCATTTAATAGTTTTTAAGCTACTAAACAAAACATTATATCATGATCAAACAAAGCAAATAGTCAAAATAAGCCAGTACAAAGTGTTAATACAGTCATCCAAAATAACCATATAGGTTACTAATAACATATACAACCTATACTAGGGATAAGTTAACTTATACATCCAAAACTCAATAGAGCATAACCCAAAAACTATTGTTGGATTCCCAAGCCAAAGATCAACTCTTGTCCAAGAGGGGAGCGTCTTCACCTGATTCTTTCTTTGCTCACACCAATTATAAGGTGATCATTGCAAATGAGAGAACAACATAGGCGAGAAGTGTAAGCTAACTTAAATAAGAGGAATCATGCAATTCAAATTATGAATATCAATCAATTATGTTCACAATTCATCAGAATTACTTAAACTATCACAACATAGTACAAATACATGACTCTAGACTCAATATCCGGATTATGTAAGCGACATTGGATGTCTTGTTGGCATGCACCTGTGACAGTCCCCAAACTCTGCAGAGTTTGGGCGCAAGGGGTTATCACCCTACCACTCCCAGGGTAAGTCCCCTTCGCGTTTAAGACTGATCAAGTCCAAAGACTAGGACCTCCTGCTACTCCTCACGACATAATCCATTATGCTCTATCTGAGCGTGAATGATTATTGGAGTTTTAGGATACCAACCAATCTGAAGTCCTTATGTCCTTACACACACTAACATACTCAATTGAATTTATCTTGAAATTCTAATTCAACCACATCTCCTCATAATGCATATTCACCAAATTTCACCATTCATAATATCAACAACAACAATCCAAGCAAATAATAGTCTAGTTACACATTTTCACATTCAAACACATAATTTCATCCATTAAAACAGAGAATCAAACACTCAACTGCAGTGGTTCTCGCTCCAGCTAAAAGATCTAGCCCAGGCGAGAGACCATCTCGCTTAGGCGGGTCAGTCTTGCTTGAGCGAGGCTCCAAACAGTGGGCAACTCAAAAATATGAGCGAACTCTCGCTCAGGCTAAGCTATTTCGCTTAGACGAGAGTGTCTCTCGCTCAGGTAAAACCAGCTTGCCTAGGCGAGACCTCGCGTAGTGATAGGGGTGAGTTCCTGGTGTTTTCGCTCAAGCGAAAGCTGCTCGCTTGGACGAAAATACCAGGTTCCCAATCTGTTTTCACATGCAACAACCCAGAAATTTTGCACAATCCACTCATACGCTTAATTGCACCGTTCAAGCACTCATACAACACTCAATCATGTAATCCAAAGTCATAAGAATGATTTCTATACAAAATTGAAGAGAATCTGTTAGCTTCCCTTACCTCTAGAAATCACCAACTAGCAAGAACACTTTCAACAATGGGGCACCCCAATTGCACAACCTAAGGAACTAAAATAAAGGTTCACAACGTGAGAATAGGATCCTAATTCGATTTGGTAAGAATGGAGCTCCAAAATTTCAAAATTGAAGATAATTGAGGAAACGAAAATTGACTTACATGGATGAGAAAGAGACTCAAATGAGGGAAAGGTTTCTGTCCTGGTCTCAGGTTTGCTTGCTGCAACAGAATTGGAGGGTGGATCAGAATGACAACTCAAGTTCTCTGGTTAGAGAGAAGGCAATGAAAACAGAAAGGGGAGAAAATGTAGAATGGGAGTGGAGTGTGTTGTTCTGTGAGAATGGTAGCAGAGAGAAAGAGAGAGTATAGGGAAAAAGGAAAAAAAGGGGTCTCACAAAAATCACATAATACATTACTTATTATTCTATATTCATAAAAAATGAATATACAAAAGTGTTATGAGATAAAAAATAGTGCTAAATATTAAATAAACATTTCATTATCATATGAGATAATAGAGAGCTACTTCTTTTTTCTTTAATAATGGAAGAGAAAATATGAAAAATGAAAACAAAAATAATAAGTTTGTGTCTAACATTTTTTCATTAACAATGTAAGCACCCAGGAAAGATAAGTACAATATATAATAAACACAAAAAAAATAACGAGAGAGAAAAAAAAGATTTTAATAATATTTTTTCTTTATTATATTTGATTTTATGTTTTATTATTTATTAACATTAATATTATACTTTATAAAAAATAAAAAATTCCTTATTTAATTTTTATTAATTTTCAATATATTACTACATATTTAAAAAAACATACATATAATTGTAAAAAAATTAAAATACATATAATTTTAAAAAAACATTCAAAAAGTTTGAGAAGGTTGTGGTACTATCCGCTCCTTAAATGCTTTGTCGTTATTTGTGAGTACGAAATCACTTCTCCTTGGTATGTGTAAAATTAATCAAATTGAAGTGAACTATCAAATAATTAAGGAAAATAATATTTTAACCCACTTTTTTTGACCCACTTTTAACCCATTGCTTTAATTATCATTAGATAATCTTTTTTTTTTTAGTGATGTGATGTGATGATCTAATGATAATTGAAGTAGTGGATTAAAAGTGGGTTAAAAAAATGGGTTAAAGTATCATTGTCCAATAATTAATTCATCATAAAAACTGAAGTGAACCATTTTATAATTTAGATTTAAAATATTGAACTTCTAAAATTGTAGTTTAGTTAAAATTGAACTTCCTTGATTTTATGCTTTTTACTTGTTTGAGAGTCTCATGTGCTCTATGTTCATTGATTTAAAATTACTACATTTTATATATTTTCCTTGTTTGAGAGTTTCTTGTCCCTTGGTCCTTAAGAATGAATTAAATTCAAAATTAATTTCTTAACATATGATACTAAAGTCTATTTTAACGTAAGTGATTGAATATATCGGATTAAATTGTCGTATGAGATATTTTTTGATATTTTACCTATAATATAAATAGGACCAATTTATAGAAATAAATAAAAACAAACCTCAACTTATAAATTAAATGTTTAATTACTCGAATGATATTTATTTGAGTAGAGATGTATCAATCTGGTATCCGTTTTTAAAAAAGTGTCAATTGCATCCCAACTTTTAAGGAAGTGCTTTAATTTAGTCACTTTCAAACGAAGATGACTAACATCGTTAAGGGCGTGTCACATGTCAGTGTGTGGTTTTTTTTTATTTTTAATTTTTTTTAATTGTTTTTTTTTTTGAAAAAAAAATGTCACGTGTCAAGTCCCTAGTCAGTGTCACTATCAAATGTCATTGTCTTGATTTCAAATTAGTTCTCATATATGTCTCGATGATTCAATTTAGTCCCTACTTATGTATTTCTGATTCAATTTTGACTCCTTTTTTTTAATAATTAAAATTTATTTTTTATTAAATTAAAACTAATTAAGTATAAATATTTTTACAAAAATTAAGTATTGATATTTATATTAAAATTTAGTAATTAAAGTCATTTTTTAAAGTCATTTTTTAATAAAAAGAAATATTAGTATGACATTCATACAAATAAAAATTTTGGTTTAAAATTAGTGAGAGACAATATTCTTCTATTTTGAAAAAGAAAAAGTAATAATTAACAAAACATTAGTACTTAATAAAAAGTAATTAATAAAGTAATATGTTAAAAAGTTGTTTTTAATAAAAAATATTAGTATAACATTTATACAAATAATAAATTTGGTCTAAAATTAGAGAGAAACAATATAAATATCAGTACTTAATTTCCTAAAAATATTTATACTTAATTAGTTTTAATTTTATCAAAAATGGATAACAAAAATATTTTGATTATTAAAAAAATTAGGACAAAATTTAATCAGATACGCATAAGGATAAACTAAATTGAATCAAGAAGACATATATAGGAACTAAATTGAAATCAACACAATGACATTGGATAATTGGATAATGACACTGACAATGTCACGTGTCACACTAGAGACCTGACCCAACACATACTGACACGTGGCACTTTTTCAAAAGTTGGATGCAATTAACATTTTTTTAAAAGCCTGTACCATATTTACACACTTCTACCAAGGTAGGTACTATCCGATTAATTAAACATAAATCAAGCTTATAAAAATATGATAAAAGTAAACTCTTAATTAATAAATAATATAAGACTTCTATAAATTAAAAGAGAAGTTTATTATATTTTAAATTTGTATCTATACTTATTATCTATTTTATTATACAAACTTTTAGCTTGATATAAATTCAAGCATAAGTATTTTGTTTTTTCAGTGATTATTTATGTCATTTAATAATTATTTACTGTAGTTATTATTGTATGTATCTCAATAATAATTCTTGAACATAAAATATATAAGAATTGTAGTTGCATGAATAACTAGAAACTAGGAAATGTTGTTGCAGGTGACATCAATTGTTCCGTGTGATAGAGATCAAGTGAGTCGGGTCATAAACAAATCGTAACGTTTGAGCTGCTACACTTTTAAGTAAAAAGAGTTACGCCCTGACTAATGGCTATAATTTTTATTTTAGTGGTAAGCACTCAGTCCTAACAATTAGTATCAGAGCCAAGGTTAGGATTCCTAAGGGAAATTGTTGCAGGTTGCACAATTGTCCCGTAGCAGAGGCTAGGTGAGTATGAGATTCCTAGTAGGACAATTGATGATTGGGAGATTGTTGCAGGTGACATCAATTGTCCTGCGACAAATGCCAAGTGAGCCAGGTTACAATCGAATCGTGACACTTGAACTGTTACACTTTTAAGTAAAAAAAGTTACACCTTGACTAATGACTATAACTTTTGGTCAACGGGTAAACGTTCGGTCCTAACAAATGTTAGATATACAAGTGAAAACAAAAATATAATATTTTTTATAAGTTAAATAAAATAGGTTTGAATACTGAAATAAAAATTGTACTATTGTAAACGTTAAAAAAACTTAATCATACCATCAAGTTGAAGAAAAAAATCAGAAACCATATCAATTATTGTTGTTTTGGTTCAAATTTGTTAAAAAACAGATTAACAAAATCAATTTGATTACTGTTCTAAATTAGTTTAGTGCAGGTAGAATAAAAAATAATTAAGTTTAGTTTGTCTAAACTATAAACTGTTCATTCATTGCCGTTTTCAACCGTTTATTCACTGTACATCATTTTGTCCACCCCTACTTTTCCCACGAAACAAACTACTTTAGGTGAAAAGAACATAATTTCTTTCTTCTATTTTTTTTTTTTTTTGAATGTGTTAGAATTATGTAAAGTATTATGAAATTGAATTTTGTATGTTCAGGAAGTTTAAGAATTATAACTGTTTTTGATGCGTTGATAATAACCACTTAGGTGAGAAGATGCATTTAGAAAGTTCATAATAGACTTCATGTTTCCCAATTACTATTACTATATTCAAAATTTTTAATCCCTAAATCACAAACAAGAAGGGAGAAAAACGGAGAGGGAATGTGAGGATTAACCTATAAGATGATGCACTTTATGACAAGCTCCGCTTCTTTTTTCTCAACTAACAAACTATATTACAGATTTCTACATATACTAACAAATATAATTGTATTGTATTGTATATCCTATATCAATATTTAGTGCTAAATAATTTACTCAAATTATTATTTTTTTCTCCTATTGCTACTGTGTTTGGTAGATGAATAGAAACTGTTAAAAGGATAGGAAAATAATTTTAAACAAAAATAAACACTTTTATTGGAAAATATTTTTTCTTTTTTACACATCCATGTGTGCCTCGTTCAAGTTTGATTTATATGACTCATTTTGAAAAGTTACATATTCCTTTTTTATTTGGGATATTGTATGTTTACGACTTTAAATTCAACCTCCTCAAAAATACACTAGAACAAATTTGATTTTTCTTAAGCTTATGAAATATTATATAAGGTTTTGAACATTGTATCTACCCACAGTTAATTTAGTCGTGTATGAAAATCAAGTGATTTTTCTTAACGACGTGTTCGTCTGTAAAGATTTATCAAATCAGCTGATTTGGATTTGGAAGGACGAATATTCACTTAATTTCGTGTTCCAATAAAATGATTTAAATATAAATGCCAAGACAAATTTGCGAGATGATACAAAAATTCCATACTCTCAATATTGCGATGATTTACACAAATTATTATACATTTTACCTTTATATCCTTAGATCTATAACAACTAAAACTGACATACTAATTCATAATTGAAAAAAAAAACAAAATTAATAACTCATAATAATAGAATAACTTATCCACAACCTATTTTATAAATATATAAATATAATAATTATTAATAATTAAAATATTATTAAATAAACATTTACTTATATATTATTAATAAGTGTTATATTAATTGTTAAATATACAAGTATAAGGATAAATATATATAAATTATATATTATATATGATTTATTAATATAATTTTTTTTATATATATAATAAATTATATTAATAAATAATTAATATTTATATATATATTTTGTATATATTTATTTTAATATATATTTAATTAATAATAAATATTAAAAATGTATATAATAATCATTAATAATTAAAATATTATTAAAAATATAATAATTAATATATTAATATATAATAATTAGTAATATATATATAAAATTATTATTATTAATTAGTAAAGGTATATAGTAATTAATAATAATTATCCTATTGTTAAAAATTAATAATATATGTAATTATTATTATTATTAATATATATATATATATATATATATATATATATATATATTTATTTATTTATAAGGTTAAAATACCTTTTTGGTCCTAATTTTGGTTTTGTGTTCAAATAGGTCCCAATTTTCGTCAATTTTGTTCAATTGGGTCCTTTTTTGCTAATACCGTTTAAATCATTAACGACCATAAATAGTGACTGCCGTGTGCCACTTCGTGGTTTTTTTGAATTTTTTTATTTTTTATTTTTTAATTTTTTTTAAAAAATTTAAATTTTTTTAATTTTTTTTAAATGTACACGTGTCAACCTAGGAGTGTGCCACGTGTCACTTCGTGGTTTTTTTTGAATTTTTTATTTTATTTTTTTTTGAATTTTTTTGAATTTTTTTTAAATGTCCACGTGTCAACCCAGTAGTATGCCACATGTCAAAGTCAATATTCTATATTCAATTTGGTCCCTATATTTGTTATTGTTGTTCAATTAAGTCCCAATTTTTATTAACATTAACCAATTTGGTCCCTATCGAAGATGTGACCAAATTTAATTTTTATATCAAAGTTATAATGATGTGAATTTAAATATATTGTATAAAAATATTTAATATAAAATGTGAATTTTAATATAAAAATTAAATTTGGTTTTAATTTGTAGAGGGACCAAATTGGTTAATGTTAACAAAAATTGGGACCTAATTGAACAAAAATAGCAAATATGGGGACCAAATTGAATTTAGAACATTGACTTTGACAAGTGACACGCTACTGGGTTGACACGTGGACATTTAAAAAAAATTAAAAAAATTTTTAAAAAATTTAAAAAATTTTAAAAAAATTAAAAAAAACCACGAAGTGACACGTGGCCCACTCCTGGGTTGACATGTGTACATTTAAAAAAAAATTAAAAAAATTTAAAAAAATAAAAATAAAAATAAAAAAAATTCAAAAAAACCACGAAGTGACACGTGACAATCACTGTTCATGGCCGTCAATGATTTAAACTGTGTTAGCAAAAAAGGACCCAATTGAACAAAATTGACGGAAATTGGGACCTATTTGAACACAAAATCAAAATTAGGACTTATTTGAAAAAGCTTGACAAAAATTGGAACCAAAAAGTATTTTAACCTATTTATAATGATTATTATTATTATTATTTTAAACTTTTTAATTTTTTTTTTACTTTTTTCTAACTTTATTTATATAATTTTTTTAAAATTTAATTGTATAATTTTTTTAAAATTAAATCGGATAAACTTTTTTTTCATTCATAGTTTTTTTATTTAAAAATTTTATACAATTTTAATATCTTTTTAATTTGTATTAATTAATTATAATTATTTTTATATCATCAAATTATAAAATTATTCTCTTTTTTCATCAAGGGTATTATGGTAATTTAATATTTATATTATTTTAACAATTAATTTTATCTATCACATTAATCAAATCTCTCACTAACTCTCATAAAACTTATCTTCAAATCCGTTCACTTTACTCTCTAAATCCACTAAAAAAAAAACACAAAAATTCATCCACCCAAATTTACACAAATTCATCTTCACACTCTTCCCCATATCTATCCCCTCAAAAGAACACACCCTAAAAGATTGGTAATCATGTAAAGGGTTTTTTTTCACCCTTATACTCAACCATTCAAAAATAAATAAATAAAACTAATAGTTATTTATTTAATTTCGACCTAATTTGAGTTTCCAAATTGTTTTATATTTTTTTTCAATGCTAATAATCAACCTATATTTCTCTTCTATTGGAAATCTCATCCTTATAATTATGTTACCATCAAAATCAATGTAATAATAGATTTGGAGAGCAGAAATGTTAGTCTATTATATATTGCCTCAAAGTGGGCCATCCTTTTGTTCTATCTCATTAAGAACAGTGATCTGTCAGGTTTTACTTCCTGCACCCCATCAATATTCCATCAATATTTTCGCACACTCCCTCAAATTTTCAAACGATCATTATATCCGTTGTAAAAGCGATTCCCACAAACACATATTTCAAAAACTTTTCAGAAGAAATTTTTTCTAGAATTTCTGAAATAAAATTTGAGAAATGAATTTTTCAGAACAAAATTTTCGATTTTTTTTTGAAATATAATTTTTGAAATGAAATTTTCAAGAGCATCAAAATGTATTTTGAAATTAAAATGCTTTAATGAAATTTCCAAAATAAAATTTTCAAAATGCATAAAATACCTCTTGAAATAAATTTTCCCAATTACCCATACATACAGATTGAATTTTCCAGAATGGTGGTGGTGACAACGGGGTGAAGTGAAGGGTGTTTAAGACTTTTTTCTGAAAGTGCAGTTAATAATTGTGGGGTGCAGGAAGTAATAACCCAATGGGTCTTGCACCTAAATTGGGTTGGAACACACGGATCACTTGGAGGCAGAGTCTCTCTTCCCAGGAAGCTCTGTCTCTGATACACTCTTTCAAACAACCATGCCTCTCCAACGTCAAGCCTTCAAATACATGAAACAAAAACCCTCCATTGTTATTCCCTCCAAAACTTCACCTTCTTCAACCCCCATACACCATCCATACATTTCACAACTCCTCGCCACACCCAACTGGGCTCTCCTACTAAACCACCACCTCTTCTCAAACCCCCACCTCCTCAACCCTCGCTCCGCCGTAACCGTCTTCAACAACCAACGCAATGCCTCCCACGCCATCAAGTTCCACGCCTGGCTTTCACATGTCAACCCCTCACTCGCCACGCACTCCTCAGTGCAACGCGCTCTTCGGAACACTCTGCACCGTAACGGCCCCGCCGTGCTGTCGCTCGAGTTGCTCCGTGACGTTCACAATTCCGGGTTTCGGCTCACCGAGGACCTGCTCTGCGCGTTGATCGGAAGCTGGGGAAGGCTCGGTTTGGCAAATTACTGCGCTCATGTTTTCGGTCAAATATCGTTCTTGAGTCTCACACCTTCCACTAGGTTGTACAACGCTCTTATTGACGCTTTGGTGAAATCCAATTCAATTGACCTTGCTTATCTCAAATTCCAACAAATGCCTGCGGATAATTGCCGCCCCGATAGAATTACCTATAACACCCTCGTTCACGGGGTTTGCAAGATTGGCGTGGTGGACGAGGCGCTTCGGTTAATCAGACAGATGAACGATAAGGGACATTTGCCTAATGTGTTCACTTATACAATGCTTATTGATGGGTTTTGTAACGCCAACAGGGTTGGTGAAGCGTTTGGGGTTTTTGAGACGATGAAGGAGAGGGGAGTTGGTCCTAATGAAGCCACTGTGAGAGCGTTAGTCCACGGGGTTTTTCGCTGCGTGGATCCAGGTAAGGCACTTGATATGTTGTTATCTAAGTTTTTAGATAGGGAGCTGGAGCAGGAGCGTGTTCATTTTAAGTTAGCTTGTGATACTGTGTTGTATTGCCTTGCGAGTAATTCTATGGCGAAAGAGATGATTGTGTTTCTGAGGGAGGTTCTGGGAAGAGGTTATGCACCTGATAGCTCTGTTTTCAATGTCATAATTGCTTGTTTGGTTAAGGGAGACGAGCTGAGAGAGTCGTGTGACATATTTGAAATTTTGAGAAAGCAAGGTGTGAAGGCCAGCATTGGTACATACCTTGTACTTATGGAGGCGTCGTATAAAAGAGGATGGAGAGAGGACGGGGATCGAGTTTTTGGTCAAATGATTAGTGATGGGCTAATTTCTAATGTTGTCTCATATAACATGATAATCAATTGCTTCTGCAGAGCCAAATTGACGGATAATGCTTCTGAGGCTTTCAGAGATATGCAGGTTAGAGGTTTTGTTCCCAACCTTGTTACTTTCAATACCCTTATTAATGGGCATTGCAAGGAAGGAGAAATAGTTAAGGCACGGGAGCTGTTGGAGATGATGCTTTTAGAAACTGGGCTTAAACCTGATATCTTCACTTTTAGCTCTATAATTGATGGACTCTGTCGAATAAAGAAGACTGAGGAAGCTTTTGGATGCTTTACGGAGATGATTGAGTGGGGCATCACTCCAAATGCCGTCATTTATAATATCTTAATTCGGTCTTTTTGTGCCGTTGGGGATGTTGCAAGGTCAGTGAAACTATTAGGAAGAATGCAAAAGGAAGGAGTAAGCCCTGACAACTACTCCTATAATGCTTTGATCCAAATCTACTGTAGGATGAATAAAGTTGATAAAGCTAAAAGGCTTTTTGATTCAATGTCAAGATCTGGCTTGAATCCGGACAATTACACTTATGGTGCTTTTATAGAGGCCCTCTCTGAATCTGGGAGATTAGAGGAAGCCAAGAAGATATTTTACTCAATGGAGGCAAACGGTTGCTCTCCTGATTTGTATATATGTAACTTGATTATTAAAATATTGGTTCAGCAGAACTGTATTGAAGAGGCACGAAACATCATGGAAAGATGCAGACTTGAGGGAATATCTTTAGATTCTATTCCTAATTAGTGAGACTAATTTCCTTCTAGTTTCTCGGGTGCTGCTACATTATTGAGCTTTTGAATGTGAAGATATTGATTCTAGGTATATGTACCTCAGATTATAAAGCCCTGTTCATATGGAAATCTTGTTATATAGTGGGACACAAGAATTATTTATGTTTATGTATGGATGTACCTTTTGGCCATTCAAACACCAACAAAAAAGAGTACAATAAGGAATTCATTTTTTCTTCATTCATCGGTGACTCTCCATCATCATTTTTAGAAAGAGCTTGATCTAAAGGCCGCCCTTCTTACAAAGAGCTTGATCTAGAGGGCTTTGATGGACGTGACTTGGTTATCGTTTTATACCATGCCTCTAGTCTTGCTATGCTTATCTTACTAATTGTGCTGTTGTTTTGGAGTCAACAAACAACACCTTTTTCCACTGTTTTCTCCATTAGTGGATTAACATTGATCACCTTACAAACACCAACATTAAACAGTGGAGGCTGTATCAACCCACCATAGCCAGAGGTCCATCTTTCACTTGTGACCCATCCTGCAATTGAAGAGCACGAATTTGATGGCACTCTTGACTGGAAAACCTGGGATACCAAATTTTGTGGTTATGGCAGTCTCTTATGATGTTGGTAGTTTCATTGGACTGGGTTTATATTGGTTCTAAACTAATATTTGTTCTAGACTATTATGAGGGGTGTGGATCATACAGGTATCCCTTTATCGATGAAGTATATAATCTCTCTCTTGTCGTCCTTTTTCACTTCCAGGCCACCCAACCCAAATAATTTAAACTGGCTCCATACAGCTTTCCTCATAATAGCACTGGTCACTGGGTCTGTATGCAGCTTGTTGCATTTTCCTTTCAATTTTACATGGTAACAGTGAATTACATTTGTAGCATATTCATTTAATGAATCATCATCTTCAAAGATCACATCTACAAAACTGGTAATAATTTTATTCCTTGACCAAGGCGCTTTTATTATTAGAAGTTATAACCTTTTTTGTTGTGAGGGAAGGATGGGGGTGGTTGCTACTTCTAGACTTTGTGTTGGCATTTTATTATGAGTTTCCGGACATTATAAATCATCTGATGTGAAGATGCTGGATATAAGAGGACTTATGATTTCCCAAAGAGCATTTCAGTGAAACCATGCTGCCAAGTTCTATGTTAAATTACATTTATTATTTTTTGCAACTTGACATATGTACTTTTACCGTTAAAATTATTTTGAAGATGAAATTCAATGAACTATATGTGACACTGGTATTACTAAAATTTTCAGAACGAGGTTTATCAACGTAACTTTTCTTTTATTCTTTGCAGGTTGAGTATCGCCAGTTTCTGAATTGCCTGAATAATTCAACTCCTTTCTCAATTGTGTGTCACAAATATAATGGCTTTATCGACCGTAAAGTCTCAATGATCAATATTTGAGTTGAGGTGGTCATAACGTGACTGACCATCCTGGTGGAATAAGAGATTGGTAAACATTTTGGATTCCAGTCATAATGCAATTCAACTATATTCTTCGATTCAGGTAATTTTATGTCTAACAAATATCTTTTTACCATCCACTAATGATCTCATCGTCCATCTTTTATGATGTTCATGCATAAATGTTATGTTAGTACTAGCCTAGCGGCTATTACTGGAGCAATAACTTGGTTATATTTTTGTACTATTTTTTATATATATTTCATAATGTTATGGTATTTGTTCCAATATAGTAAAACATAGCGAGTAGAACAAACTCTCTGTACTATTTTCTTTTGTTCGAATCTTATTGAAATTTCATCAATTGATGATATACTGAAAAATGATAGCTGATTATAGTCTCAAGTTTTGATTGCTTACTTGCATTGCTTGACAGAACTGTCTTAAGATGTCAGCGGCCTCAAACTTGTTCCTGTTAAGTGTGAAGAAAAACATAAGCAAGACTATTTCCAGCATCAAAGATTTGTAGGGCTGCCCTAGAGAAGCAACCAAGCCTTGGAATACTGCTTTTAAAAGATAGTTCTCTTCTATGATTATGACTGATGATGGCGTGTTTTGCTTTTGCTGTGGCTGCTTTATGACGTTTGGAGTGTTGTTGACGTTTGAGGTTGAATAATTTGTGTCAGTAAGTGGCACAGGTTGAAAAAGAGAAGTGTACTGGTAGCACCTACTTGGTATTAAGTAATTTTTCAATCTGTAGTGAAAGATAAACTGTTATGCATAAATGCCAGAACAGAAGACTTCGTGCTGAACCAAAGAAAAGTATATGGTTGTGTGCTTATTAGCATGCTTCTATCCATGAAGTTATTTATCAGGATTTTGCGTTCCATTCTAACCATTATAGGAAAATCCCAATACACAAAATTAGAGTTACAGTAAGAATAGGGGCAAACCTTAGGAACCTTGTTGATTATTGGTAATATGTTGATGACATGAAATTTGATCGGTTTCACCCTTTGTTGTTTTGTATGTCAAGTGTCAGGAGCAAATATTTCTTCTCAATTTTCTATGTTTGCAGCTATAGCTAATACATTTTGAAGGCCAGTGAATTATTTTATGCATACATTGAAACTTGTGTATGTTTGCGAAACTGCTGATTACATTAAGTGTCATGTTACATATGACTCCAATAACTAGTCGCTGGAACTATATCAAACGACCGGGAACATTAGGATAATGTCATAAAAATTGAACTGGTCATAAATTCTGATTGAACCACATGAACAATAATATAATGGAATGTGCTGTCAGGATGGTATGCACACTTCTGTCGTGTTTGGTGTTGCATGAGTGAGTATAGAGTGATACATGATCATGTTCTTTTATGGAAAACATCTTTTATGGAAAACATTTTCTGCAAATATTTTGATCGGGTGAGAGAAGAAATTTGATGGGTGCAGGAAGTAATTGCCCGTAGATTTGTGAGAAATGGTGAATATAGTTGGGAAGCTTCTTCTTCCTCCCTTTTTTTTTCCCTTATTTCTTTCTACAGTCATAAACTTGATAAAATGACTGTTTTACCTAGGGGGACAAAATTAACTTAAACTACAATTAACTACACTATATTAAACTAAAAATAAAAATAACTGAACTATTATAGTAAAAATTAAACTGCACTAAAATATTCTTAATAATTATATTATATCGAACAGTATCCTTTTAATTTTTTAATCAATCTTCAACTTTTATCATTTTTATTTATTGATGAATATTGTAATTATATTTTAATATCGTGTGTTCCATTATTCATATGACGTAATGTTACAAAATATTTTCAAACATTTAAAATAAAAATATCAATTTTGGAGGCATGATATTTTCATTGTGTTAATTAATTAAGGCTTAAATATACATTTGGTCCCTATTTTTGTTGATTTTATTCAATTTGGTCCCTATTTTTGTTTTATGTTCAATTAGGTCCTCATTTTCGTCAAATTGTTGTCAATTTGGTCCTTTTCACTAACGGTGTTTAAATAGTTAACGTTTTTTAACATTACATGCCACGTGTCAGCTCTTGGTTTTTTTGAATTTTTTTTTGAATTTTTTTTGAATTTTTTGAATTTTCTTAATTTCAAAAAAATGGTCCACGTGTCAAGTCACAATTGTGCCACGTGTCAATGTTAGTGCCACGTGTTAGTTTGTGGTAGTATTATTTTTTTTGTTCAATTTAGTCCCTATATTCATTATTTTTGTTCAATTTAGTCCCAATTTTTATTAAAATAAATCAATTTTGTCCTTTTCAAATTGACACTAAATTTAATATCTTTTATACAAATTATATTAATATCTTTTCTAAAATTGACCTTTAAATTTATTATTTTTTAAATTTAATTATAAATTATTAAATTTAATTATAAATTTAATAAATTCTTATATTTAATTTCTAAATAGAATATAATTATTTAAAATATTATAAGAATATAATTATTAATTTTTTTGCTAATATTTATATTCTAAAATATTTTTAAAATTGATATATAAAAATATTTTAAATATTCAAAATATTTTAGAAAAATAAACTAATATTTGTAAAATTAACATTTACATATAAAATATTTTAGATTTTAATATCTAAAATGCAATAAAAATATTAAATATTTTAAATTTAAATGTAAATTTTACAAATGTTAATATATATTTTTAAAATTTTAATAATTATATTTTAATTATATTTAAATAATTATATTCTATTTAGCAATTGAATCTAAAAATTATATTCAATTAATAATTAAATATTATAATTTATAATTAAATTTAAAAAATAAGTAATAATAATGTCAATTTTAAAAATTAAATAGTTTTATTTTAACAAAATTTGGGACTAAATTAAACAAAAATAACGAATATAGGGACTGAATTGAACAAAAATAACGAATATAGGAACTAAATTGAATAAAAATAATAATACTACAAGAAACTGACACGTGGCACAATTGTGACTTGACACGTGGACACTTTTTTTGAAATTAAAATAAAATTAAAAAAATTAAAAAAAATTAAAAAAAAATCAAAAAAACCAGGAGCTGACACGTGACATGTACTGTTAAAAAACGTTAACTATAGTGAAAAGGACCAATTTGACCACAATTTGACAAAAATGAGGACTTAATTAAACATAAACGAAAATAGGGATCAAATTGAATAAAATCAACAAAAATAGAGACTAAATATATATTTAAGCCATTAATTAAAAAATATCAAATAAATAACAACTTCTTATTTATAATATCGGTTCATTTTGTTCGGTACTAGTTTTATCCTCTTCTTCCCTGTGACAACCTCTTGTCTATAACATCATAACCCATGAAATATAAATTTTTAGTGAGCTAGATTTACATCACGATAGGTGTATTATATATAAAAGAAATGATTTTCTTCATAAGCTCTATTAACTTATTCATAAATTAAAATCAATAATTTACAGAAACTACATAGAGAACCTTTACAAATTAATTTATTTAATTTATGCGCAAACTTTATAGCTTATAAAAAAAGTTTGTTTTAAATTATTTTTTTTCTCTAAAAATATTTTTCCACCACTTATCCTTTAGGCTGAGACACACTTTTGGCTATCTTTATTTGCTAGGTTTCCTCTCTTACAGTTTTGCAATTTCTTTGGTACCCTAAAATCTCAAGCTCCAAAAACAATTTTTAGCTGTTAGTTATTTAAGTGTAAGTTATGCTTTCTACTCTTAAAATTGTATCTGCAAAAAAACAAGTACCCACAAATAGACAAAAGTATGCAAAAATTAAAACGAAATGATATTTTAATTCATTTTATTTTAATTTATTTTTAATTCAATATTTTAATTATCATTAAATCATCATATTACGTTATTAAAAAGAATTAAAATAAATGATCAAATAATAATTAGAATACTAAGTTAAAAATAAATAAAAAAATGAGTTAAAATTAAAATTTTAGAATTGAATATTTGCAAGCAAGGGTGGTGATTGATTGGACAACAGTGTCAAAGTTTTGACAGTGTTGGTACATATAAAAAAGAGTTCTTGTATCTTAGTCGCAACTGTTCACACGGTTAGATTTCAAAAAGATGTTAAATGTGATAAATGTGATGGGTGCAGAGACTCGTCTCTTACGTAAAAAAAATATTATTTGTTAGAACATTTTTCTATGTTTAAGATTAGGATTGAGATGTAAAAATATTTGATTCTAAAAAAATAATCGATTTCACTAAAGATATAATTCAACATGGACAAATATAGAATCAAGAATAATTTTATATTAAATTAAATTCAACTAATTATATTTTATTTTAAATTAATTTTAACTATATAAAAACACAAGTCTAATATTACAATTTCATCAATTTAATTCTTTTATATGTTACAATTCTTCGTATCATAAAAAATATTTCCTCAATTTTTATTCCCTTTTCATGCTGCTTCTTAAATCCAAATAATTTCAGTTTTCACTTATTTTTTTAATTCATCAATTTTTACTCCTTCGAATTTATTTTTTAATTCAAGCAAAAAGTGCAATGAAAAAAATCAATTTTTATCTTCCAATAACTATGTGAATTACGTGAAATGATACTTTATTATAAAAAGTATTTATTTAAATAAATTATTTATCAACATTTAAATTATTTTATTTAATTTATTATTTCAATATTTTTTTTATTTTACGTATTTGTATTATTATAATACAACATAAATATTACAATACCATTATGTAAAATCACTGATTAATTGTATTAGATAAATGTAAATAAATATTAATAAAATATTTATGATATTATTTTATATATTTTTTTATTAATATTTATTGCATATTTGAACAGTTTTACAAATCTCTTCTGTATAAAAGGTTTAAGATGTAATTTTTTTAGTTTAATTAGTGATTTAGTATTTGTTGATTTATTTGGTCCTTTTATAATTTTTTTGTTCAATTATGTTAAATTAAAGTTAATGTCTTATGTCTGTATATATCATGTGTCAATATTATTGTTACATAGTTATTTTCAATTTAGTCTCTATATTTAAAATCTTGATTCAATTTAGTTTATTTTTTCTTTAAAACGATTCAATTTTATTTTTTCCAAATTCAGATTAAATTAGTAGTTAAACTTAAATACATGTTAAAATAATATTTTGTTAGAATTTATATAAGGTGAAGTAATTTAATGTATTAATTCTAAAACATTATTTTAGCATGTATACATAAATTGTGATTAAGCTTAACTACTAATTTGTTCTCAAATTGATAAGGACAAAATTGAATCATTCTAAAAAATAGAGGATAGAATGAATAAAAAATTTAAAATAGAATGATTAAATTGAAAACAACTATATGTAATAATAACATTGACATATTGCACAATCATGACTTAATATGTAATAGTTTATATTTTTTTAATTAAAAAATTATAAAAATAAATAAATTTCCACAAATTAACATGATATGTACATAGATGTAGTGTTAGCATCCACTTGACAGAAAATACAAAATTAAATCTTTTTACAAAATTAGAAAAATAGACTATACAAAAAAAAAAACAAAATAAACCAAATCAACAAATTAAAAAATTAATTTTTTTTCTTTTCCTCTTCGATGTCTTCTGCGTGGGTACACAAAAAAGGCGCGTTAAAGTGTAGATGTGAATTAATTTTTGAATTGAATGCAATTACTCTCTCACAAAATTGAAAACCATTTTTGGTTTGTGTAACCCTTTCTTCTGTTTTTTAAAGTGCAAAAAGTTGAAAATGCTATTCATTCATCATTTCTCCCTTCAAATCAATCTACTCTTTAAGCTAATTTCTTTCCTTTTTTTCTTCTACCTTTAGATTTTTATGGGATTAAAAGAATGAAAAAAGTAGGATTGTTTCGAGTAAGAAAATAAATAAAAACGGTAGAAATGGTTGAGATTTCATTTATATCATCATGGAAGGATTCTTTTACACATTTTAAATGTCCCATTTTTTAAATTTAATCATCCTTTTTTATTTAATCATTTTTATTTGACTATTTTTTAAAACTAAAATAACTATATACAATAAAATAATTATATGTAGAATAAATAAAAATTATCAATAATAAAATTATCAAATTTATTTATATTTATTTTTATAATTATAATAATAGTTTTATTATCATATAAAAAAGTGAATGCACTTATTCATAATATATATGTTTTCACTAGAAATAAATGAAATTAATATGATAAAAAAAGGTAAAATTAATTGTATAAAAAACAAATCATAATAAATTGATTTCCTTAGCCTCTTTGCATGAAAAGAAAGCATGACAATTAGTTTATTCAACTAAATTGTAATAAAATCTTCTTATATTAATCATAACAGGTAATTCAGATGATATAACAAAATAATAAATTTTTAATTTGTAAAAGAACAAAATTTTCTAAAAGAGGTTGAATTGAAATATAAATTTTTTGATTAAGTAACCGATAAAAGAATTAATAAAATTTCTATTAAAATATTCAAATTTAGAAATAAATTAAAACTAAAACAAAAAATAAATATATTTCCAACATTCAAAAACACAACGTTCAAAACACTGCTACACGATTAAACCATTGTATAAATATTTTAACCCTACTGTCAGCGACACTAGAGAAATCCGTCTCGCCTGTTATCATCTCTGAGGCACAAATACTTTATAATATTTTAGCTTTAACGTTTAATAGGATTAAATGTATTTTTAATTTTAGTAAAAATTAAATTAGTGTCTTATTGAAATTTTATTTTCATCTGATATTCAGACTTTAAAATTATGTGAATTTAATATTTTAATTACATTTTATTAACATTTAAATTATTTATATTTGATAATTTTTATTAAAAATTATCATAAAATATATTTAAAAAGTTAAATCAACTTAACAAAATTTGATTTAAAAGATTAAATTTACACAATTTTAAAATTAAGAGACTAAATTAGACTAAAATTTTAAAATATGACTAATTTTAAAATGACTAATTTTAATTTTTACTGAAAATTAAGAAACTAAAAATATATTTAATTCTTTTTAATATATTACAATTTCTTTTATATATTAATAGTAATTTTAATTAAAAATAAATAAAAACTGCTGCTTCAGTAAGCAATCAGTGCTTGGTTGTAATTTTGTCTTACGTTTTGGTTTGCTCTTCCTGACTCGTTCGGTTTAAAATTTTTTTTACTCTAAATTATGACACGCTTCTGCAATAAAAAAATGAGATAAATTCATTTGTATACAGGTAATAGTTTCAACAATTAGATATGAGTTAATAATATGGAAAGAATAAAGGATATAACATACTGAATATTAGTATAGGAAACATGTATATATTCAAAATTGAGCATGACATAGATTTCTCTCAACCTTCAAATAATTCCCAAATAAACATCACATTTGATCTTATGATTATGATCATTATTTGACAGTGACATTAACAGTAATCTGTCACCTTTCTCTGATACCACACTAAACAACGACACCTTTCAAATGAGACAAAATCAAGACACCACATTTAATATTGTTCCAACTAAAACTGCATAATCTACCAATTTCTATCATCATTTGATTATAATGAACACAAACTGATGTTAGGTGAGTATTTCAGACTTTGATTGATCACGAAAGCATGAGCTCTAGTTAATCACATATCTACTCATTTGGTTACAGACCAATTAAAATGCTAAGTTCTATCCATCACTAACATCATCCCTGTACAAGCTTTACATTATATACAATGACAGCAGAAAATTCAATAAATCCGAGCTACTTGCTTAGAAGAAGGTGGTGAGCAAATGCCTTGCCAAAGGGACCAACATCAGAAAATTACAGAATAATTACAGAAGTGTTCAAGATGAAGCACTTGCCGAGCTCCAATACTTGATCTTCATCACCACACATCATATGCTATGCACCAGCCAAAAAAGAAGTTAGACAAAAGCATGAAAATTTAACAGCTATTACATTACCTTGACAAAATGTTCACATAGCAAGCACTTCCACAGTTGCATAAAATTTGAAGTTGAAACCTTAGGAAAACCATGGTTAAATCTGCAAAAACCAATGTTGTCAAGAATGAGATCCTACTTAGGATAGGTAGGCGGTTGAAAGATCATAAACGTAGGAGCGTGAGACCGCTCCAAAATGTAAAAGTTCTACAAATATACTATATATCACACAAAAACAGAAAACAGGGGGGAAAAACCTACAAATAACAACATTAAAGCAAACCTAACTGAAATTTCATAATCATAACATCCAAAACAACTCATAATAAAAAGTCACACAATAGCCACCAGCCCCAGCCGCACTATCACCTTGCCCAGAAAAAGCAATTTTCCAGTTACTAAAAAGCTAAACAAAACACTAGACCAGCATCAGAAATGGGGAAGATGTGAGAACACATTCAGGAAATTCACATGGCAATAAAAGAAAGGGTCAAGAGAGATGGAGAAAGACAATTGAAGACAGCAAGGCAGATATGCAAGATAGCAGTCGGAATGACTGCTGTGACTTGCAAAAGGATTGACCACAGATGTGAAGGGCTTGACCACGAGATGGGTCTGTTTTGGAACTTAGTATTTAAGACCAAAAACTAAAATACTCCACCGAACATTTCATGTTACTCGAATTGGAACTTAGGCACCTAATAATACCCAAGACTCTATAAAAAAATATATAAAGGTATTGAGTATGTAATATGAATAAATAGCCGTAGTTGTTATTAATAAAGTGCTATGGTGCCCTAATCTATTGTTGGAAACTGGAAAGAAGTCACTCTTGGCCTGTTGCCGGTTCTATAGCTGCCATAATTGAAGCATTGAAGGAAGTGCGTTTAGTCCCACACTGATAAGGGTTTGTCCTAAATAATTGTTTTCATCAAATGCGTTTACTAACAATTGTTTTCATCACTGTTGACATATCTGATTAGATGCCACTTCTATATGACTAAATCTACAAATCAAAGAGAAAGCACGAGAAACTAATTATGTGTGAACTATTAAAAACATGGCCTCTTACAGCCTAATGTGACCATTTCACTCGTTGCGTTGTAGATTTTCCTATGTTTTTCGGACACTGCATGCCACAATTGCAATATTGTGGCTAGATCAAGTGATGTGATTCACAATTTCAAACCAAGGTGTGGAGTTTATAAAAAGGCCTTGGATTCTCTTCCTATAATGTCTAACTTTTGTTATGTGATCCTCCCAAGGTTCATATCAATCAATATTAAAGCCTTCCACCATATCTCTCAGTTGACATTGAGTAAAGTGGGTAGTGATATTGGCATTGTTAGTGTCTGTCGGAGATTAGTCAAAGGACCAGTGTACAACCAACATGTGAGGGCACCAGCGCTGCAGAACAGAACATGGTAAGATGCTAGGAACCAATCGCAAGGAATGGGACTTAAGTACCACATTAGAAATATAAGATTCTACTGTGGGGTTAACTAAGTGTCCATGACTCTTCCAGTCTCAGCAACCCGACCCAATCCAAAATTAACCTCCACAGATTGAAGTTTTAGAAACTAGACCTGATGTATTTCATATAAAAGTTCAAGCTACACATTGGGTAGCCACAATTCAGTCCAGTGTTATAGTTTTTAAACAATAATGTATCAAAGATTTAATAACAACCACGCCTAATAACATTAACTAGCTAATTATGTACAAAAAAGTTGTAATTTTGCTAAATCTGATCATTTTGGAAAAAAAATACAAAATAAGAATTTGTTGCTGACAATGCAACAGTAATTGATAAGCAATCTAAATTGGTCACTAAATTATTAGGTAGGGGGGACTTGGGTTTTGGACAATTAAAGTCACATGGTAGGAGGGAGTAAACGATAAAGTTATGCCATAAGCAAATAGTGGACTGTTTCAACAAAACACACGCCACATCTTTCAATAGCAATTCTATGGAAGCTTTAGGCTTGTGTGGATGAAGAATAGAACCACAAGAAAAAACTATTGTTGGTCTCTATAAATGATCTACCAAATTATCAATATCTCTTCTGTGACGAATCACAAGTTGAATAGCTGAGCAAGATGCAAAATACACAACTAAGAATGTCTTGTATATTCATTAGTTGCTCATTAAGAAACACATCCCACACATAAATTAAATCACCCTCAAGCAATATTTATGACGTCTTAAATAGTCATCATATAATATCCCCTATCCACTATTCAGTTCCTGACACCTATTTTACTTTCTGTAGCCACTAGCATGTATGATATCAGTAAAGGAAATAACACCAGAAAATTCAAGCTGGCTCAATTCATATTCCCCGTCACTGAGAAAGAGCTTGATCTAGAAATAAGATCAGTTTTCCCAAATCAAATAAACTTAAGCATGACAAGAATCAATCCCTCCATGTTTGCAAACTAAACTGCAACTAAATATTCAAAACACAGGAAGTCAATCATCAACCTCGCTGCAACATTTTTTCAGCATCCAAAGTACACCTGGACATTTGAAATATCACAATACCTCTATGCATATGACTCACCACCATTCGGCACACAGCTTGCATCGGAGACAGAACAAAGTACCAGACACAAAAGTAAGATGCAATCAAAGGAAGATAATCGTGAAAACAATAAAGCAGAATGACAGGATTAGGCTTTACCTCAGTTAACCATGCACAAAAATTGGCTTCAACATATTAGAAGTGCTTAACCTTTTCAAACCATTCAGTTACATATAGAGAGCTTCCCTGTCCACTCATCAGCTACACCATAATCAAGGCTGAGCTCTCTCATGGGAGGGATATTCTCCATTGCAAATAACATAAGGTGTGGGAACATCAAATTGTTGTGATCATACAGAACAAACTGAACCAAAACATTTGGGGATGAACTGTGGCTGATATAGCAAGCAACATTCCTCATTGTTGACACATCCAGAGAAAAATCTAAAGGAGGAATAGATGGATGTGATGGACGCACATATTTTGGGTCTACTTGAGACAAATTCCCCCATTCCGCCCATCTTTCTGAAAACCTATTCGGATATATCGACGAGTCACCATTCATAGCAAAGAGTTGCGCCTGCTCCCTAGTCAAAACAACCCCAGCAAACTCGCATATAAAAGTACCGGCTTGAATAAGGTCCAGAGACCTAACTCCCCAAGATGTCTGCAGGGACCTAAACACTTCCAACCTATATTTCAGTCCCTTCTGCGAAACACGATTACGACACTGGGGAGGACAAGCACAGAAAGGGCCACATTCAAAAATCAAAGGCTTCCCTTTCACAAGATGCCCCTGCAGAGTATAAGGAAAATCACCCCCATTTTTCCTAGCACAAAGGCATCCATCATCACAACCATTCACACACTCACAACCATTAGCTTTCCCACTCTGATGAAACACAAACTGTGGAAAACTAGTCCTTGCAAGATACTCATAGTTAAGAGGATCCCGATCATCATCTATGTCGTTAAAAAGGCGAACAGGAACATTCTCCTTCTTGTTGGATATATCAGCAGAAAGACAATGCACAGTATTCGAATCCATTTCACCCTTCCTAATACTCCTAGCTTCCATAAAAATAGCAGTTCCCATCTTAGCCTGCCCCTGAATCCTCGAAAGCTTAAACTTGTAAACCCCAAAACCAGACCTCCCCACTTCAAACCAGTAACCAGTAATCTTATACACTCCATCATACACATACACCTTACCAGAGGCAGAAGCACTCCCCTCATACTTCATCCCACGAATAACCCTCACTTCCACACCATAATGCATACTCCTTTCCAATGCAAGGTTCCCTGACTCCAACTTCTGATCAGCAATCTGCTTAGACGAATTCTTCCCCTGTCCTCCATGACCAGTGTAGGTTATATCCTCACCCTCATCAGAATCATCCTCATAACCCCCAGAAACAATCACACTGGTGGCTATAGGCTCCCCACTGGAGCTCATACTTGCAGGAAGATAATCAATGCCAGCCTGTATCTGACCGTGCAACCCAAGCACACACAACTCCATCCTAAAAAGGAACACATCCCCCACCATAATCCCAGGAATCGCCCCAACGATTCGCTGCTCGCGGTTCAGCCACAGTCCACGCTCCCGCATCAGTCCAGCAGCTCGCAGGTCCCCGCGGAGACGTCGCGTCCGACCCTCCACCACTTTCTCCTCCTCCTGTTCCACCTTCGGCGCCGCCTCCCTCGCCGCTGCCGCCGCCGCCAAGGCGGCCACCCGCCTCTCCTCCTCCACAGCGGTGTACACGCGCAGCGAGTCGTACACCAAGCGCGTGCGCCTCACCGTCTCCCGCAGCTGCGCCTGCTCCCTCGCCGACAGACCCATCACCCGCACCAGCTCCTTCTGCCGGCTCAGCTTCCGCCGCGGCGCCACGCTCACCGTGAGGTCCGCCACGGGGACGATCGCTCTCGAGGCGTCGCTCGCGGAGGACGACGAATTCGGGTCCTCCAGAACCGCGGAAATGACATCCGCAGAAGGAAGCGGGTGGGAGCATGCAGGTGCACCTGGTTGAGGTCCGAAGGAGTAGGGGGGGACGACGACATTGGTGCCTCCGAAGGCAAGGTGGAACAACTCGGTAACTCGGTTGAACTCAGTGAGTAGGTCTAGTTCGTCTCCGATATCGTCGTGGCCAGAGGCCCAGAAGGGTTCGGGTTTGGGAACTAAGAGTCGGGGTTGCGAATGTGAGTTCTGAGCAGGCGGCGGCGGTGGCGGTGGCGGTGGTTGTTGCGGTTGTGAAATGGCATTGTTATCAGTTGGAGTGTGGAAAGAGAGAGAGGAATCCATTTGGCAGAATTAATGGAAGTGATTTTGGGCGTGTGGGTATAAAGAGAAACCCAAAACGACGTTGGAAAGAGTGCGAAGTGTGTTATTTCTATTATTACGAGTTTGAGTTTTAGAGATGTCACAGAGTGTGAGTGACATTTGGAAAACAAACGCACTTTTCTCGAGACAACAATTCCAAATGCTTCGACTAAAGTCTTTACACTTTTCAACCATTCAAACGCTTCCTTCAAAACACTTTCAGAAGAAAAAAACAGACAACATTATTTCTTCTAAATTTATATATTTCTATTTTTCTTCTAAATTTGCATGAGCTTCAGATATAACATTCACATCGTTGAAATTTAAATTAATTTAAAATTTCAAACTATTGTACAAAATAAAAAATGACGGTTAAAAATAAATATAACTCGTTTAAAGTCATATTCAATCATTTATTACACTAGAAAGAATGTTTTTTTTTTAGTATTTTTCATTTCTTAAGTTCTAATAATGGTTTTATTACTCTTTAAAGTTAATTTTTAGAAAATGTTTAAGATGGTTGACTGATTCACCCATGTTTGATCAAAACGGTAAAAATCGTAATTGGAAAGAATGCTACGAATAGCGATGAAAATCTGAAAAAGTAAGAAAGTGAAATATTAAAAAACGATAAACTTTTACCTGTTAAGATTATACTTTAAATATAACTATTATATAAAAAATATTTACATAGTCAACTATAATCTTTTAAAAATTTTCGTGAGAAAAGTATCATAATTTATACATACTATAATGCTTATAAATTTTATTAGTTATATATATATTAGGATCAAATAAATACTTAAAATAATAAATAAAATAAAATAATTTAAATATTAATATTTTGGAAAATATTTTAAATATAAATTTTTATTAAGGTTGTATAACAATATTTTAATTTAAAATTTATTTTAATTTTGCTTTCATTTCTAAAAGCATTTAGTATATTAAATTATTTTATAGTTTTTTATTTTATCGTTTGAATTAAATATTATATAATTTTTTTTATTTATTTACTTATTTTTAATTTATACACCTTTTTTTTTTCTTGTTCTGTACACTCTTACCATGATAACTACTTTTTTAATAAACTCTGCATTATATATAGTATGTGTTATGCTCAATTTAATTATTTTAATTTGTTACTTTGTAATGTGACGGTTTCAATTAGTGGCGTAAACAAACTCTTTAACTCGTGAAAATGGAAAAATAATTTTAAGTTTTTTATTTTTCTATTTCAATAAGAGATTTTGAACTAGAAAAATATTGTTTCTGGATTATCTCTCTACGTAAAATTTGTTTTAAATTATTTGTGTTTCGTTAAAATTATTTGAATTATGTTAAACTTTATCGACAATCTTTTTTTATCGGCAAATATTGATAGAATCACCTAATATTTGTTTTGGTGTTTAGATTTAATTATGTAATAATTTTATCTTAAAAAAAAAAATATCTCAGTGGATTCACGAAAGAAATTGTGTGAAAAATATTCTAGATTTCAACTTCTAGAATTGGGAGTTTGGGTTAAAACTTGCGAATAATTTGTTAACATGTATTCCTAAACAACCATTTATCTATTTAGCTATGTAGTTTTGTGTATCGAACTTTAAATGAGTCAAATTGATAAGTAAAGAAAAATAAGAAACATGAAAAATGTGGTGAAATTTTTTATAGTTAGATTTAACAAATACAAGCTTTTTTTAAGGTTATTTAATTTTAAAAAATAAATATGAATAATATGTTTATTTATTTAGTTATTATTACCATTTACATTATTAAATAGAAAATTCCCATCTTAATTGTCAATTATAATTTTGACCATGCCAATAATAAACGTTAGATTTAAGAAACTACCATAGAGTTACGAATTTTTATTATTTCCATTATCTTAACATCTTTTTGGAATGAAAACAATAACAAGTTTTGGATAGTAATCATTAATATTAATTACGACGAACACTATGCCACCACTGAAACAGGTCACGGTTGAAGATGATGCCACATCAATTGCATTTATTTATCTCTGTAATCTGCTTAACACTGCATATTGAATATTACTCTGTTGTTTGTTGATTTCAGGGTAGAGTGTACTCTGCAAAGAGAAAATAAACAAGGTTAACGAAGCACATAAGGTGTTTGTTGAAATGAAGAAGCACACAACACAAAATATTATCATCCCTCTTGTTCAGTTCTCAAGAATTACGAAAAACATAAATCAATGCATTCAAAATATGAATGAGATGATAATGAAGGTGAAGTAGGTTGTGTTAACTTACTTCCACATTTGTTTCCTGCAGGACGGTTCTTGATGTTGCATCTCTTTGGAATGGTGATAGCAGTGGCAAGGTTGATCTTAGCTTGTTTGGCCAGAGGAGACAACAGAACAGCACAGAGACATTTTGGAGCAGTTCTGAGCAAAGCACCAACTCTTGCACAACAAGCCAAAGGAACCTTTGCCTTCACATTGCTAACAGCACTCAAGCAAGGGCTCAGACTTGCAGCTGCAGACCCTATAGGGGTCTTTCCACATTCACCAGCACCCTCAGCACCCAAAACCAACACAAAAATCAGCACTGCCACAAGGGAAATAGCCCTACCTCTACCCTTCAAGTTCCTCATCTTTTTCTCTCAGAATCTGCTTACACTGATCACTCACTTGTATTGTATAACAGGTATTTGGTTATATATAGCACTGTGAATTCCATAGACCAACACACCTTGTTTATATAGAATTCTTAAAGGGAAAAAGGAGTGTGACATTAACATTAGTGGGGTGGTTGTGGCCTTGGGATATTCAAGAACTAATAATCACGCTTCTGCTAGAAGTTTCACCGTCCACAACGAGCCTATGTGCTGTTATAGGGCAGAATATTTGATTTTGTTATACAAGAAGGGTGCTTACGGCTTGTTATGAGTGAGCTTATGAGAGACACTGCCATGGCATGGTAGATTGGTAGGTGGGTGTGAACACAGAAAAAGTTGGAAGAAAAAAATTTGATGCAATAGGGCTGCCACATAATTTGCTCCACTATGCTTGCTTCCACACATAAAATAACTACACCTGGCTCTTTGCTTTTTTTCTTCTTTAGCAGTATGCACGATCCATTTCTACTTCTTCTGCATTAAGGTGCAAAGAAATTCAACAAATTTTATCGGTAAAGCTGGGTTTTTAATAAGGAAAATGATAGAATGACTACCCATTTTTACTACTTCCTTACTCTCTTACGTGGAAAATGGTTTTTATTTTATTTTTTTACTTTCAAAAGAGCCACGGGCACGTGAGTAAATGAAGGTTACAGAAAGTTAACCTAACCTACCATTAACTTTATAATTTTGTTGTCACAATGAAAAAAGAAGTAGTGTCATTAACTTACCATTTTGCCGTCACCGTGAAAAAAAATTCTCGCAAAACCTTGCATACCATTCACACCGGTGCCGGAATACTTCTTTCTTCTCCACCGTGCCTGCGAAATTCACCGTGCCAATCGTCTCATATGCACACATTTTTATTCACCTAATCCACAGTCACTGATAAAACCGTACTGTATATGATATTTTTACACAGAATATCTGGTGACCACAGAATTAATAAATGGTGACCTTCCTTGAACTTTTTACACAATTTTTTCACCCCTGATATGTTGTTAGGAAGTCCACAACTACAACCTTCTTAGTGTCCTAGAATACATCGATGACATTTATAAAAGGTATATTTACTGGTTAAAGATTTTTGTGAGGAATAATTAGCCCACAAGTACTTGATCAAACACTTCATAACAGTGACTGCATTAACTGGTGACTCGTGATATATTACCTGGTGACCTGCCCATAACTTTTTGAACAAAAATATCACTAGGGTCTGGTGTTTGGGTACTCAATTTTTCTCCACTAACAGTCACAACCATGACCCTAAAAGCATGTTTGCAAGGTATGTTGAACTTACTAAATATTGCTGCGAGATCATTGGTCCACAAAATTCACCACACATATAAATTAAGTCTGGATAAATATCTGGTGACCACGTATGATTGGTGACCTTCCTTGAACTTTTTGCACAACTTATTCACCTCTGCTAAGTTGTAAGGATGTCTACAACTAAAACCTTCATATTGTCCTGGAATACCTCAATGAAATTTATAAAAGTTATATTTACTCCTAAAAGTGAATGGTGAAGAATAATTAGCCCACAAGTGCTTGATCACAAACATCATAATAGTGATTGCATTAACTTATGACCCTTGATATATTACCTGGTGACATGCCCATAACTTTTTTGCATAAAAATATTAAATGGGGTCTGGTGTTTGGGTACTCAACTTGTTTCCCACTAACAGTGAGAAATATGACCCTCAAAGCATGTGTGCAAGGTATGTTGAACCTAATAAATATTCTTGCGAAATAATTGGTCCACAAAATCCACCACACATATAAATTAAGTCTGGATGAAATATCTGGTGACCACGAAATTAATAATTGCTGACCTTCCTTGAACTTTTTGACAATTTATTCACTCCTGACATCCTTATAACATGGCAAGGGTGAATAAGTTGTGCAAAAAGTTCAAGGAAGGTCAACAATTATTAATTTCGTGGTCACCGGATATTTCATCCAGAATTAATTTATATGTGTGGTGGATTTTGTGGACCAATTATCTCGCAACAATATTTAGTAGGTTCAACATACCTTGCAAACATGCTTTTAGGGTCATGGTTGTGACTGTTAGTAGGGAAAAATTGAGTACCCAAACACCAGACCCTAGTTGATATTTTTTATCCAAAAAATTATGGGCAGATCACCAAGTAATATATCACGGGTCACCAGTTAATACAGTCACTGTTATGATGTGTTTGATCAAGTACTTGTGGGCTAATTATTCCTCACAAAAATCTTTAACCAGTAAATATACCTTTTATAAATGTCATCGATGTATTCTAGGACACTAAGAAGGTTGTAGTTGTAGACTTCCTAACAACATATCAGGGGTGAAAAAATTGTGTAAAAAGTTCAAGGAAGGTCACCATTTATTAATTCTGTGGTCACCAGATATTCTATGTAAAAATATCATATACAGTACGGTTTTATCAGTGATTGTGGATTAGGTGAATAAAAATGTGTGCATATGAGACAATTGGCACAATGAATTTCGCAGGCACGATGGAGAAGAAAGAAGTATTCCGGCGCCGGTGTGAATGGTATGCAAGGTTCTGCGAGGATTTTTTTTCACGATGATGGCAAAATGGTAAGTTAATGGCACCACTTCTTTTTTCACTATGACAGCAAAATGATAAAGTTAATGGTATGTTAGGTTAACTTTCTGTAACCTTCATTCCCTCACGTGCCAGTGGCTCTTTTGAAAGTAAAAAAAAAAAGATTAAAAACCATTTTCCACGTAAGGGAGTAAGGAAGTAGTAAAAATAGGTAGTCATTCTATCATTTTCCTTTTAATAATAGTAAAATCATTCGTGGATTGTTCGGAGTGACGTAATTGCACGAGGAATATAGGTGGTAAATAAAATAATACTACTTCACTCAAATATAAAAAAATGCTAATTAACATTTGTAGCAATGAAATTTAACTAGTATTATTAAATTCTATATATTTTAAAAAGTTAAATATAATCCCAATTAATTAAGGATAAGTTTAGAATGATGAGCAAAAGTGGTAAAAAACCGTTTGTATTAAATTTATTTTATTTAGGTTAAAATACCTTTTTTGTCTCAATTTTCGTCAAGTTTTTTCAAATAAGTCCTAATTTTGATTTTGTATTCAAATAGGTCCCAATTTTCGTCAATTTTGTTCAAGTTGGTCCTTTTTTGCTAACACCGTTTAAATCATTAACGACCATGAAGTGACTGCCACGTGTCACTTTGTGGTTTTTTTTAATTTTTAATTTTTTTTAATTTTTTTTAATTTTTTAATTTTTTTAAATGTACACGTGTCAACCCTGGAGCGTGTCACGTGTCACTTCGTGGTTTTTTTGAATTTTTTTGATTTTTTTTTGAATTTTCTTTTTAAATTTTTTTAAATTTTTTTTAAATGTCCACGTGTTAACCCAGTAGCGTGTTACGTGTCAAAGTCAATGTTCTAAATTTAATTTGGTCCCTATATTTGTTATTTTTGTTCAATTAGGTCCCAACTTTTGTTAACATTAACCAATTTGGTCCCTCTCCAAATTAAAATCAAATTTAATTTTTATATTAAAATTCACATTTTTTATTAAATATTTTTATATAATATATTAAAATTTACATCATTATAACTTTCATATAGAAATTAAATTTGGTCACATCTTCGATAGGGACCAAACTGGTTAATGTTAACAAAAATTGGGACCTAATTGAACAAAAATAACAAATATAGGGACCAAATTGAATATAGAACATTGACTTTGACACGTGGCACACTACTGGGTTGACATGTGGACATTTAAAAAAAATTCAAAAAAAATAAAATAAAAAATTTAGAAAAGCCACAAAGTGACACGTGGCACGCTCTTGGATTAACACATGTACATTTTAAAAAAATTCAAAAAAATCACAAAGTGACACGTGGCAGTCACTGTTCATGGCCATTAATGATTTAAACGGTGTTAGCAAAAAATGTCTCAATTGAATAAAATTGACGAAAATTGGGACCTATTTGAACACAAAACCAAAATTATGACTTATTTGAAAAAACTTGATGAAAATTGGGACCAAAAAGGTATTTTAACCTTTTATTTATTTGCTATGATGTAGTTCACATGAAGTGTTTTTCATCGTTTAGAGTTGCTTATCTTCTCCGATGGCAACATTGTCTATTTGGTTTTCTTCAAATGGTCAATACATGGTGGTTGCTGAGCCTGAAAATTTTGTGCACTTTCATAGCACAAAGGCAGGCTACTAAAAACGACAAGAGATTGATTTCTTTGGGGAAATTTATGGGGTTTGTCTGAGTATGTATATTGGAAATCTCCTTTCAGCTCACTCAGCACATTGTTTTAGTCTATCACGTGAAGGAAGAAAATAAGAATACTAAGTTTTTCAAGTCTTTTCTTATTCAACTTATAACATGAATGAAATATATACCTTTTGTTGAATTCTTGTTTTTGTTATTAGATAATAAATAAGCATTTCTTATAAAATATATATTTTTTTAATATTTGTGGGTATTCAAAAAGTACGCAAACTTTTTTATGCAGGTAATGAGACATGTGACAGGTTTTTTTTATGCGGATTGGTAGCGAGTAGGTACTAGCTGTGCTCGATCCGATATGTTATCATCTCTAGTGGGATTAAATAGAGTCAATGACCATAATCTACACATAGTTGTTGATCTAATATATTTCTATGTGTGATGTAAATCTAATTATTATTAAATGGTTATAGGATGTGCAGTAAATGAAAATTTTGAAAAAAATTAGTTTGATTCTACAAATTATTGGACTTATATAAAAAAATAATAATTAGGTGATAAGAGCTTATGAAGGTTTTTATGATTTAGCTTGTCGTGTGAAAAAGAATTGTGTTCGACAAGTCATAAATTTATCGTGTCATATGAGTTGAGAACTTAATTTCCTATGTATCGGACTTTTTGCATGAGTGGATGGTAGGTAGTATGACAAAGATAAAATTTTCGAGTTTAAGTTAATACACAAGTTTTGAAGAATATAATATATTGTTAGTAATAATTATAGTTGAGTTTGAGTTTATATGTGTTGTTGATTGTGACTTGAAAGGATCCAGTTTTTAAAATGATCATTTCATAAATGTATATGTTTTTACAAAAATGTTATTTTATTTTGTTTTGTAAATTGAAATTTTGTATATATTATGATTATGATTACGTGTTACTAGCGAACACACATGCATGTGTATCCGCATTTTTTAATTTTTATAAGATCAATAATATTTATTTTTAAAATTTATATAATAAATTTTAAAATAGTTGTTAAATAAAATAACTGTTAGAAAAGGTTTTTAGAAATAACGATCAAAATAAAAAAGATTTAAAAAAAATGGTTAAAAATAAACTAATTATAAAATAATTAATTTTTAAAATATTAATTAAGGGTAAAATTGGAAAATGAAAAATGGACACAAAAAGAGGAATCCCCTTTATATATTATTATAGATATAAGAACTAAGGAAAATGTAGGTGGTGCGTCCAAAAGTGAAATTGGCCTAAAACTATAGAATCATGTGAATATTTGCTCTATTTTTAAATTCACTTGATGAATTAAAGTTTTATATTTTGAAGAAATTATTTATGGAAGGAAGTGAACACAATATATATACAATTGTATGCTATATAGAGATGATTAGTGAAAAAAAAATAGTATAATATATATAATTGCATAATAGTAACGTTACAACGATCAAAGTTATTTTTCACCAAGTGTATCTTTATTTTTAATCCAAGGAGAAGTTAAGAAGATTTTGTTAAAAAATTAAAAGTGTATTGTTGGAAAAGCATAATAAATTGTCAAGGGTAAGAAAACATCATCTAACAAAACTCTCGTAAAAATCGAACATGAAAATCAGAAAGAGAATATTAGTATTGCTGTTCATCAATTTAATGGATTTATTATTCAATTCTTTTATCTATAGTAATTATATTTCGTTTGTTTATTTAATTTCTCAACATTTTTTTACTTTTTAATATTCTTTTATGTTCATGCTTTGAGTGTTTTTTTCTTGTTGATTTCTATTTATTATTATTTTACATTTAAGTGTTATTCAAAACAACTTTAGAATACATATTTTCATCATATAATTATAATTTTTATTATCTTTTATTCTTGTCATTTTAATACAAGAATATAATGTATCATTTTTTTTATGCATATTAAAGATCAAACACATTATATAAAAAAATGCTAAATATATTAATTTTAGTTTAAGTCCTATTTTAAAAAAAATTGTTTAAAACTACTTCAATGCGTTAAATTAAATTTTTTTGAAAATTATCAGTTGAATTTAGTAAAAAAATATTTATTTTTGATTAAAGTATTTGTTTCAATAATAAAAATTTCCCTGAAAACATAAATAGATGTTACATGTGGAAAATAAAACAAAATATGAAAAGTATGAAATTAAGACTTGCTCAAAAAGGCCGGGACAAATTAAGGATTTGATTTTCGTCTTATTCATTATTTTTGTTTGTCAAGTTATTTTCTAAAACAATCTCATTTTTTTGGTAATCAAATTATCATAAAGAATCTATTCAATTATTATTAGAATAAATTCATTTCTTGTTCTTTTTTTTCTTGAGACATGTCTAAAAGTCTTGTGTGCAAGTGATGATTTGTGGTTGCATGTAACTCAAAAGGTTCAAAATGAAATCTTTGTTTGTATATGGTCACTAGGATGTGTTCATATCACTTATATCAATTTTCTTTGTACAACAAGAGTATCTTGCGTGAGATAGAGTTGGTAAAGTTTAGTTGAGTTAGAAACTCAAGTATAGGTGGGGAAGCTAGCTATTTTGTTATTTCTTTCTTTATACTAACTGATTGAGTTGTGTGAATGAGAATTTGATGAAATGTGATAGATAATGAAGTTGTTTGTTATTGAAAATGTCACTAGTAGAGATGATTGAGATGTGGAATTGAACACATATTGTATGTGATTGAGGAACAATTTCAGAGGATGTAAATATTAGATTGGTTAAATTAGCTCTTGGTGCTATGTTTTAGAACTAAATAAGATTTGTTATAGTCGACTTAAGAGATTAAAAGCCCCAATTTGAGCCAAGAAATCAGTTTGATATACCAATCAATTTTTCTATAGTGAAAATAAAATTTTAAAAATCTAGAGAGTTGAGGTTCCTTGTTCAATTGAGTGCTCAATCCCCTCATTGAGAAAAAATAATTTACTTAAAAGTCCAAGAGTTCAAAGGAAAGTTTACTCGATACTTGAGTTTTTTTAGAAAAAAGAATCAAATATCTGTATTGACGGTCATTGTGGGACATGTTTTGAAAATATTTGATTGTAGTTGTATGATATTGAGAATTATATTGATCGAGATGAATTTCATTTTTATATAATATGTTTTGGTTGATATAAATTGTTATGATTATACTAACTTATCCTATATTTTATTTGGTTTGTAGTTTGTTCATATGCTACAACAGTTGCTCTATGTGAGCATATTAAGGTGCAGTAGGGAGTGTGTGACTGGGAGATTAAAATGCAAGTATATATTTTAATAATTATGCTTAATATCTTAATTGTGATACTCATATTATTAGTTTTGGTTTACTAATATAGGGTTATAGGGTGTTACAATATTGATGTTTTTTTCCTTAAAATTAAAACTAGAAAAATGAAATTATTTTTTATTTATTAGTAAAAAAGTTTGAAACTCATTAACTTTTTTTTTAGTTATTATCGAACCATACGAGTCGGGAAATTCTCAAATAGGCAATGACTTGACTCATCTATTTCCATCAAAGAGAATAGGCAATTAATTTTATAAAATTTTGAAATCTAATTAAAGCAGTACCTCAGTTTACTCACTATCTCTTCTTAGGAAGAATGGTACAAACATCGAACCAACTCAACCTTGTGATACAATTATGAAAATTTATACTTTGAAAACTCAATTCACTTTCTAAAGAAATCATGTCTAATAATTTCTTATAACTTACTATTATATTAATTTATTGTTTTTTTATCATGTATAATGGATGTTACTATTAGTATTTCAGAATTTCAATTGAACAAAGTTATAATATTTATTTGATAATATTTACACATTATTGAGATACCAGTATAATCGTTAACGTATTAATCCTATTGAATTACAGTTTTACTATGGTTGAATTATTGACACTTGAAATTTATTAAATAATTAATCTACTTTTAAAACGTGGAGAAAAAGAGTTAGTCCTGCAATCTACACACTCCATATGTCCAACGCTGGAGGGTGGAATTGAAAGATGTGGTGAAGTTAGGTGAAATTAAAAATTCGATGTTAAAAATTGAACATTAATGACAAACAAATATTTGACTCTACTTGTATTGCTAAATCTAATAATAGAATGGGTGTTGAAAATTAATTTAGCAGGTGAATGAGGTTATGTACAAAGAAAAATAATAAAATGGAGAAAGAATGTTAGTTGGAGACTAGAATGGACTAACGGTATGAGCGAGTTTTAACATGCACTCAGGCACAAGGCGTCTCCTTGGAGGAGCCTCTGCATCTTTGGCACGGGCCTCAGCATCACCAGCGTGGATATATCCTACTAAATCTTCAAACATATCATCTTTTCCACCTCTCATCGGATCCTGAAATGTATAACCATTTCACATCAATGCCTTCTTACAAAATATTCTAACATTCACCATAATTTTCTCATCAAAATTACCAACTACAACTTTTTCAGAAAATGGCCATATATACCTGTAGAAACACATCTGTATGAGTCTTCCCTTCGTACATAATTGCTTCAGCCGTCACTCCAACTTTTTTAAGAGTTTCAGCAAATGATGTACTGTATAAAATAGTATGTTGGTCAAAGTCTAGCAGCTGAAAATCCGATTTTTTTTTAAAGAGGATGCTTCAATACGAAGACAAGCGAATTAGTTGCTCTATAATGACAATTCGCTGCTATATAATGTAAATACCCACTATTAAAAGTGGCACATTTCTTCTAGTAGCCCATTGAAGGATATACAGGATTAAAGCCTACTTTATAACCCATGCAAAAGCATTACATGCGCACATTGCAATTTCAACTTTTAAAAAACGAGTTCGAACAGTTTAACCAAGTTTAGTGCGCAAGAAAACATTCTTGCTAGAATATTTCTTAAGTTTCAATTAATTCCAATGGTCACATAACAGCAATAGCTCTTCACAGCTTTGTCGCTTATAAAATGCTTAAATGTAACTTTGTTACCTACACGTATTTCCATTTCCAGCTTCACACTTCATCAGTATTCACTCAATCAAAAAACCCACTTATCTTGTAGGTAGCAGATAGATACTGCATAGCCTCCGAATAGGATGATTTTTCTTTTATTTTGGATCTCCATTTTGTATTGAGATCTTATTTTATTCGTGTGTGCTATTATTGTTGACGCAGTGGGTGTGGAACTAATAAAACATATAAGAAATTGAGCGCCACTGCAAATTCATAATTCACACAATCATCAAAGAACCTTCATAACAACTAATCAGCAGCATACCACATGGAACTGTAGCAAATAATACATTATAAGGAGCAATCTTTTCCTGAAGGTTCAAAGAGCTTAAACAACCACACAACTTCAGAATGCTTGTTATACCTTATGTTGATCATTAACAGCGTACTTATAATAGTATGCCCATTTTGACAGTAATGAACTCAAATGTCATACGCGATCAGGTAAGTATGGAGATATACAAAAAAAATAATGAAAACAAGAGAAATGGAGAAAGTAATTTCTATAGATAATTTAAGATCCTCAAATAGTACGATAATGATATTTTGAGATTTCCTCATACAATTGAACTTAATCACCATGTTACATCTATTGCATGTTTTTGACTTAACATTTTTTTTTCTTTCTATACTGATTGTTTGCTGAAATCTAGTACCAGGGGGACAAGGAACTGACATAGGTCGTTCTTGTTGTTTCTTCTACGTGTTTATCAATAACTTGAAGTTAAATTAAGCTGCTCATTGCTAACTAAATCATTCAGTAATTCAGCCATTACACAAAGTTTGGCACTTTAATATTGCATGAAACAATTATCAGTCACTGTGCTCCCCAAATAAGGTCACGTAGGCTATCTCGGTAAAACTAGACCATAACAAATCAATAGGACACTCAATATATACTCCTGTTTTCTATTGTTACAAAATTTTTAGAAAGGGGGGACACAAACCTGGCATCTGATGGTATTGAATAATCCCCAGTCCCATGAAAAAGCACTACAGAAGGTAGTAGAGAATTCGCATTTCCAATATTTGGATCTTGAACCATTACTTCTGGAGAAAACCGTTTCAGGGATTCTTCCCCTTCCATTATGCTGTACGGTAGAGGTAGTCAATTGAAAGTCTAATACAAGGAGAAGCAGGCGATTGAACATTAACTCACTTGAAGATGAATGAAGTGTGTACCTTAGAAAGATGGACCGATAAAGACCCCTACTGTGGAAGTGATCTACAAGGTTAAATAAATTATACCTGAATTGATGTAAGAAGGAAATACAGCAAATAAATTATGTTAATCTTAGTGCAAAGCCAACTATCATTGGTGGGAGCTGCAAGGTTATAAAATAAACAATCTCAATCAAATAACATTGCATTTACCATAAGAAACAAAATCAAACCAATAATTGGAAGAGTTATCACACATTACATATCTTCTGGAGACCTTTATTTATGCCATTATAATTTGAAAAGATTAAATCCATACATGATCAACTTGAGCTATATTATATTCGGTAACATGTACAACAGTGTAGCACTCCTATATTAGTAAAACAAAACGCTTTTTTAGCATATTACAATCAAAATTTGCATTTTTAGTATTTGTAGAACAACCGCTTTTGTAGCATATTACCATTAACATTTGCATTTCTAACGTAGTAGAACTTTGTAAAATATCACGATTAAAATTTGCATTTAAATCATGAGATCTTTCACGAACCGAACAACAACAATAGCCAAAGTTGTTAGGTGAAAGCACGAGCGACTTTTATTTCATATCTAACACACTCCCTACTGTACGAGTCCTTTGAGCTTAAAGAGAGGATAATGCGCAGACTCCGCTAATTCTTAAGCCAACTTCGGATTGTTTTTTCAGAAGAATTGAGTGCCAAAGATCAAACCCTAGATTGGCAAATAGTTCCTCCTTGTCAGGATAAAACAGAATCTTCCTATTTTGTTTTCATATGTGCAGACATTAATTCCGTCATTCCTATTTTGGGTATATATCTCATATCTATATTTTTTTGTTACCAGTTAGGAGATATTGTCTCTTCTCTCACTTAAGCCTAGATAAGTGTACAGTTGTTCCCTAGTTCGCTATTTGTTCTACCATCTTGTAACCAGTCAAACCAAGGAAAATACAATGGTTTCTGCAAGGTAGCAAAGCACAATATGATGACCCATCCTTGATTTCAAACTCCATTTTGCACCATTCATAGCAAACAAATAGCATATTGAAGAAGGGTACCCTAACATAACTAGCCTGATTGGTTCACCTATTCTTCCATTCATTGGCCACAAACTGAAGGGACAAAACTTCATTCAAACCAACCAGCTATTTTTCCAAGGAAAAGAGGAATATATCGCCAGGGATGAAAAACAAGTGGAGAAAGTTGACCCCAACAATAAAAAAAGAAAAGAAAGAAACTTGATGTTGAACATTATTAGATGTCTCCACATTGGGTAGGAATGTTAACCAAAATAATCCTTACAAATGGGTAATTCTCACCCCATGAGAAAACATTTTGGATAGTGTTAGATGGAGACAAATTTGAATATGATATCAAAGTCTATCCCGCATTGATGTTAAGTCACAGTAGATGTCCAATCCAGTCTCCAGATGTACAATCCTGTGTCAGAGGTGTTTGTTAAGACTTAAACAATCCTAACCACTTAAGTTATCTTTGGGGCTTGAGTTTGTCCTTGTTCATTTCTGATGAACATAAAAATGAGATCGAAGAGAACACCACGTACTACAGCCAGCTAAAGAGATATATATAGAACGCAGAAAAGAAGACTAATTCACATGTGGATAACATCATATCATAGTTATCAATCTCGAATAGAGGCACACAAGTCAATAACAACAAATTCAAGAAATTAAATAATTGTAACCCTCCAAGTGGATGATGCTACAATTGTTTCAAAGGCGACCTATGAAGTTTAAAATAATAAAAAAAACTAAAGAAAAACTTTAAAAACAAAACATAAGGATATAATAAAGAGGCTGAGCGATAGGAGATTTAAGGTTGGTTTGATGATAAAAGTGGAAGGGAGGGAAAAATAAAGGTCGCGGGTTTGAATCCGCTAACAAAAAACAACATATCACCGATTAACATTTGGCGATAAAATAAAACAACGGTGAGCAATAACACAGTGACACCACTTAGGACAAATAACAACAAAAGCAAGTTCACGGCACTTTCGAGAGGTGGTTATGCCCCCTGGGTGTTCGTGGTTTGTGTTAAAGTAAGGTGACAGAGCCCTTGCATATAGTATGAAGCTTGAGCCACTATAGCACACAAAATGGTAGATTTCCCGCTATACGACGCTCTGCTATAGCGCGCATATTTAACTACTTAGATTGAAAGGGATTTTCTGCAAGTACTTACCCTCCAGATAAACCAAAATAAGTCTTAATCTGAGAAAGACTCCAAGTTGTACTATCTCCTTCACCTGCCTCTTTGATTGCCTGCTCCACCAGTACACATGCAGCAATATGTGCTCCAGCTGATTGTCCCATTAGGTAAATTCTATGGGAAAAAATTGGAAAAGTATCATTATTGATCATGAGAAGCCATCACCCTTAAAGCAAGAGAAAATTGGATGCCTTAATGAGAAAACTTTGAATTTAAGAGAATTTACCTGTTAGGATCACCTCCATATTCTGCAATATTGTTGCACACAAATGCGATGCCTTGAGAAGAATCAGCTATCATATCGCTGATGGTTCCCTGGGGAAAATTTCTGCAAGAAAAGAGATGTTTTATAACACTGCTATAGAAAGACAAAAGCAAGTAACACACTCCCTTCTGTACTATTTGAATTACATATGCTTTTAGTGGTTTGCGATGAGGTACAATAAAAACCACTGATTTCCTAGGATTGGTATTCTTCATTATTACCGCTTTCAATACCAAATTTCGATTTTGAATTTTCTATTTCAACAATCCCTATGCTTTAAACCGGAAGAAATCTTGCATAAAAGAGGCACATTAGAGATATCGAACCATTCAGGAGTCTCCATAAAACTAAAGGGAAAGTCGGAAGTTGAAAAGGCTCACTACATGGCTTGATTACGCCCAAAGATTTTCTAATTATAAAAACAATATTTTGTATCTATGAATAGAACTTTCAAAAACAAAACGAGAAGATTGAAAACTATCAAATAGTTCTTATTTTACCATCAATATCAAGAAGAAACCAAAAAGAGACAGTAAAAATTAAAAACACAAGGACCAGGACCAAATCATAAATTAAAACAGAAAATATTTAGAAAAGATGATAACATGATACAGTAGAATAGAACCCAGGAATACAGTTTTCTTTATTACTATTTACAAGTACAGATAAATATTTGTCTCCATAACGATTCTAATGCGGCAGATAGCATCTAGCTAGAGCATTACAGATGTGAAAGTTGGGGAAGGAAGTATCACCTGTAATCAATACATGCCACAATGATATCTCTCTCTGATAGCTGTTGACCTAGAAGTGTACCCCATGCTTTGTAACTACACAAATACAGTACACACACTTTAAAACTAGTAATCACAGAATAGGTAAGTGGTGAACGTGTGTGTGTGTGCGTTTATATACAACAGACATAGACAAACACGTTAATCCCTTCAATAATGAAATTAGTAGCGTCTTATTCTGATTGCACAGGGTATGATAAATGTCAGAAAAGGAAAAAAAAATTGTATATAATTATAAACATAAGTATAACCTCTTCAGGTTGAAACTACTCCATAAGACATTATACAGTACAATTAAATATAGCTCACGCTGCACATGTAAGGGATATCATTGTACGGTTACTATATTCAATACATATAAACATGGGCTGCCCAACACTTAACACATAATAACCAAACTTGATATAGTATTAGTCGGGTTGATTCACTCCATTTTAACCTCTTTTTACATAATTTTGGTGCCTTTGTACTCACAATTATCTTGAGGTTCACATTGAAAACATTGCCATCACCGGAAATGATCAAGGGAATTCTGTCTCTAACAACATCTGACCCTTCAGTTTCAAACCAAGGATTTGACTCTTCTCAAATACTTGTTGCTTGGGTATTGAAGCTGCTCAATCTGCCTCTCCCAAATGCCAATGACATTTTCTAGGAAACAAGCAGGATTGATTGAAAACATTGTGGCATCCTGTTAGATTCTTCCAATGCCATCAAATTACTCCTAGGTTAGGGGGAAGCATATAGAAAGACCCGGGCAGCTATTCATGCCTAATAGGTACGGTAGACAAACTATCCTCTGTAGCAAATGTGGTAAAGCAGCAATTCTTGAATTCTGCTTGTGTGCTCAAATACATCAAGATTAAAGTGTGAACAAAGGTGATATTAAAGATTGTAAGCTGCTACCACACTATTTTGATTGGGTAAGATTTCAATGTGAAAGAAGATCCATATTAGGCTATTGAGTTATTGTAGGCAAAATTAAAACTGACTGTCAGTTCCAGTAGTCAATTAGTTGACATATTCACCAAATCCTTCAAAGTATCTCCCAGGTTGAAATATTTTGGTGCATATTATTTATATGCTCTAGCTTGAAAGGGAGTATTCAATATAGCACACGTAAATACTAGTTTTAAACATTTCAATATGTAACATTTGATACAAATTAGTTATTAAGGAGATAATTGTACAATTAGTAAACGTTGTCAGTATAAATGTTCATGTGTGGTCGACATTTACACACAATTCCAAAACTTAATAAGTTCAAAACCCATTTCCTTATACGTCTCGGTAAATTGGCAACCTTCTTACTACTACCATCATGATGTATAAGCTTAATGGTGAGCAAAAATATAATGAACTTCTCTTTTTAACAGGAGATAAAAATAAGAATTGAATCTCATATATACTAATCAACAATTCCATGGAAAGGGAACACCCTCTCAATCAAAGCAACATGAAAAAAAACTTATTACACCTAATTACGTTAATTTGCAATTTTAAAATGGAGCACAGACGTCACGTACCCAATAATCCAGGCTCCACCAGTAATAAAAGCAACAACGGGTTTTGGACCATTGCTATTTTTAGGCAAATACAAGTCAAGCCTGCAAAAGAAAATAAGCTATTTATTAAAATTGCAACGATTAAGAGAATTTATAAATGTACAGAGACAATTGTGATCAAGCATACCTATTTCGCGGTTTTTCTCCATAAACTATGCTTCTGCGTATCTGACTGGAGAAGAAATAGTAATATCCAACTATAAAACAGAAGGCGGCAAATGTCGAGTGATATTAATGCATTTCAAATCAGAATCTGGACATAAATAATAGATTACAAGTATGAAAAATGTTATAGATCACAGAATTCAGACCTTGAATAAAGCCCGGAAAAAGAAGTAGTGCATAACAACTAAGGGCAAGAAATCTTGTGATCCATTTATAGCCTACCCTGAACAGAAATAAATGATCAGAGAGCATCCACAAATGGTATATATGAAAATAATAATCATGTAAAAAAAATAAACAGAGATGTTTGGGTTCATCTTAAACCAATTTCCATTAATTGAACGTTCTTAATAGACATATAAACTGCACCCTAAGAATTGAGACAGACAACGAGGGAGTTTTCAAGAAGATATATAACAAGATTTCCTCTAAATTGCATTACCAATTGAAATCAGTCACACCAAGCTATACTGAAAAACCTCAAAAACCCACTAAGAAACAATAATTTTGTTGGCCCTGTTTGGCAAGTGAGAAATTAGGGGCAAGGAGCCGATGGAAACAATCTGGTGTGTGGGGAGTAGAAAAAGAAATAAGTTGAAATACTTAAAAAAATAAAAATAATGTGACCCAGTGAACTATTTCTCACTTATTTCGACACATTCTCCCCCGCTCTCCCTCTCTCTCTTCAATAAAAACACCTGAACAACCACTTTATTTCACACCTATTTTCACTCTTATTCTTAATTTCATCCACGGTAATTCTATCCTCTTCGCCAAACATAACACTAAATCCCCATTGGAGCCACGGGTATCTATCTCATAGCTAGACCAACTAATCCCGTCGATAGTTAAAAGCATCAGTTAAGTACCTAAACATGCAGTTTTGTCGATCCCTGACATTAGTCAAAGAATCCAAACTACTTGTCACTTGTGTCACCTTTGATGTCAGAAATCAGCATTGTTTGATTACACAGTTGAAATCTTGCACTATACACATACATAGATGCATATTTATATATATAATATATAATATATATACACACATACATACATTAAATTTTAGGTGAATGCAGGATCTGGAAGCGAAGTATACGAGAAGGACATAATAATATACCCGAGGTATCCGAGCATCTTGAAGCCAAGGCGAGTCAAGAGAAAGGTCTCGGCGGCGACATCGCGGCCGAAGGAGGAGCGGGTGGAGGTGTTAGTCTGATCGGTGATGTTGGGGAAGGAGTCCTGGCTGGCGGCACGGCGGCGGCGTTTCTGATTGAAAGAGTGGCGAGGGCGGGAGGGTTTGGTGCGCGAGGAGGAGAAGCTGGAGGCCCGCGGCAAGGGCGGCTTGAGGGACATGTCTCGGTAGGAAGGGGCGGCGGAGTGGTCGAGGAGGCTGACGGAGGGGTCGTTTTGGTCCTCTTTGGGATGGATGAATGCGGAGGAAGAAGTGGAAACGGCGGAATCAAGAGAACGGTTGGGTGAGGGAAAGATCTGAGATGGCATTTTGCGATTGAAGAAGCGAATGCAGAGTGTGTGAGCGAATCTTGTTCGTTACAGAGATGATGATTATTTATTATTATTATTATTATTACAGGGATGGTATGAATTGCGTGACAGAGATGAGAGAAAATAATTGAAAATTGGAGAAAGAAATAAAGAAAGGTTGTGATTGGCTTAGGTTGCCAGAATGTGGGGCCCAGGTGGGATTTTGAGTTCGTCAAACGAGGTGGGTCCAACTGCAACAGATAACTACTCCACTTCCATTCCAAGGCTTTCTTTCTTCTTTTATTCAAGACCACTTCAAATCTATATCAATGACTCTTCTTAATTAAATATTATGTCTTAATAATACACAAATATCTTCATAAATTCTTAAAATTTTGTAATTATTTAAACATAAACAAAAATTTTATATATATATATATATATATTGTATCTTTAACGAACTCCTGAAAACACTGTAAAATTGACGGAATAGCCAGACATTTGTCTGCAACAGTGTGGTTTTTCGTAGGACTCTCCAAGAACTAATCATTCTCTCTCTGTGTTAGTTTTTCCACGGTATTAACTTTAGAAAATAATAGGAAGAGAAAGTAAAGAAAAAAAATATATCGATAGTAATTTATTTCGATGAAGATGAAAAAAGTAATTTGAAGATTTCTTTTTTCCTCTGTCCCGTTTGAATGTGTTGTAAGTTTAGGCGGGACTCATGTTTTATTTGAATAAATAGCGAAATATTCAAAGAAAGAGATAAAGTTCAAAGGATCAAAATAGAAAATATAGAACAAACAACAAATCTTATTTGATAAATGGAAATAAAAAAAATTAATAAATTCACGACTTTTTTATGTTTCTTTGGGTAAATAAAGGAATAAGTTATAGACTTAATTATAATAATTGTTTTCTTCAAATGTATACTATAGTCTGAGTAAGGGTTTATTATTTTCTTTAGCATGTTTCTTGTTAATAAAAGAGTCTATTCTTAAATATAAGTTTAATTAAGTTCTTTTAAGTTTTTCATAAATTTGTATAATTTTAATTGATATTTTATTAGAAAAAATTGTCCATCGAGTTATGAGATTTTTTATATTTTTGAATAGAATTTCCACATTTAATATTTCGTTAAATGGATAAGGTGGTTAATTGTCTTTCATATTTCAATTATATGTGCTTTTTTGTTTAATATAAATTATATTATATAAAATGACAAGTAATTTTCTTTATTTTAATTGAAAATATATTGATATTCCTATTGTTACTCAAAAGAACTATTGATAGAAGTAAAGGTGACAACCTTATTATTTAATGCGTATTCAAGTATTCAATTAAAGTAATAAAAGTCATTTATGATTTTACATCTATCACAATACTATTTTATGTTTATTATAAAATTTTATATTTATTAACACCTAAAATACCTAAACAAAATTACATAACAATATACATTCAACTTATATTAAAAGATAATATAAAGAAATTAAAAATAAGATTCAATAAAAAAATATAAAACTTTTGAGTGAAAAAAAAATATAGTTCTTTTATCTTAGCTTCATCATTTTTTTTATGTGTCAATAATATTTCAGAACGACGTTTGCGTTGTGTATCATTTGATAAGTTCCAACTTAAATATCAACTTAAAACATTATTTAACACATAAACAAAAATTATTATTGATAAAAAAAATATCACAATTATTTTAAAGTTTGTGATCAAAATATATCAAAAATTTAAAAATTATAAAAATTTCATTTTCACACAACAAACAAATTTAACACCTTTAATATATATATATATATATATATATATATATATATATATATATATATATATTAAAAGTAATCATTTTTAAGCGACTTTTTAATAAATTTTTTTTTAAAACAGGTGATTAGTTTATTTTAAAAACAGATATTCTAAACATTTTATAGTTATCTTATTAATTCCAAATCCAACTCATTTGTCATATACACAAATAGTGTTTTTCTTAACAATAATCTTTTAAAATTCCATGGTATGAAATTGTGTCTTTCAAGTTTCAACAGTTAGTTTTCGTTTGACACGTTTAGTCAAAACATTGATCAACACACAATGTTACGTTTAGTGGGATAGAGTGAAAAAATCAAATACTCTAAGTTGAAATAAATAAATATATTAATTAACATTATTATGCATGATAATAAAGAGAGAAGAGAAAGGAATTGTAGCGTACTTTGCAACTATGTTTGACTTCAAGATTGGGATGCTATAACCTTGGACTATAAATTCAGTTTTATGACATTATGATCTGTAAGAGTACGTGTGCACTTTAAATTTTTTCGTTGAAAACTTAGTTTTGTAAGTAAATACCTAGGTTTGATTTTTGCACACTTAATTTTAATAAATAGTTTAAGTGTCCTTTACGTAATTAAATTTCCCAAATATTTTTCACAAGTAACGGTGATATATATTTCTTTTAAATAATGTTTTTATTTTAAAAAAAATATTCACTCACCCTTATATTTATATATATATATATATATATATATATATATATATATATATATATATATATTTGAGTAAACGTGCTAAATGAAAATTAACTGTTGAAACTTGAAAAACACAATTCCATGCCAAGGAATTTGAAGAGATTATTGTTAAGAAAAACACTATTTGTGTAGTATATGACAATTGAGTTGGATTTTGAATTAATAAGATAACTATAAAATGTTTAGAATATCTGTTTTTAAAAGAAACTAATTACTTGTTTTAAAAAAAAAATTATTAAAATATCGCTCAAAAATGATTATTTTCTGAAAATAAATTAGGGATCATTTGTTATAAGTATTTTTTTAATGTCCATACGAGAATAATAAGTTTGATGTTTTTAAAAATGTTATAAAATATGTTCTAGATATTTATTTCAAAGAACGAACATTTTCTTGATAGAACTTACGACGAGGAAGAATCATCGAAAGTGTACTTGGTTTTGCATCACATTGATGGAGAATTTATTTTTTAACGTATAATTCTTGTATGTTTGGTTTTAAAATCAATTTAGAAGTTAAAAAATAATGTGAAACATAAGCAAATAATATTAGCTTCTCGGTTAATAGAAATCGATTCAGTTAGAATTGATTTTTAAACACACACTCATTCATTGGCGGAACTATTTAGGAACATAGGAGAGCCATGGTTCCCTAAAATTTTTAAATTTATATATATATATATATATATATATATATATTAAAATTATATTTATATATTATTTATATAAAGTTTATGTTATGAAAAATTATAATAAAAGATAAAATAAAAAGTTTAATAGAGATATTTATTTATAAAAGATATTAGAGTTTTTTTTTTCTGGCTATAAGATCTTTTCATTATGTAAATTATCATAAAAGTGTATGAGGAGAAATAAATACAAAGAGATAAACAGAGGTTGGGAAATACAAAGATTGAGATTGAAGTATACATTCTCGGATGATCTCTCACATAGTAAGGTTAGTATCTTATTATGATTTATATATGTTAAATTTATTATTCTTTTTAGGATGTTTATTCCAAATTAAGTTTATCCCAAATTAGTATAAACCCTAATTATGATTTTAGGAATTTTTTTATGAAATTTGTATGAACCTTAATTATAATTTTTTCCAAAATTATTATAACCCTTAATTATGAAATTTAGGGATTTTATGTTTTCTGCTGCCTATGGTACATTTTTTAAAATTTTTGAATTGATACAGTGTTACTTATTTAATTAAATTTGTATGGGTTTTGTTATGTTTTGCATTGTGATAATTGTGATTTATGAATATAAATTTTATCTTTTTTTTCTAACTAGGTGGGAGGTGATAAATTTATATTAGAAAGATTATGATAAAGAGTAAAAGAATTGATTCTTTTTTGGAGAGAGAAAGGTTTGTGATAAAGATGAAAAAAAATGCATTGACATTAACTAAACTTAAGAAATTTCATGAGCATAAAAAATTCAAGACAATGAAAAACAAATCTCTAAAGTTCATAGAGTTACATATAATGAATTTAAAAATTCATTAGAACGCAATCCGGGAAAAACGTTCTTAAATTTGACAATACCCAATAAATCAAATTGACGAGGTACGAAGGGCTTACCAAAATGGTATTCATGATTTGGTATTATGATATAGTAACGAAGGATAGTGATATTTTTTTTGAATTATACTATAATGTGTGCTTGTTTTAAGCAGAGGAAATGAAGAGAAAAAATAAAAGTTTTTTTTTCTAATTAAAAAAAATTATATGTAACAAATTTAATTTGGCGCCCCTAAATTTTTTGTCCAAGTTTCGCCACTGCACACACTAAGGACATATAACGCCATTGAGACATGAGTTTAACCCACATATAAGGAATTGAAGTATCTCTAACCAAAAACATTAAGAAAATGAGTTTTTATCCTTATATAGTGTTCAACTTTCTTATTTTTATTCAATGTGAGACTTCGACTCATAGTTAGATTTTCAACAATCTCCTCTTCGAGTTGAGTCACTTTCACATTGACACTTCTCTATCAAGTTAATCACGAGTACCCCTTACTCACTATTCATCTTAATGGGACACGCTTGATTGACCATCTTCACTAGTGTAGAATTCCTATTTTACCTCGTCTTATGTGCCTCGGTTGGCCAGGAACCGAAGCATATAATGGCGCGGTGGCATTTTTGCAATTACAGCCAAGTTTTAGGCCTCGGTTCTCCAAATACCCGAAGCCAAAGATGGGTATAGGTCGCGGTTCGCTCAAAACCGATGCCAAAGAGGTGCTTAGGCCTCGGTCCATCAGGACCCGAAGTCAAAAAGTGGCTGGAAGTCAGGGTATAGGCCTCGGTCCAAGGCGAACCGGTGCCAAAAGGGGTCAATGGCTTCGGTTCTTCTAACAACCGAAGCCATAGGGTTTATTTAGGGTTCGAAAATCGCGAACCCTCTTCTTCCTCCCCGCGCCAGCCTCTGCAACTCTCTCTCT
>Ga0214545_1000493_pt1 | contig 62739 bp, 28 predicted proteins | sample CNSS4metaG_FD_160064 | JGI IMG/M metagenome (GOLD analysis project Ga0214545, IMG submission 160064) | Root nodule microbial communities from cowpea collected in UCLA plant growth center, Los Angeles, California, USA - CNSS4 | ecosystem: Host-associated > Plants > Roots > Nodule | place: USA... | reverse complement strand
ACAGTGACGTGGAAATGTTAGACTGAAACGTGTCATCGTGTCATTTATATTTAAATGCATTGAAAAACAGTTAAGAATTGCAATATATAAGTGTAATGAATCATCCATAAACCCCATTATTCATCATCATGCGTGTGGGAATCTGAAAATTGAAGAAAAAGTTGGTATGAGTATAAAGAATGTTGAAGATTGTGGTGGGAATATGAATGCAGAATACATTGCTGCAGTGAGGTCTGTGGTGGCAAAAGAAATGGAGAAATGTATGAAATCAATTGAACACTCTCTTCTTGAAAGGAAGAAATGAACAGTGTTTTGAGATAATAAGTTTGAAGGGGTTGAAAAAAATGAGACTTTGAAACAAAACCTACATATTTTAAGTGATTTACTTTTTCTCCGTGATGACAGTGTGTTTGGGGACTCTCATTCCACTACAACCTTTAGGTCACCGCATTAAATTCAAACCTACTCAATTCAATTTCAATGCAAACAAAACTTTTGAAACAAAAGATTATTGTGCATTTATATATTGAAATTAGTTAGGTTAAGAAATTAACCAATAGAGAAAGGCATGGCTGACCTGGAAGGAGGAGGTGAGGAACCAAGTGCTTCAAGTGGTTTCTTTTGGGTAACAGCAGACTTTTTAAGGGATGGCCTTGCAAATATTCCAAAAGCATTTGATGAAAATCTGAGAGCTTAGCTGATTAATTTCAGAAGCAGACTTAAGAAATTAAACCGAGATCGCAATTCCACTAAGAACACTCTGATTCTAGCTGTTCGAACGCCAACTCTCTAGCAATGTGATCCCACACCCTCACGATTCTTCTGCAAAACCCTTCTTCCTCCAATTTCGGCCACAAACGCAAACCCTAGAATAAACCCCTATTTGAAGCCTAACAAAGACGCTCATTCTGTTTTCTTACGTATTAAATGCACACCATTTTTCGTTTTTTCAAAATTAATTATTTATTACAGCATTTAAAATTTCATGTGTACCACATTTAATGTGCCACTTTACTGTTCAGTTCCGTCTAACATCTACACGTCACTGTGCTCTTAACGTCGTTTTTGCCATTTTAACGGAAGGGGCTTCATTAAAACAAATTATCAAAATTAGGGACCTAGTTAACACTTTTAAGAATTGAGGGACAAAATTCAAATTTACATACAAAAATTGGGACCAAATGAATAATTTAACCAAAAATAAAAAACACACGCTTCCTTCCTCGCCTCATCTTTAAAATTAATTTATTTTTCTAAAATTATTTTTTAAGAAAAAAACTTTTTTTATGAAGGTACAGTGTCCTGAAGACGTGTATGAAAAATAAAAAACCCTAATAATGTTTTTTCTGAGAAATTTTTTAAAATACCTAGAGAGAGATGAAAATTGAAAAAAAAAAAAAGAAAAAGAACAGAGACCATATAGTGTCTAGATGCAGTTGATATGGTTGATGATGTGAGTTGGGTGGGTGAAGAGTGAAGAGTGTGAAAGAAAGGAAGGGTTAAGGTTGGCGCGGCGCGGCGTGGCGAAACGTGATTGTGGACAACCCTACAATAGCGGACACCATAAGTCAACTCGACGTTATGTTTTTGAGTTTTTTTAGGTAAAACGGTAGCGGCTCGTCTCGTCACTGCTCCTCCCATGGACCCCACACCAAATCTATATTAATTATCAAACTTGTCTTTTCTTAATACCTTACTTAATTAATTAATGCCATTCAATATTTTAATAATACTTTTCTTTCAAATATTTTTGCTTTAAAGAAAATACGATTTTAGCTAAATATTATGTTTTTTCTTCACCGAAATTTCTGTACAGTGTGAACTTTTCAATTATTCTCTAGTCGATAGAAACTTTTATGATTCTTTATTCAAACTACGAAATTCGTTTGAGAAATAAAATTAATAAATACGATTTATACGGCTTTTACGACCGGATAAGGATCAGAATAATAAATGCATAAATAAGATTTTTTTTTTTTTTGTGTTTTTAATTTAAACCGCGAAATTGAAGAATTGTTTTTTAAAGAAGATAGTAGCCACGAGCAAGCAGAAGAAGACAACGCAAAATGGATCTGAAATGCCCTTACGGATTCCAAACGAGTGCGCCTCTTCGTCATTCATAAAAATTAGTTATTTATTCCCCTTCAATAATAATAAATAGTTTTAAGAAAAAATGTTTCCGATATTAAAAACAATATTTTAATCTATTTTCGTCAATTTATTTATTCATTCTATAACTGTATATAATTTAATAGAATAAACGAACGTCATTTGGTTTTTGACTTGTATTAGGTACAGCGTTGAGTTGAGGAAACGGGACACTTTTTGGAGAAAACGGGGGAGAAGTGAAGCGCACGCTCTGGGGTGGAAGGTGTGAGTGACGCGCAGGATCAAGACAGGGATTTGCATAGTAAAATATGTGGGTGTGGTGTGGATTTCTAAACCCCGTTTGTTGTATTTGGGAGAATAAGCACGGAAAGAGGAAAAGAGCAATGGTTGTGGATAGCTTTGTGTGAGTGCGTCCTTTTTATTCTCTTGTCCTCTGCTGCGTGCGTTCACAACAAAATTATACAAATATTTTATTTCACCCTAAACATATTTTATTATTTTTACAACAAATTAAATTCTCACTCTTTCCATTATTTATTCTCAAAAAAGTATATTAAAATTCTCAAATAAGTGCATTCTATTTTATTTTATTTAACAAATGTTCATATATTCTAATCCAGACACGAGTAAACTTAACGAAACTTATGAATATATTTGTTAAAAGTAATAGATTAATTTGTTCAAAATTTTGGGGAGCACTTTATCGTTGGGTTTATGCAATCTTGTAGATCATCCACAAAACAATAACCATAAAAACAAAAAAGTTAAGAGAATCTATTCCCTTATCTTTTACATCTCCCAGCCGTTGGATCTTCACACGTAATCCCATGACTTTGGATTTGGACCGTCGGATGGGATCCTGTACCGTAACACGGTCCCACCCGCACCCATCGCATCCACCGCCCACCCTTTTGGCCAAAACCGGCGAAAGCCGATTCTGGTTTGCTAATTATCACACTATGTGTGCCCGTATTACATTTGCGCCGTTGGATCTGCACAACGGAGATTATGTTTTCACAATCAACTGTGTGCGCGATTCTAAGCGCGAGAATTAAGAAGGAAAAGTCAATTTGGTTTCACTCAGACACAGTAGCAGTAGTGAGTGCAAAAAAAAATGTTTTTAATTAATTATTTAAAATTTGTTTACGAACATCAATGGAAAAGATGAGATTGTGTTTTTTTTTTTTTTAATTTTTTTCAGGTTTTGAAAGAATATACCTTTTTATATTCGGATCCTAGAATGCACGTGCCATGTTTCAGGGTGAGTCATGGTTGGGGTCACTGATCTCTCGCACACGCACACACCAAGTCACCACTCACCAACACAAGACAGCATTTTCCAAAGATGATAATATTAATATAATGTGTTGTTCTTGTTTTTCAACAAAATATTGCGAAATAGGAAAAGAAAAGTGGAAGAAAGAAGCAAGAAAAATAAAAAGTAGCATGTGGATCTCTACTCTGGACTTTCAACCATGTGTGCTTCTTTGTCCCACCAGATCTTCCTTCTATATCTTATTCTCACTACTTCCACTTGCACAGTATCAACTTTTTCAAAACAAAAATAAAATTTATTTGTACAATTAGGTACCTTTATTTTGTGCCTTTAAACTCCAAACGTTACACCAAAAATTCATCTCACAAGTGAAAAAGTATTGATTTTTGTTCGTGTTTGAATAGAAGTCCATGAGGAAATAGTGTCGAAATATCTGAAAATATTTGTTTTATTTATTATTAGACATTGATAGTTTGACCACTTTCTTTAATATTTTGTGATGATGTTTTTTAAGTGATTTTTTAATATAAAATAATAAGAAAATAAAAAATTACTTAAAATATACAAAAAAAGAAAATTGTTAAAAAAAATTTCTTTATTATTTGAAGGGTGTGAGTTTATGAGAATGGGATTTTGAATGGAAGTGGAAGAAAAGGTTTTGAGAAATGGGGGAGGGAAGACTGAGAGTGACGTTTGTCCATCCCCAATTCTCCACAAACCACAATCGTCACTTTCACCACTTTATGATTCTTCTTCCAATTCAAAGACCTTAGCAATGGTTAAGGTAACGCCACGTCTCACATCTTTTTCTTAACACAAAAATCTTCCCTGCAACCAAAGCATATTCTACCTTCATTCTAACCATTTTCCTCAAATACCCGTGCTGCGCGCATACACAAAAATTTCGACCCTATTTTGCTACACGTAGAACCAAATGTATCACAAAAAACAGCAAAATAAAACTATTAATTACTGATTCCAACATGTAAATTTTCCCGAGAATTAGATCGCATGTTTCAGATATTAATTTGTGGTTTATTGAACAAATAATACACACGTTCGGCTACATTATTGAAATTTAGTAAAATGACATAGGTATTTGAGTTTAACTATCTATTTATGAAATCTGAATTTTAATTTATTTATTAAAAGTTGTTACTTGAAATAAGGTTAAGAATGGAGAGGAATAAAAGAGAGTGTATGTAATTGGCGATGGGTGCATAAGGCATATTCGTAAACATGTATTGAAATGTAGTTTCTCCATGCTTCACCCATAGTGCACTATCTACGGAATATAAAAACTGTGGTGAGAAGAGCATCGACATATAACATATTCTTATGCTTCTAATAATGTTACCGTCCCAACGATGGACTCTTCACTCCTCTCTTCTATTGTCTGGTTGGAAGAACAGAACATGTTCTTTCCCAATAATGGTTCCTTTAAAGGAACCTCCACCATGTCGCTGCTGTTTATAGCAATCATTCAGATTTTATACTAGCTTTCTTCTTTTCTTCGCCTCTAAATTATACACAACACAAAACTTCCCTTTGCCCAGTTTCGCGGTGGGCCTTCTGTGGGCCAATCTTCAAGATATTTTGCCCAATTTGTTTTGGTCCAGGAGTTGGCCCATGATAAGATAAAGAAAAAAGAAATATAATTAACTAACTAACTATAAAGGAAAGTAAATAAAAAAACGCTTTGGTTTGGATTAGATGGAAATTAAATTAAATTAATTACACTTATCAAGCAGTACGTATAAAAGATAGAAATCCTTGCTTCAACACTAAGGTGAATCAAACGTAACTAACATGTAAATCAAATAGGCATATATTCGCAATCGTGAAATTATGAGCATAAAAAGCACATGATACTGTTACAGCGAAACTAGTAAACAGTCATGTTTTTTTTTTTCTTTTTTTTTTTCACACTATCATCAGTATTATCATCTGAGTTAATGGGCGTGCAACCTTATTAAAGTACTTTGTTTGAATTAATGTTATCTACACCGTTCTGGGTACTGTATTAGAACCAATGCGTTCATGTATTTATTATTATTGGTTTGGATCGCATGAAGTTATTATTATTGTTATATTATGTATGTATATATATATATATATATATAATACGTGTTGGATTAATTACTATAACTTTTATAAAACTCCTTGATTTAGTTTTGAGGTGTGTAGGTATTAACTGGGAGACTTATAGTGGCCCACTACTCGCAAAACTTCACTCAAATGAGTTTCCGATATCTAATTTCGATTATTTAATTCAAAATTTTTGGATGCCAAATTATTGGTTTGAATAGAAGAATTCTGTTTCACTATAAAACAGTGCTCATTTTTTTTTTAAATATACAAATATTGACACTTTTCTTTATCTATGTACAATAATTTTTTGATTTTGTACTTTTATAATTTGATTAAATATGTACAATAGTTTTTCTTTCCTAATTTAGTCTTCTAAATTTTAAAAATCGTTTCGAAGACAAATATTATCGCGGCAGATATCACGCTCAAGGGACTAATTAGGAAGTACCGGTTTCCAGATTTTTTATTTATTTTGTTTTTAAACAAATATTTTGAAAGCGTTGAGTTCAAATTAACAGAAAATAAAATATATGTAATAGGAAATGCAAACGTGGAGACTTTTATAGGAACTATAATTCAACGCTCAATTATCCTTATTTTTTTTTGTGGATATTTTTTACAATGCTTTTTCATGATAAAAAAAAACATTTTTCAAATATTAGTTCTCATTTGATCATGTAAATATGTTAACTCAACAGAAGATTGTTAGCTGAATTGACTAACCTAACTGAAAATTCGAAACTAAAGGTGTATCACACGATACTCCGAAACCCAACTATCCTATGATTCTACCAAGTAATTACGGTACAATCGTCATTCAATTGATTGATTAAAAACATGTCAAGAAATAGGAATTCCAAAACAAGAAAATAGGACGCGTTAAAAGGCTACTAAATAATTCTAGATAAGGATTTAGTTACTCACGACAAGAGAAAACTAAAGCAGTATAGAAATACATTAAGAAAATAGGAAAATGAATATATTTTTTCAAAAATTCTAGAGGAAATAAGATATAGGAACTCAGTAGCAAAGCAAAAGTTTACATTAAGTCAAAGTAAAAGCAGCAAAGCAAAACCAACCAAAACCAAGCAGAAAGATGAGCTCAGTAGCCAAAATTGATAAATAAATCAAAGAACCAAAATCAAACTCGTCATTGGACGACATGCTGGGGCAAGTGACATTTTTTCAGTTAAGGTATGGTTCCGTTCTAAATACAATTCATTTCCCTGTCTTCCCTAAGAAGATTGAAAAAAAAAAGAACAAATTTTTGTACAAGTACAAAACAGGCAGCAGCAGATGTTACATACGAAGTTATATTCAACAAAACTATAGCAAAACTCACAAGACAGACGTGATTCCAAATGGCAATTTGGCTGTAAGACAACAAACAGGTATAGGACCCGGCACAAAACTCCTTTGTCGACCAATTCAATACTTTAGATACCTCACCAGGCTCATCACAAAATCAAAAGATGTTGGCAATTTGATGCCGGAATTTCCTCAAACACGCCAAGAGGAAATTCTTGGGTGAACCGATTCAAGTGGAATCTCCCAAAGTAGTGTATTCTTGCTTGCATAAATTACATCCCCAGTCAAAACATTGTCACCGATTCATGCTACACATGGTAATTCATTCCAACCTTAATCAGAGAAATCTGAGGAATGTTTAGACCCACTGCAGGAGACCGACAATTTTTCCGCAGAAAAGAGTAGAGGTTGATGGCAAACTTCTTTATAAATGTTGAGTTCCACTTGGCCTTTACGTGAGAATGACCTATTACATACGCTGCTCCAGTGCGCTTGGCTTCTACAAGTTCCATGAGTTCTTCCTTAACGCGTGGGTCTTTATATATTACATTTTGCAACTCAAATCGAATTCGTCGTCCAGTGTTGAGCTCAGGTGACTCCTGCTCATACATCGCCTGCAGCCTCTTCAATGTCGGGGATTTACTGCTAGTAAGAGTCAAAGCTCCAGGAAGATTAGTATTGTTGCGTTCCTCAAAAGCAGAAGATTCGGACATAAGCAATCGTGTCCCAAATTTCCCCGATGTCCTAACCACTGCCATCCGTCCATCCACTGAACCCTCTGCATTTCCAGAGGAACCTTCTGCTTCCAATTGAATGAATTCAGCTATGCTCATCACTAGGTCATTTTCAAAATCATTTTCGTGACTATACACATCTTTATAGCCATTTCGAACAATACAACGATACATTCGGAAAGATTTGGGACCAATTCGGCCAATCAGGTAACGTTCTTCATGCGGCACACAAGGCACTGGTACAGTCTTCACACAAACAAAAACAACCACTTGGTAGAATGCTGGCAGATTTGTCAAGAAATGAGAAAAACTGGCAGGGACTCCAGTAGCTAATTCAGTGTAGATAAGGCCCATTCCAGGAACTCTAACAATCCCAAGACTAGGACCTAATCCAAGGATGGACCTCATCGAAATTTTGTCATGCATGTCAAGTAGATACTTTTTCCTAGAACCATAATGCCACACATACATAACAACCATGAAGACCGCCGAAAGCACAAGTGGAATCCAGCCACCTTTGGGGATTTTCGTACAATAGGATGACAGGAAAATAATCTCTATCGAACCAAAGAACAGAGCAAATGCCAGAGCAATTATAGGACTTTGATGCCATACAAGGATGATGACTAGTGATGTCAAACATGTGGTCACAAACAACAGAATTAGATATGCAATCCCTGTAAACAAAAATGATGTTATTAAGAATCATGAGTTGAAAAACAGCGAATGACAAAATTACACAGGACACTAATGTATTTTTACTCACGATCATTGAACCATCTATAACACATAATAAGTAATGTAAAACAAGTTTATTCACGGCTAGCACTAGCATAACTTCAACTCTAGGATCCAATATCGTGTTGCCAGATCATCAACAAAGCCTAACCTATTGGGAAGCTATTATTTTAGCGAGCTCTTTTAATCATGATATAAAATTATTAAATGCAGATTACACAGTTCTTATGTTGATAACATTTCAAAATTATACTAATTCTCACTTCCAGCTAAGGTTTTACCTCTATTTTTGAAATATATGGCGTTGTATATTGAGAATGTAAAGCTTTTTACAGTGTTAATGAATCATAATCCAATATTGTTGAATAAAGGTCTCTATTGTTGCATATCCTTTTATACAGCTGGGTTTAGCTGTACCTACCGAGCATGTCTAGGCAGTAGCCTTTATATCTGATTCCTGAGAGTTGAATTTTCAATTACTTAGATTTATATATAAAAATACACATCAGTGGAACCTAGTGAAACAGTGATTTTCAAATCTAAAACCACACACCTATATCTATATCAAGAATCTATTTCAAACACTTTTGTGTCTTTCTTCAATGACATCAAGAATCAGTTTGGGAAAACTATTAAATATTTTAGAAGCAATAAAGCCAAAAGAAAATTTCTTCAAACTACCATCCTTATCTTCACGTAGCATTCTACATCAATCTACAAGTCCTCACACACCTCAACAAAACCAAATATCTGAAAGAAAAAGTAGACACTTGATGGAAACTACACCCCCCCTAATGTTTAATGCTAATGTTTCTGTACACCATTGGAGTGATGTGATTCTCACTGCATGTTTTCTGATAAGTAGAATGTCCTCTTCTTCTCTTGTCAATCAAATCCCACACTCCCTTTTCCAAATGAGAGTGGCTATTCATTCCATATTCCCCCTCGGGTATTTGGGTGTATATTTTCTATTCATTATGCTTCCCCAAACATGGATATGTTGATTGCTAGAGCTACTAACTGTGTTTTCTTAGGATATTCTCGTCTTAAAAAGGCTATAAATTCTATCTCCAAAGTCAAGAAAGTATTCCATGTTCATTGATGTTACCTTTTTTGAAGAGACTCATTTCTTCTCTCCCTCTACAGAAGAACTTGTCTCCTTACAACAAGTGCTACTTATCCCTTATTTTCAATTTGTTCTATACTCCAAAAGAAAATCAACCTCATTCACCAACAAATAGTGCTCCTGCAGTTTTTCCATCCCCTTAGTATACCAAACAACAAATACAAATACCTAACAACCTCATTCACCAACATTTGCAGAGTGACCTGATTCATGTCCTTCACCATTAGACAACCCTACCGCAAAGACTACTAATGATGATGTTGGTTGGCCTATTGCCTTTATGAAAGGTATTTAATTCTCTTGAAACTCATCCCATTTACAATTTTTTCGTTTATCATCATCTATATGCTTCCTATGTATCTATCTTCACACATTGTTCATAGAAATGTAAAGCACTTGATAATCCTAAATGGCAACAAACCGTTATTGTTAAAATGTAGGCTCTTAATAGTGGTTACATGAAATCTGATTCCACTTCGTGCCAGTGAGAAACCAGTTGGTTGTTGATAGTTTATATCATTAAAGTTGAGCGTAATGGTAAAGTTAATTGTCTCAAAGCTAGGTTGATGGCTAAGAAATACACTCAAATCTATTTATTGCCTTGATTATGGTGATATCTTCTCTCCTGTGGCCAAAATCACTATTGTTCAGCTTTTTCTTGCTAAGGTTGTCATTCACCATTGACCACTAAAAATCTCTGCCATCATGGAGAGCAAGAAAACGAGATTCACATGAAGCAACCTCCTAATTGTTACTCACGGGGAGTCTAACTTAGTTTACAAACTGTAGAGATCTCATTATGGTCTCAAGCAATACCCTCATGCTTGGTTTGGGAAGTTTGGTCATATAGTATAGGAATTTGGGCTGAACGAAGTAAAATATATAACATTCAATGTTCTATTGCCATTATTCTCATAGGCAATGTGTCTACCTGTTGTTTATGTTCATGACATAATGATTACAGGGGATGATGCTACTAAAATTTTACAATGAAGTTATATTCTGATAATCATGCAACTGTGCACATTGTATCTAATTTTGTTTTTTGGGAAAGAACTAAATATATCGAGATTGAGTGTCATTTTATCAATTCCAATGATCAACTTTCAAATATTTTTACTAAATCATTAGAGAGGACCCCTAATTGAGTTTACATGTTGTAAACTTGATGCATATAATTTATAAGCTATAATGAGAGGGGAGTGTTGAATAATGATAGTCTTTTGTTGTACCTAGTATGTCACACGCCTCTCTTTATCTTTGGTTTCTCAAGAGTTGCATTTTCAATTACTCATATATATATATATATACACATTCTTCAGATACACACACACATCAGTGGAATGTAATGATACACACTGATTTTGAAGTCTAAAAGCTTCAACTAACATCAAATAATATTGAAATAAATAGCATATTAGATAAAAGAAATATAAAGGAACTCAAACTATTATTAACTAGATAATATATGCTATAAATAACATAATTTTTAGACAAGCTACGATGGGAATTGAGGGTTAGTGGCAGTTGTGTTAGAATGTTAAATAGTAACTTTCATGTTGACAACTCAGGACAGAAAGTTAGAACACATTATTAAATCTGTGTAATAGGGGAATCGTTTGTTCCATTGTCTAATAGTGATTTAATCTAACAATACAATTCTCGAATCCGCCAACTTACCATAAGCATATCCTATACGGTTCTTGTCTCCTAAACCAAATGTCACAGCCAAGCTGATTATCATAAGAATCCAGTTTATCTCTGGTATATATGTCTGGCCAGGGATCCACCTTCTGGAATGTACTGCCTTAACCCGAGGGAAACATTCAAATGCATGACATTGTTGGACTACAGAGAATGTTGAAGCAATGACAGCCTGACTTGCAACTATAACCGCCAAAGCAGACACCACAAATACTGGCCAAAAGAGAATATCTACAAAAATGAAAAAAAAAAATGAAATACATGTTGGAGACTTGAAAACAAGTACAGCAGTCTCATAAAAATCATATGGCAAGGCATTATTACCAACTCAACTATTTTGCTTTATTTACCATTAATGTAAGCTTGCTGCATAAATGATCCCATTTTGTTATCTTTTTTCTTTATTTTCTCAAGTAACATAAGAAAAACTTAGGCTTCAATGACAACAAGCTATAAAAACACAGTAAAACATCCACCCCAAAAAGAATTCTCTAAGGTTAAAGTCATTATTAGAGATCTCACATTGACTTCAAATATGGCTAAATTATAATATATATATATATATAGATGCAAATTTCACCTTGCAAGATAGAGTTACGCCTAAATCCACTTTCTAAAATGGCATCAAAGCCTACAATAGTAAGGCTTATTAGGTTTATCACGTCACCTGTTACTGAACCAGCACAAATATCTAGTCTGTTCAAGATGTTCAGTCTCCCCAAGAGGGAGATATGTTGGAGATCTTACGTCAATTAGATACAGTCAAACTATAGCATATAAGTACTGATTGTTTAGAGTTAAGTTAAAGTCTAAATGTACTTTGTGAGAGTTATCTCTCAGATATTCCTCATAAATTGGCCAAGAACCAGGTCAAATTGTAGTGCTGTTATCAGTTCATAATGGACAACTAATGACACAGGGAACAAAAAGATAATACTTCAAATTTCACATATTACAAAGATAGAAATTAGAACACACTCGATCATTCAAAGAACCCCAGTTTATCACCAGTTCAATGTACTACTGCTTAGAATGTTGGGAGACATTTGAAACAATGTAAGTGGCCAAGACACTCATATTTTCATTTGTCTGAAGGCAAATAATATCAATCCACAATCTTCTAGAATTCCACGAGAAGGCCTATTTGGGATATTTTATTCTTATTCTTAGTATTTACATTAACTGACCTGGAATAGAAGCATAAAAGCTTATAGGTACTGCAGATAAATTCTTGGAAAGGAAGGCCGCCTGCCCCATGTATTGAAGAACTAGACATGGGTAAATGATACAATAAAATGCAACCTGCACAGTAACACGATAGAATAAGAGTTACAACAATCATTTTCAAAAAAGTTTCCATTCTGTTTTAAATGAGGAATCAATATGCCACAGATAAGGCAAATTATGTGAACTACATTGCCCAATAGATAAATCAACTCAAATTTTGATTTCACACATCCCACTTTAGCCAAACTCCTCGTTAACAAACCAAGAATCACTTTCTAGATGTCATGGACCTACAGTTCAACAAAACCAATACTCCTTCACTTGTTATGCATGTCCATCATTTTAAACAAAGGTTTGTCTTTTACAATACTAATTCATACGTGCAATACACATTACTTTGTATTATTCCTTCTTTGTAGTAGCTTTCTATCTGATATTTAGTTCTTCCAAAGCAAAATATCATCAACTGTCTCATAGAACAGGCACAAACACCAAGTTAAAGTCTAAAAAGTATATTACAACATATTACACATGCTATTACTGACTAAAAGAAATCATCACCACCCCTTACAAAACATTTAGTAAAGTAACAGTAATCATTCTTAGGTATCTATTTGAAGGGTCAGTTATGAACAAAACATTGCAAAATAACCATGAAGTCAAAAACCAACATAGTACTTATTGGCCACACATACCCTTACAGGTGTTTGTCTGTAGTAACCAAGGTCTGCAAACATAGCTTCAGTTCCTGTAGATGACAAGAAAAACATAACGAATTTGGCAAGAATAAGGCTTAAGCAGAACTTTAATTTTGAAAGAGATACAGACCTGTAACGCATAGAAATACTCCTCCAAGGTTAGTCCAACCATCTTTTCCTGTAAGCATAAAGAACTTGTATACATAATATGGAGAAAGAGCCTGATATACTTTTGGGTTCCATTTGATGATATTGTAAATGCCAATCATGAAAATAGTCAGTAGCCATAGGATGATTACAGGAGGAAACACGAACGCAACCTTGTAGGAGCCACGATGTTGCATGACAAAGAGTCCAATCAGTAGAACACAAGAAATACAAGACACCATACCTGTGAAATGATAAATACAAATGTTTAGATTGAAATTTACATAATATTTTTTAATGAAGGAATATAGGACCAGTGTCATATAACAAGCATGTCAGTTGAGATTAGATCTTTTCCACTTACTTTTATTTGTAATCTTTGCTTCAATTTTCAGGCCTTCAACGGATGAAAGAACTACAGAAGAATTTTTATTAGCAGAGGTACAAATAGAGCTAATACAACAATAAAACTTCAATCAACTAAGGTTTCCCACCAGACACAATCACATATTTGTGTGAGAGAGAAAACTGTATCCTTACCAGAAATGGCAGGCATGAGTGCACCAACACAAATTGCCATGCAAGCACCTAGTAAAACAAAAATAAGCAAAGCCATCTTTGTATTCTTGTGTTTCTCAATGAATCTTTTCAAAGGCGAGGAAGGTATACTTCCATTTGAGGAGCCAGGCTTGCGATACGTAGAAAGCTCCTCATCGGAAGCTTGATGATTAGGAAGCAAACATAATTTTGCACTTCTGCAAAGCTGTGAGTACAAAGCAACAACTCCACCTGTTAAAGTTGAATGTATTAGTATTACCACAATAATTATAGTAATGAGTTAAAAAGGACCTAGTCTGACAGCATAATAAAATCAATAGCTCTTACCTTCGCCATTATCATCTGCACTTAACATAATAAGTGCATACTTCAACAAAGAAATAATTAAAAGAGTCCAAAAGATCAGAGAAAATGCGCCAAATATTGCATCCTCATTCTGGACATGTTTCAGTCTTCCGGAAAATATACTTTGATAGACATAAAGAGGCGATAAGCTCAAGTCACCAAACAAAAAGCCTAAACTTTGGTATGCCAAAAATAAAAGTTGTCTATATTGAAACTTCCGTTCTACCTGTTAACAGAGAAAAAAAAAAGATGTCATACACACATACAAGGTCTTTAAGTTCAATAGAACAAACTTCAGGTTAAAATTGAGAACAAAATAGATTATATAGATGTTCAATGCTTCTCTTTCCTATTTCATCTTGTTCTGCACTAGCATGCAACAAGTGTAATTTGCTCATTTTCCATTAGATAATAAAAGACAAAAAGAGGTGCAAAAGAACACAAGTGTTGAATAAAAATCATCTACTTATAGCGGTTTATGTACGGGAACAGTTTCATTTTCATTTTCTAAGCTTCGACCAACTTAGCAAATACTGACCACACTCTCCACACAACAACTTGCATTTCGTTCTCGATTTCTGATGCTGCAAAATATAATAAATGATGCACGTGATTGCCACAATGCCTTCTAAATTCCAGAACTACACAACAAAACCCTGACTCATTTCCAGGCTAGTGATCCACAGTTACATTGACGATCGAGTTCGAAACAACGGATCTCATTTTCACTTCGCATTCTCCTTTCACAGTCAAAAGTTGGAGAAAAGCGATGCTTATTCAATAATTGCTATATCACACATTCATACGTTAGGATTGAATCGATACTAAGGAAATCGAATCTGGAAAGACGGAAAGAAGAGCAGAAAGTTCCAGAAGTATTACAAAGTATATTTAAAGTTTAAAGATATACTTCTATGGTTAACTTAGGGTTTCAACTGAGTGAAAAAAAAAAAAAGAAGGGAAAACGTACCACGGCTGATGCACTTCGTTCACTAATCGCATCTGAACTCATAGCAATGGCAGAAGAAAACAGAGCAAGAGTTTCTTTGGTGTTGTGAGAGAGCGTTGTCTTGTCGTTGAAATTCCACTCCAACTGTATATTGGGTTAATTGCCTCGTATGTACACCATGTTTCATTATTTTATTATTTCCTAGGTAAACTCAATTTTTCCCATTGCAAAAAGGCGTGGTAATCGTAAAAGTGTCTGGTAAAATTTCAAATCAATCAAACTTTCCACTTTCTCTTTTTCATTTACTTTCAAAATACAATCTCGTTTCTTTGAACAATTTTTAATTTAGATGTTATAATGTTTACATGATAATACAGAAAATTACTAACAAAACATAAAAACTGACTAAATATTAATATTTTTTTTCAATTTGTATATATATAAAAAAAATCTTCCTTTATCGTTACAGAGTGAGTTGTTTGACCCCAGATTTTTTTAAAAGATTTTTTCTCATATCCTCTTGTACATTAAAAATATACCAAAAATATAATGTTGGTATATTAATATTTATTTAATATATTTTAAAATATCAAAATTAAAGTCAATAAGCATAACAGAAAATTAACACTTAAAAATCTAATAGAAAATTTATATTTGAGTTTTTTTTATCTTTTAATTTTTTATTTTATTAAAAACAATAAGAAATTTTAATAATTAGAATTGAAAACGAGTTTTAACGACTTCAACTTTTTTTAATACAAAAATTATAAGCTATTATTGCTCAGGTTAATTTACATATTGGTTTGAAAAAGACTAATATCTAATATTTGTTATTTTAACAAATAAATTCTTCAAAATTTAAGCCAGTAATGTTTATTTCTAATTTTATATTATATATTATTTTTATTAAAAATATTTTAGTTATGTTTCAATTTTTTATTTATTTTTGAATCTTATAGTATCTTAATTATATATATAAATAAACTAAATGCAATGTGGTATAATAAATATGTATTGTTTATTAATATGGTATAAACTTCCACTTATTTGAAAATCATAAATGATGTCGCAAGTTAAATATATTCTTAGGGGTAACGATGTGAATTGGTTTGTCGTCCACATTTTGTCCACCAAAATAGAATAGGATAAATTGAGCCACAACAATTGTAGACTTACGAGGCTACCTATACATCTAAAAATATGAAAAAAAGTTAAGATGTAGCCTCTTAATGCTCATACTTTAATCTTCTATCCAATAAATTATTCATCACATCGCCCAAGAAGTTTAGTGTTTTAGACACAAATTGAACAAGGTTATAGCTTGGTTTTATTTTATATATATAACTTGAAAATTTTATTTTTAACTTCTTTTCTTGTCAATATTTGTAATTTTTGTGTCGCTTTTATTGTTCCTTGTAAATCGATAACAGTTATTTTTTTGTCAATTTTTTATTGTGAATTTGTTGTCGTGCCCTCATGTTTTGTTTTAATTTTTTAAATAAATTTTTCATATGATGACTATTGTTAGACTTTTTGGGTGTTATTATTGTTGGGATGTCAAATTTCAGTAATACCTAACATATTTTTTGAAATTTAATAAACTTCAAAATTTGATTATTCATGGATGAAAAAACAAAGAGCATAAATGAGAAAAGAAAGACAATCCTACAATTGAGAAAAAAAAATCATAAATAATTTCTATAACCAAAAAGGCTTAACAAACCATTCTAGTTTGTTTGATTAGAGCACATATAGTCTCTAATCATGTAAACATAAATCTAAATATGAACTCTAATTAGATCTATAAACTTAACTATAAAAGATAAATTATGGAAAATCAAATTTGTATATCTTTCTATACAAAGTTTCAATAAATTTGTACAGAAAAATTTATAATTAAAATAATAAAAAAAATCAAATTAAATAAAAATATATAGATGGAATCTAATTTATTACAATTAAAGAAAATCATTTAAATAATGAAAATAAAACACAATTTTTTTCAATATATAATTAAAATAGGTATAAATGTGTGTATATAAAATAGTGTCACGTTGTAAATTTTTAGAATATGGAAGATCTTATCATAATCCATCACAAAAATGTGAAGTCAATATTTAAGTTCATATTAACCACTAAATAATTTTCTTTTTCTTCTGTTAAGGTTGTTGCGCGATGTTTAATGAGAGGGTACTAAAGTTTATTTTTTCAAGTACAAAATTACAATTAATTTTAGGTGTTAATATATCATGATTCTAATAAATACTGTAACGATCCAAATTTTTTACCAAGAAAGGCAAGGCAAGAAAATCAACAGAAATGTTGGTCCAAGAAAAATGTTGATGTTTTTGCATTATTCAATTAGTTCTGATGAGTAGGAAAAATGACAACGTCGACCTTAAGCCGTGGAGACAGAACAGAACAGAACTCCCACGTCGTATTCCTCCAACACATCATCAAGGAAAGGAAAGGAAAAAAGGTTACACAAATGACACAAAACAAGAAACCCTGATCAGAGAAGATTGTTCCAATCAGCTTAATCACCAACACTCGAACAAGTTGATATCCGCACGAAGCCTGAAATAAACCTCCCCTTCAAATGCATCCGTAGAGAGAGTGGCCACACCCCTAGTCATGAAGAAATCACCGGTCCCTCCAATCACCGAAATGTCCCTCGTTTTGTTCATCAAAGGGTCTGCACCTGCGAAGTTGATGCTACCCTTATGCTCCGTCGAGTTGAACACGAAGGAGAAGCCAAGCCAAGCCGTGAAAATCTCCTTCTTGTCGTAAATGTAGAACCCTTGGGCACGTCCTACGGCTGCTGAGTGCAGATTGTTGTCCAAGGTGATAGGGTCATCGAACACAACCAGGTCGCCGAAATGGTTCTGCCCTGCAAGTATGGTCCTGTTTCCCCATGCGGGTGATCCCACAATGGCTGAAGTTGCGTTCTTGGAGTTATGACCATTGTAGATTATGTCGTGGAAATAGAACACCAACTTCTTGCACGGCTCACGAACCCTTTTTCTTCTCCAATGGGTCGGAGAACCCGAAGATCCCACCGCCATCATTAGCAAGAAGAAGAGAGAAAAAACGAACCTCGTTATTTCCATTGTTACCGATGCCCCAATTATGGAAATATTGCTTGAAATTTATAAGCACGCAGAGTCCAGACTTTAACCATAAAGCAAAGTTACGTTTAATTAAATATATATGCCCGTGCAAAGACTTAGACTTTCAAGTTTAACTTGGACAACCTAGTTATTTGAAGCAATGTTGTAGAAGGTTAGCAACTTCTTATTATTATAATGCTTTAGGTGAACGTTGAATAACTCTGCTTATACTCTTTTGGTGTGAGATTTCTCTTACATGAGAACTTCTTTTTGTGTATCTAGCATTGTTAGGCTTGGCTTTAAAGGAATCGTTATTATGAGGCAAAAAGAAAATAAGACGGAAAAAATGCTTAGTTTTTTGGTTGCTTTGTGTCCACGGCATGCGACATGATTGGACGCACAAGACTTAAAAGGGGTCCAGAGTGACTGAACCAAATAATAAAGTAGTAAACGTGTTTTTGGTGCAACAAGAACTGGACCTGCTTCTGGTTGGTGCTGCGTCTAGCTAGCCACAAAGCAAACATCTCACCTCCAACTCCAAAACTCAGATTCATTTTTTAGTTTTAATAAATGAAATGGATCACTGTCTTATGAATTATCAAATGTTAATAAACTAATAAAGTATTTTTTAAGTTTAATTTTGCTGATTAAAATATACCAACTAATATTTAATGCTCTAAAATTTCAGATTAGAAAGAAGAGATTAAGTGGATGTTGGGACTATCTAAGTCGGAGTGGTTACTCCTACTTACTATATATATATATAATTATAAATTTTAAGTGGACATTGATCTGTGTTGAATCATTACATGTGGAGTTGTTGTGCGATATGTGCTCCATCATAGTATCATAATAGGTTATTTTATTAAAAGATTGAAATTAAATATTTTTAAAATTTTAGTTTATGATATAATAACTTATTATTAGATTTTATTATATTTTTAAAATATTATATTATAATATCTTAATTTTTTTTAATTTATGAGTAAGATAATATTGGAATGTAATTAAAATTACGGCAAATTATATCATTTAAATCTAACAAGTTACTCCACAAGGAACTGAGATAAAAGAAAGAAAAGCATAAAGGAAATATGATGTCAAGACCGAATGGGAGGTTCGAAATGAAAGAAAAGAAAAAATAATCATAGTGAATAGTAAAATTATTTAGATTAAAGAAACTATATTAGAAAATGAGAGAAAATAAGTGGAAAGATTAATTGATTTAATAAAAAATATTTTGTAAAATAAATTTTTAAAAACAATTTGGTATTAAAATAATTTGTAAAATAAAAAAAAAATTAATATAAAAATTATATTTCAAAATAAAAATATATTAAAATAAATTATTTCATAAAATATCAAAATCTATTTTATTTATTATTTTAACCTTTTTATTTGAAGTATTTATTTTATAACAACAAAAAAATAATTATAATTATATTAAAATAGAATCAATTTATACTTTTCTCTTGAATCTTTCTTCGATTGTGAGGAAAGTTTCTTATTAATAACAACAGTTCCTGATTTTTGCAATTTTAATATTTTATTATCTCGGTTTCTTTTTACTTAACGCTTAGCTCACATATGTGAAAATGTTAATATAAAATATTATTTATATAAAAAGAACTATCACAACTAATTTCTGTAAATAAAATTTAAACAACTGAAAATTATGTAAACAGAGTTTTAATAGCTGAAACTGAAGCCCCTTTTATGAAAGATGAAGAAAGTTGTATTATGTGGAAGTTAAATTATGACATAAAATAGACAATTTGATATCATTACATCTTATAAAGACAGACCCATTAATATTGATGAATTTATCAAGGTGTAGAAAATTCTGTACCAACAAAAGATCTTAAACTATCATGTAGTCTTAGACGGTCTAAAGACCTTAATGGTGTGTTTAGATAGATGAAACAATTCACTTTTCTGCTGAAAAACCAAGAAAAATCTGATATGCGTCACGATTCTCAATATTGGGGGTTCAAGGTGATTGACCACAAACTCTGTTTCTTGTAATAGCTATTACGAATTGCTGTAACATATGAAAGCTTCCAATTAAAGATCCAAATTCTTTTATTGCATGTGTAACTAGATATGTTCGGATTTCTATTCCAAAGCATGAAACAACCAATGACGCCACATTCCCGGTCCATGGATTTGGCTTCAATGTGATTTGATGTTTGGTTCTGCAAACCATGGCAACAAAATTATACCAATCTTCAGTAAACTTCCATTTTTATTTTCATCATATTCCTCCTGATACAATTAAATGTACATATTCTTTTAAATGCATTTAAAATCCATCAAACTCCTAAGGCAAAACACCTTGTTTCAAAGTCTGTTTCTAAAGTTTATCGTTTCTCGAGCACGAATTTCAGTTTTTTTTGCCCTGTTTCAAGAGAAGTTGAACTTCATGCTTGAAATAGTACACCCCACCAAATACACATGACTTTCCTGAAAAACTATTTGTTGCATTAATTGCTAGCACATACGTGTCAACTCAAGTGTTTCCCCACATCACGTAAGAACACTTCTGACTTACTGGTTTTATTCCACCAAGAATTTCTTTCCAGCACGTGTCAATATAAAATCGGTGACTATAATAAATTCGAGTACTCGATTTCATTAATTAGGTTCAATTATTTCTAGGAATTCCGAGTTGAAATCCAAAGTGGTACATTACATTGTTAGAAGAAAATCTCTGCGAAGAGAAAGGTACAATATCCAATAACATTTGATGAAGTTGAACGTAAAAGAAGCCTTTACTTTATTCAGCAGGGAGTTTTAACATCACCAACACTCGTAGAACTTGATATCAACACGAAGTCGAAAATAAACTTCGCCTTCAAATGCATCGGTCATAATGGTGGCAATTCCTCTGTGCATGAAGAAATCGCCGGTGCCACCAGTGACTGAGATGTCTCTAGTTTTCTGCATGATGGGGTCAGCTCCGGCGAAAGTGATGGTTCCCTGATGCTGAGTGGTGTTAAGAACAAAGGTGAAACCAAGCCACGAAGTGTAAGTGTTTTTGGTGTCGTAGATGTAAAAGCCCTGAGCCCTTCCCACGGGTTTTGAGTGAAGGTTGTTGTCGAACGTGATGGGGTCATCGAAAACCGCTATGTTTCCAAAGTGGAACTGGCTCGCCAGTTTGGTCAAGTTACCACCTTCTGGGGCTGCTACTATTGCAGAGGTTGCATTGCCTGCATTGTTTCCATTGTAAATGATGTCGTGGAAGAAGAGGACCAAGCTTTTGCATGGTGTGTATTGCTTCCTCTTGCCTGAACATGAAGCAATTATAAGGAGCATAAACAAAATGATGAAGGAAACTTTCGCACCCATTATAGTAAAGAGGGAGAGAAACACACGAGAGTGTTCTATAGCCAAGAACACTTTTGGGACTTTGTGTGTGAGGTTCTTGCATAGTTCTAGTGTCCTTTTATAATGATTTTGCAATTTCTCCAAAACAATTGGTAGGAAGCAGTAAAGAGGTAAAAGCACAATGATGTACGTTTTCAATGATGTTATGTTATGCATCGGTATCTACAAGACTTTTTTGGCCATGTTTAGTTAAAAAGCTAACAAGTATACTTAAAAAATCTAATGTATTCGTATTAAACTTTGTCAATAGGTACCCATTGAACATGCTAAGATGAAAACAACTTTTCATACGTTGGAAAATCACACATGCTTGGATCTTAAATTGTTTTTCTAAGTGTTTTTTAAGTATAGAAACAAACAACTACGTACTCAATACTCAATGTCAATTGACCTCAGTTTAGCAAAGAAAATGGCATACCAATTCAATTAGTCTTAATGTTCCTTAACTTTTTGCCATTTAGAATATTAATTCTTATAACTATGAGACTGGTCTTTTATATTGACAAATAATAACTAAATATAGTATATATCTCTTACTATTGTGAGTAAAGTTTAAAAAATTACGAATTAATTAATTGAGCTGAATACATCTAACCTCTGTTTAGTTGCATCGTCCAATTATTCATGCTAAAAGATTTGTTTTATTTATGTATTTATTCTAGGTTAATAAAATAATATTTCAAGCGCAAATTGAAAAAAAATAAAAATGAGTACCCTTATTTTCCTATTCAACCTGGTTCTGTTAGCCACACATTTATTCAATTGAATAGTGTATTATTATACAAGAGAGATGCGTAAAATAATTAGAGAATAAAAGAAGTAAGCTTCTTCCACATCTTTATTCCACAATGTCCATTTACATTGATGTGTAACTTCCGACGCTGATGGCTGAAAATGAAGTTGTATCTGTTAATTCCATTGAAGGACATTTATATGCCCTGTTAAGGGAGTGTCTTTCCTTTCAAGTATTCACTTTTTATATTTGGTATTTGTTTTTAGAAAGCGTTTTTTGAAAAGTTAATATTCTAATAAATGTTTCCCTAGTTATATTTCTTAATAAAACATTTTTTTTTAAATGAGAAGGTAAAAATATAATATTCTTGCAAAGGTAATGAATTTTAACAACGTATTTTTAACAGAATAATTAAGATATACTCATTTTTCATTTTTATTTGCATGTTGGGAGCCATAAGTTAGTTAGTGGAGGTAGGTGGTGTTAGGTAAATCTTGAATTTAGTGGCAAAAATGAGTCCTTGGAATAAGGGTTGGTGAGTGTTGCAAATTCCACATACTCACAGCACCACGTAACTGTGGTCATTGGGTCCGGTTTTTAAATGAATTTTTGTTTGGATTCGGCTTCATCTACCTCCGATGATATCATAAAGAATCCAGAGACAGGGATAAGTAGGTTACAACTGGTTACTTCTATTATTACACTTAATTAATAATGTTCCTAGAAATAATTGGTTTTATATATTCTGGGATCTGGTAGGGTTATTTTATTTTTTTAATCTACATTTCATTGGGGATATAACAAGAATCAACAATAATGAAGTACGAGAATAATTTATGAAACGGATTAATATCATCTTCAACAAAAATTAACTTTTTATTTTCATTTAATCTGAAAAATTAAGATATAACTTTCCTATTAGTTTTTTAACGGTATTTAAAATTCTTACACTTTTTTTTTATTATTTCAATAAAAATGATTAAGTGATTGATTGATGTAGTTATTATTCTGTTTTGCTATATTGTTTATCAACTTTGAATTAATTTTCAAATATTTATTTTATGTATTGATTATTTAGTATTTTTTTAATTTTTTTTTCTTAATTTTTGTGTTACATGATTGACATAATTACTATTTTGTTTTCTCATTTTGCTCGTCTTGTGTCTATAGGTTAAACAAAGTTTTGTAGTTAATATTTAAAAAAAAACTTTATTAAATATTTAATATTAAATTTTTAACATCAAATATTAAAAAAATAAATTATAATTATATGAATACAAAATATATTGAATAAAAATTAGATAAATATAAAATAGTTATAAAAAATGGAAAAAAATAACATATATATTCCAAAAATAACTTACGAAATTAATAAAAAAGGATTTTCTTTTTATCAGCAAATAAAAAAAGTTAATACATAATTTTGTATATAACCTAAAAAGTTAAAAATGTTTTTTTAGTAATTTAAAACATTGAAATGGGAATAAGTATGTATTAGTTCTCATGTTCCATTAAAAAAATTGAAATTATCTATAATATCAATACCTAATTATTGAAAAAAAAATTTGGTCAAAATTCAGACAGGTTTGGAGAATAGCTGTGTCGTGCTGAGTTTTTTTTTTTTATTTAGGATAAAATAATTTAATTATGAAAATAAATTTATTGTGACAAATTAAGAGCATAGATCAATTGTGTTTTAAAAGCTCATACTGCCTAATTTAAACTTTAATGGGCCATCCAGTGAAATCATAAATCTGAAAAGTGTACTTTTACCCCTAATCTAAAAACATTATATATATGCATGAGTTTTCTTATTGTATTATTTTCACCAAGTCGTGGTTCAAAGGAACATTTTTTTTATTTTTATTTTCAGTAAATTAATTGAAGTCGTTGACCTAAAACGTTGACATACTTGTCATAATATCAGTGGTCTTGGTGACCAATAAAAAGTGATATATTGGTATTAACAATAAATGAATGGTTGAATTAATAAACTATAGCCTTCATCTTATGATGTAAAGGCACCCTTTTATTCAGAATGTGGTTGGAACAGAAAAGAATACGAAGATCTTTCATAGTATTTAATATTAATATTAATATTATTATTATTAAGATGTAATCAATAACCTTTACGATATGATCCATTACATAGTGGTATAAACTATAGATTATAAACTGTTATTACAGAAGTAAAAATTATTGTATATTAAAGTTTCAACTCATTTTTTATTTTTTTTACATATAATATCGATACAAAGAATCTATTATGAACTATGTCAATTATTAGTATATATTGAAAAACTGAAGTGAGCAATCCTAATAAAGTTTCTCTTATAACCACAAATTTTCAATCCATAGTCGTGAAAAGCCCGTTTGTGGCTCAAATTAAATGAATCTGATATTTAGGGTAAACAGGTTCAATTCTTCTCATGTCAAGCACAATTTTTTCTCCCCCACAGAATACATTTTTTTTTTGTATTTCGAATTGTTTATTCTAAAACGTTTTTATATTGTATATTTGGAACTCAAAATGAAAAGAAAGTATTAAAATTTTAAAATGTGTGGGGGTACAGGATGAAATTACAAAAGTGCAGGAAGAAGAAGGATGAAATTATATAGATCCAATGGGTCGATTCTTTGGACCAAAAATCAAGAGCCCAATTTAATCTTAGTTACATGTATTCGAATTGTCACCGCCTAACCAACCAATGACAATATGTTGATGAATTAGTATTCGACGGGAAACATCCCAAAATGTTGTCTCATAACATTGATGGTTTAAAGTGACAACGTTGATGATAAAATGTGAGATCCATGGCAGAAGATGCTTCACTTGTTTGAACATTTCCAAAGCTTGGATAACAAGAATGTATAAGGTCCCTTTGTGATGAGGTTGCTGCTATGGGCACATATCTTGGGCCTCTATGAAACAGCATAAAATGGGAACTTCAGTAACAGTAACAGGTTCTAATAACGTTTTGGCTGCTTCAGAATCATGGTGACTTTTGAGGGGCGATAGAGAAAACATGTGAAACAGCACTCTTTTTTGGATTCCCTTCAATAATTGACAATGTCTGTTCGTCCAGATCGATAATGGCAGTACAAAGGGTGTGAAGTAATGGACCTGAAAACAGGGGAAAGAAAAAGTCATCATCAAGAGTATATGGACTTCAATGGATTTAGAGATCTACCTGTCATGTAGATGGGGTAGTTTTTGTCCTCCATATCTCCCAGAAGTGACAGGAAATCCCCTTTCGACGTTTTTGACAAAACAGATGCTCTTTTCTGCCTGCTCATCGAATTCTCATCGTGCACCTTTCAATGAAATCCAAATGATGTTTTATTTTGAGATACACATGTTACACTCATGCATAGTTCAGTTCTTTTATTGGTGAAGTGAATTGAGACACTTCCAAGCATATGCATGTGATTTGTACGAAGATGTCTGAATCAAACAAATGTAAAACAGGATTTCGTATCACTTGCCTGATTAATAGGAAGGTGGAGGTACATGTTTGCATGGAAGAAAGGTTTTTCCCCGACCTCATAAACTGAAATCCGATTCCTGGATGCAGTTTCAACGTTAAAAATCCTGCGGCTCTTTGTTTCTATCAGGTTGTAAGAATGCCCCACAGAAACTTCTGACGATTGGATCCTCTGACGAAACAACGACACAACAAAAAAATATTAAACTTACGAACTCAATAACATGGAAATGAAAAGGATGCAAATTCTTACCCTCAGTGCATCATCCATGCTTGTAGCTTCAAGAAGGTCTCGAGAAATGAAGTTCCGCCCAATACCACCAGCCACAATTTCATCTTCGGCCGGGGGTACGGAATCCAGAGTAAATGCCTGTGAATCGTAAATAGTACATAATCTCTAAGAATTATCGTTTTAATTACATGGTAAATCCTTAAATTCATTGCACTACATGTTTTAAATTGAGAAAATTACTTTTAGGAGAAAAATAAAGAACATAATTTATTAGATACAGTGATTTTTTCTTCTCATTCGACTCATGCATAGATAGTTGGTGAATTGGGAATTTTTACCAGTCCATGGCTATTGAAGCCAAATGCACAGCTTGGAAGCTCCCCAGCATAAGTATAACCAACAAAGAAGAGTCCATTCGGCAAGATTCCTTTGATTAAGTAGCTGCAGTTTGCAATTCCACACAGAAAAAACACTCATAAAGCGGTTTTAATTATTCGAATTCTGAAACCAGGACAAGACATAAATGAATCTATAAGCTTACGTGTGCCCGACCAGAGCAACATTTGCATCCTCATTGTGCGCAACAACAGCCATAGATTCACCGGCAACAACAACATCGGAGCAATCATCTGAGGTATCAAAAGTGACCCCTTTTGCCTCTTCTTTTGGAATAAACGCCAGAATCTCCTTCCTGAAGTTGATAAGTAAAATCTGCAAAAGCACACACACATCAACAAGACACTGAATATTTATGTTGTAACAAAACTCAAAGTTATGTTGCAGCATTTGATTATTTGTGTATAGAACATGGTTTTGCAGTTACATCAAGAAGTGGCACACCGCTTCCTGCTGCAGTCCCCAAGAGTTCATCCCAATGGGTTGGGAATTTGGTTTTGTTGGCATGAAAAAGTGCTTTGAGAAGTGATTCCGAATGAGGTGTGTGGGCAAGTGCAAAGGGTCGAAGATGATTTTGTAGAATGAGATCTGTGTCCACTCTGCTCCTTATGAGTTTGGAAAATCTTCGGCCGATTAAGAGACCCATTTCGTAAGCATCTTTGCATGGTCCAACTTCGAACATCTCAAGCCTCTCCCTATCCACACTGCAACTTTCCATTTTTGCCGTGACTGCTATGTTAAGATCAGACATGAAGAAAATATTCACTTGGTTATGTTATGTCTCACCCTTATCCTTAAAGCTTGAAAATATTAAATGACAAAAAAACAATTAAGAAAGGGTTCTATATTTTTAAATTAATATGTAATACATAATAATTAAATATTTATAAATATATCATATTATTACAATAAAAAGAGTAATTAAAAAATATTAAAATAATAAATAGAATAAATTTATTTATTTAAACTTTGATAATTTATTTGTATTTTAATTTAAATTTGTTTTAAATTTAATTTATATATTTTAAAATTTATTTTGTAAATTATAATTTTAATATATCAATATACAATTAAACTAAACTTATTATATCATATCAACTGAATTTATTATAAAATTTTCTTCATATTTTACTTTCTGTAAATTCAAATAATCTTTCTTTCTATTTTTCTATTCACTTGGTCTTAACGGAGACAACTTCCTCTTTTTTACTTCTAATCCAACTTCATCTTTTTTTTATTGCACCCCATTTTTTCTTCGGCACTCCATTTTTACTCCAAAAAATAGTTTTTATCTAATTCTTTTGTTTGAGTTGTTTTTTTCTTGGATTTAAAATTCATTTGGATTTAAAAAGCATATAAACTAAAATTAAATTCAAATTTGTTAAAAAAATTATAAATTGTTTTTTTCTATTTTTTTTAATTTTTAATTGATAGATAATTTTTTTTAGATAATTACGTCCTAAAATATTATAAAATTTGTAAGTATTTTTAATAAATTTTTTTGTAAAAAATATTTTATAAAAAAATTAGTAATTTTTTGTAAATTTTTTTATAATAAAATTTGTAAGTATTTTTACGAAAAAAATTTAAAATAAAATTAACAAAAAATATTAACTTTTTTATAGTATTTATTTATCCAAATCCAAGTTGAGATATTTACATTTTTTAAATTAGATTCATGAGAGGTCCATTTGATTTCATATCTATGGAAGACTGAAGTAGATGAAGAAATTTGTATTTTGTAGTAATATACATAAACTTATTGACCCACTAAATTAGTCTTATACGGCTAGAGTAGTCCCAAATTTAGAAGAAAAAAATAATGATTATTGGTTATGAACAAATTAACCTTGAGGTTTTTTTTGTATATAGTAGGTAACAGCTTTTGGTGATTTCATCTTGGAATAATAAAATAAATTATAGCAAGAATTTGAAGTTTAAAAAATATTAAGTAAGTTCTTTTTTATTTTAATCCTAATATATTTAATATACATGTTGATATTTATGGAGAAATAAGAATTTGAAGGTTCTAGACGGTTAGATTTTTAAAACTTTTAAGTTAAATCAATATTACTTGGCAGTCTAGTCTCATCATCCTCCCAAAGACTTGAAGTTTTTCTTCTTTTTTAAGTTTAGCGAAGAATTAGGTAAAACAGAACAATTTTTTTCATAATGTATAACCTTAGATGAAGTTAAAAAATGTACATGAAGTAATTTGTAGTTCCTTGCTTTATGTTATAAGATAAAAGTAAAGCAAGATTTATTGATTATTTTAATAGTTGTACATTTTAAATTTTGTAAAGTAAAGGAAATAATAATAGATTACCCTATATTGCAAATATGATGATCATATGTAAGATATAACATCTCATTGCAAATAGTAAATCTTCTAAAATACAGTAGTAGATATTTTATTTTATTATAATGTTTTAGAAACTTCTGGATATATCTACTATTGGATGGCGAGATATATTTGTATAGGATTATATAATAACTTAGTTATCATATATTCAGATATGTCTTATATATCATCCTTTAGATTAATTATGTATTGAGGAAATCGAAAAAAAGAGAATAAAAAGATAAACCTAAGGATAAAGAACCTAACACTTTGACTAGGATATATGACATTAAAGAAATAATGAAATGTAAGTTGTTGGTCATATATTATATATTATAAGAAAATGTTTCGTTATAATAATTAATTTGAGTGATCAAGAGTGATTAGTTATTATAAAATTAATTTAGATATCAATTTATAAAATAAAATATAATTGATTATTAAAATAATCATAATTATAAATAAAAAATTATAATAAATTTTTAAATAAATTTTTAAAATTTAGCTACCAAAATATTGATCATTCAACATTAATTACCGAGATTTGTTTTATTAAATAAATTAATTCTAAATTAATTAATGATTAATTTAATAACTAATTATAATTTTTTATTCATAATAATAATTATTTTATTTTATTAATAATTTTTTATTTAAAAATTGATATCTAAATTGATCATTATGTAAATACTTGTTTTGCAGATATTCAAATATAAATATGAAAAAAAATGCAGTACTTATACAAAACAAGTCTAATAAGCTGAGGACCGTGGAAGCTGGAAATCTTACAGTAAAATTACCTATAATCATACTAAGCGTAGTAATGGAAGTCAGAAATCAAACAAGATTTGTTGCTTAAGTATTTACCTAGATCAAGCATCGGTACTTAGCCACAAACTATAATTCAGAGTCACTGATCCATCAATAAGCGAACTCAAAATGGTCTCATAAATTTTTTTGGGTTATATAAGAGTTTGATAAGAGGGTTTTTGATTTATTGGTATACATGCACATCGTTTGATCTAATTGTAATATTCATGCCAACACATTTTATATATGGGTTGAGATACCCTTATATCTCTTGTCCACACACACACATAAATATATTCCACCGATTTTAATTGTTTTTTGAGATTAATTTACTATTGTTAACTTGGATGGATATCCAATTTTGAATTGAGGAGCTAAAGGATATTTAATTAGTTTGTATAGTTGAGAAGTGTAACTGATCGTGCTCAGCATATTTAATTGCTTTGAAGTAGTATGTTTGTGTACTATAATAATCGACCTCAAACACAGTCCACGAATGTTTGTTATTTTCTTATTTTTGTCATTGTGGAGGAAGACTCGAACAAAAGAACCTTAGCTACCTCACATTTCTAGCAATTGAAAATCCATGTTGATGCACTGAGTTCCACAAAACCGACTAGAAAATCAAAATTCCGAAAGCATCTTATCATTGATACACAATAAGAAGAGGCTTAACATCAGGAAGTGGACTTCCATCACACTTTTCACGAATAAATTAATTTTATCACGAAGATGTATTTTTCTAACACCTCTCAAAAAACTGAATCCAAAGTTATTAGGCTTGGATGCCATATCAAGGTTTATTTTACATCAATCTGTTTCGCACTACGAAAGAAAAGAATGATAATGTTATTATTGTCACATCAAGTAGATAAGGTTGTAGGTTGTAGAAATGCATTACATCCATGTGCAGTTTCCCTCTCTGTGTAGCCTTTTTTTGTGCGTATTCTGTTCATAGCTCTTATATTTTAAGGGTGGGAAGAAGAATTAGAACCCTTGCTTTGACCAGCAACTATTTTAGGAGGGACAAACAGATTCGCAAGCAAGGTCAGATATGAAAATTATTTATTTCAATATCTGACATAAATTCATACTGGGGAAGGCTTTAATCATTATTGCAAACTATGCACTTCACTAAGTCTTAAACATTTCCAAAGGGGTTGGAAACATCTTGGTCCCAGAGAATAAAGGAACATTAAGCTTTTAGGCTAAATCAAACATATTTGGATTTTAACATAATAAGCCAATATCCATTGTCAAGTCTCAGGTACCATATATAAACTTTATACTTACACATTAACTAATCACTTATTCACTAACCCTTTTTAGGTGATTGGCACATGGAAAATTCATATATTTTATCACTAAATTGCTCTTAATGACAAACAACTTTAGCCACTGTGTTCGCTAAAGATGGGGCAATCATCAATATAAACAAGACACGTAAATAGGGCTTTTAGATTCTATACATTTGGGAAAGAAACTACTTATTCAAATACTCCATTCTAGGGATTACAATTCATAAACCCTTATAACTTTAGAATCATTACCATATCTCAAATCAGAATTCGTTGATTCACTTCACCATAGTAACTTATATTTGATGCGGTAAACCTATGCAGATTAATGTTAGGAAAATAATTGTTTTGACAAAGATGTAGTTAACAAAGTTGACAAAGTTACCAAATAAAGTAACTTTTTTATTTACAGAAAAATATATAAAATTTATGAACAACTAATTGCGAAGATTATGTACAATCCATAAAAACATCTTAAAATAACTGTTCAAACAAAATTTATGAATGAAATTCTTAACTACACATTTCAAAACTCCAAATTGGAAATATTTTGCTCTTAACAAAGATTATTTTATGTCGTGATGCATTGACAGTGTAAACTTATACAGATTATTTACTTTACATTGTTAAGTATGAACATTGATTAAATACACTCCCAAGACTGTTTTCTTCATTATTGACTATCTCAACAATCTTATCCGAGTAGCGGATAAATTATCGTCTTCATTTGAATATTTATAAACACAAGCATTATTCCTAATAATTTAAAGACAATATACTCAATTCTACATTTGTTTTACAACAAAATATATTAATGACAATATAAAATTTAGTATTTCACTGTCTAAACATTACACCAACAAGAAGAAATGATAAATGCATTGAAGATTTATTTCAGGTAAAAACAAAGGAAGATCCTTAATAATGTCAAAAGATCCCTTATTTTTGCATAGACAAGTAGTAAATATTCTCCATCTTTCCTTACGACTTTTATTTATCATATCAATAAAAAAAAATAAAGACAAAGATAGATAACTTCTGGGAATTTATTTAGGATTTTTTAGGGTCGACACTGCGGCACCAATGCTTTTCAATATCAATGATTTCAATTATCAGAACTACATCGAATAAAATTACTAAACATCCCTAGTTGAAGGCTTTGCCCTCAACCATGATAGTTTGATCATGTTACAATAAAGATCAAACCAAAAACTTCAATGTGTATATACTGTAAAAACACTCATCTCACTAAATTAAAACATCAAAAAATAAGAAACATATGTAGAAGGACATGTTAGTAATTAAACAAAGTGGTGGCAGACACCATGTCTAGGAACTTGTTGCTGAGAAAGAGCGCGACCCGAGATGAGGTGGACGTTGTACTTGGGTAGAGTATGGGCTCGAGCTAACATGTCTCTCATGCGTAGACTCCAGTTACTGCTTGGAACTTGAACAACTGCAGTTTAACCTGCTACCAAAAACCCTTATCGCCATGCATTTTTTTTTTCATAAAAAAAAAGTCTCAATCGGCAACCTTAATCTATCCCTAATTGGAAAGCTGGTTAACCTCGTTGCATCCACAATCACAGAACAAACCACTTGAAAAGCAAATACTGTCAAAACCCTTGCATGTCGAACTTTCAATGTATAAAAAAACAGGTCAGTCAAGAAAAAGAAAAACATCAGATAACAGTGCAGTAGTAAATCAATATTAGGACAACAAGCCTTTTCTTATCATCTCCAAAAGATTAGAAGCTTAGATAAGTGAAGGATATTACAGATAGAGTAAAGAGGAATTGGATCTTACATAGAAAGGAAAAGGGAGCTCCCTTCAGTCCAAGTACAGGAAACTTAAGAATCAATTTGTCTCCCGCATCATTCACTCATTTGATGAGTATCTTTAAGAGTATCACTACTCAGCATTTGGATGAATGAGTCGGCAGCTAATTGAATCTTACTGCCACCTATGAGTGGACTGAAGAAAGCTCACTTACCTACATTTGTTAAGGTCTTAGCTTAGTATTAACGCAAGCACACAGATCTGCATGTCTCTCCACATACAAACTGTGAAAACCTTGTATTAGACATAACCACATAAAACAAGAATCTGATATCAACTACCGCTGGGAATTGAAAAGGAAAACACAAAGCAAGAAAAACATCTTACTAAAGAATCATGCAGTAACCCAGATCTCAAAAACTGACCACAACACTCAACACACTGTAACAAATGCAAGAAACTCAAACTCAACACACTGTAACAAGAGCAAGAAACTCAACTCGCAGAATCTATGAAGAAATGAAGGGCTTTTTATAAGCTGTAAGTGAGGAGGGTTCTGAATTTAGTTCTGAAAGTTGATATTCATTTTATTTTGTATAAATTATGGAATTAGACGTAAATTAACAAAAAAAAATGAACAGTTATATGTGTGTTGTGTGTTGAATTAAAAAATAAAAAAGAAAAGAAAAGAGAGAGCTACATCTATTATTTATTTTATCTATTTTACTGGAAAGTTATTCATATTCTCCTTCAATATAACAGCAGCAATGCCAGTCATTTCCGGCCTATAGAAAAAGAAAAGTAACGACTTGAATCTGTACGATTATGGAATAACTTTGGAAATAGAGAAATAGAATAGAAAAGTTTGGGGAATATTAAAATTCTAGAGAGTATATTTTCAAATGAATCGAGGATGAGTGACTTCTTTGCATTAGATCTTAATGGAATAAAATATAGGTATTTTTGGGTGATTTTATTGTAATAATCTTAAACTATAATTAGTTTTATTTATATGAATGTACGTGGTTAATATTTGTATGAGAGACTGAATATAAATTATTTATTTAATTAATAACTTTAACCAAAAATTACTAAATAGGATAATAACATTTTATATTTGTTTTTCCTCTTAATCTTTTAACTTTTGGTTTGGCATACAAACTACATAGTTTATTTAAAAATAAATAAATAGTTATACATTAAATGAATAAAACGTCTACTAATTTCATGGATCCTATATTTTCCTGTAACGGTAACACATAAATAAGTCAAATTTTAATTTTATTTTGGATAAAAGACAATTAAGAGAAGAAGTATATTACATTTTGAAATATAATTCTTTATGGTACAAATATGAAGTTTGCTTTAAAATTGTTCTAATTACATAAATTCAATTTGGTAGATGATAACAAAATGCACACTTTGACACCTAAATGTACGATTTGTACCAAAGATGGTGCGTTTTATATTTTTTGTTAATATTTAAAAAACACTGGCTGATAAGATAAATAAATTCATTAGTTTAGATTCTATTCGATCAGATTAAAAGAATAATTTTAGAGAATAATTATATTTCAATAATTAAATGATAGAAATAGAAAAATATATCTTATAGTTCACAAAAAAGTTATACATTCAAACATGAGAATTATTCAAATGAAAATGTTTTTTAACAAATGGAAGTTATAAAATTTATAAATATGTATTTAAAAATTAATTTTTATTTCAATGTATCTTAAATTTAATTTGACTGGCATTATAAATTCTTTTACATAATTATAGTTATATATATTCACCATAATGAAATCATTCAACTTTCATTATTTAAAACATTACAAAAAGGTTTTGTTAAAAAAATTATAATTTAGGTTAAATGTTTCAGAAGGTCACATCTGAAATTATACTTATTAAAAATCAACTGGAATAATTAAATGTTTCATCGTTCTTATTCTACTTTAACAACATATTACATCATTTCTCACAAATTATATCATTCATTACAAGTAACTAATTGACACCACACTAGAAATATTTAAATAATACTTCTTGAGAGCTTTTTTACTTTGACCATTTTTTTTAGGAAACAAAATTCTATTTTTATTCTATCATTATTGTTCTCTGAACCTAGGGTGAATATTTACACATACAAGTACACAAATATTTGAACTACATTACTAGTATTATTAGATATGTATGGTATTTTAGTAAATTTGTGAAGGCAAGGGTAGTTTTGGAGTGAGGTGTATGAACATCAAATCATGTGAATGGGTGGCTACAGAATCGGGTCTTATCAGAGGGGAAAAAAAAAAAGCTGTCTACCAAATGCGGAAGAGATATGGGTGTCTCTTGCATTTATCATTTCATTTCAATTTGTCCAATCACACCTTTTTCACACTCCCTCCTCACCTGTCCATCCATCCAACACCTATTCTATTTCGTGTGTAGATCTAACCTACTACGCATCCCCAATTTAAGACTCTTTTCGGAACTCGTTAATGTCAGCGCTTCTGTGAACACCTAAAACAAACAAAACATGTTCAGTTTATGTTTAAATGCAGTTGCGTGATTCTCTCATTATCACATGTTACCACTGTTGGGTAATTAAAATGAATTATGAAGGTAAAAATTGATTGGATTTGTTGATGGAAAGAAAAAGAAAAAGGTTACAGGAGCACGTGATGAGGTGTAGAGAGAGAAAGTGAGTGAGAAAAGTATATTATTAGAAAGAGAAAGGAGAAAGTAGAGAGAGGATAGATAGGTGCTGTGCTACGAGGTCACTTCATGGGACAACCCCATATGATATGATGTGTACAGTAACACTTCACCATTCAAACTCTTCAAAGCTTCCTGCTACAGCGCTGCATCAATCAATAACCATGGAAAACATCAATAACAAGGACCGACCAAAACGACCCCGTATCCTACCAAATACGGAGTAATTTTTAACTCACCTTAATTTCGATCAAAGAGCTGAATGCCGTTGGATATTTTCAATCCAAGATAATCAGAGGGTAATAATACTAATGAAACATGCTCAATACACTGATACAATTTCAAATTATAATGTGTTGATGAAACTTTAATCTTCTGGAAAGTTCATAATAGTTTGGCTACTCCCTTAGAAGTTCATTTGGAATTTGGTTGTTCCCATGAAAGAAGGTTAATAAGAATTTGTTGTTCTTTTAGAAGAAAATTTATAGAAGTCTAACGAGAATTTATTGCTCCCTTAAAATAAAAGTTATAGGATATTAAGTGTAGTAGATAGTTCATAAAAGATTAATTAATTCTTATCTTAAGAGGTAAAACATTTTTTTTATGGTAGAAGTTGTCCTCAGTTCATGTTTTTTTCTTCATCTTCTTTTCTTCTTTTTTTCTTCATCTTCTTCTTTTTTTTTTTTTTTTTTTTTTTATTTTTTTTTTTTTTTTTTTTTTTTTTTTTTTTTTTTTTTTTTTTTGGTATTTTTGTTGTCTTATCAATTTCACGTTGAATTATGTTTTCTACATGTGATTTTCTTTTTTTATATTTTTGTTTTTTTTCTCATTTGTAAAACAAGTTATAAGATTAAATTATTAATCGCACTTCACCAAATTAAGTTTAAGATAAATATAAACATTTATCCGTTATAAATTTCCTTATGGACAACAAAATCCTTTTGAATTATTATAACAATAATGAAAAGCAAAACAAAAAGACACTCCAATCAATATATGGTGTTTCATTGTTAGTTCTCCAAGACATTTATTTAGCTTGGAACATGACTATTTATATTTTTAAAATGTATTTTCTACAACACCTTCTCATTTTTTTCTTTTAAATAATATTTTCACCTTTCATGTTCTAAAAAAGTTTTCTTCAAAATTTTAAGAAAGTACAATTATATTCTATAATTTAGAAAGATAGTTTATTTTTAATTTCTAAAATATAAAAATCGAAAAGTGTCCAAAATAAATTTGACAGAATACTAGATGACTTGCATTTGCAATTGTACTTTTAAACTTTTAAAAAGTAAAGAAATCTCGTGTATATTTGTAATTTTATATAAATAGATGCATTGTATATATCATTCTAAAATAATAACTATATATAAATTTTTATAATATAATAATAACATAATATGAATTATGATTTTAGTTGCAAATGTGTAAAATATTCCTTTTTATTACTTTATCTTTTAAAATTATTTTTTTTTTCTTTTATCATTGGACCTTGTCATTATCTTTGAAACGACAAGAATGAAAAACATAAAGGTTATTATAATAAGGGTGAAAGGAATATATACATTCGCTGTTATTTTTTTTTTTTTTTTAATTTCCTAGATAATTTTGATTGCTTCAAATTGCCTTCTCGTGTTAAGACTATAAGACTCAGTGTAATCATTTTTTCTTATAACAGACTATGTGTGGGTAAGCGCGGGTCTTTAAGCATTGCTTCCATAAGATATTGGAATTGTCTGTTAAATCAGCAACATGCGTTGAGACGTGTTTCACCCAATTGTACAAGAAGTTTTGTGTTGAAAAAAGATTTGGGCGTCAGGAAGAGTTTTACTGAGCTTCAGGATGGGTGCCAAAATGTTATGGTCAAAAGGTACCGAAATGGATTAGCCAAAAACATTCAAAGTTGTGATTTGTCTTTTTTCCACTTCCTATGATCCTTTTATGTTCATCGATTCCTGACCTCCTAAATTCCCTTTTGTAACGTGGTCTAAAAAACTTTCCTTATTAACTATTGTCGTTAACCATCTCTTTCTCATTATGTGATCCTTTCCATATATTCAAATGTTACTTACTTAACTAATATTAAGATTTTGTTAACCATTGCCCTAAGAGTCCTGGTTAAGAATGATTAATATACATTGAATATTGTAAAATTTATGTCTTTTCTCCACTTCCGATGATCCTTTTACGTTCATCGCTTCCTGACATCCTAAATTCCCTTTTGTAACGTGGTCTAGAAAACCCCCTTATTGACCGTTGTCGTTAACCATCTCTTTCTCATTACGTGATCCTTCCTATATATTCAAATGTTACTTACTTAACTAATATTAAGATTTTGTTAACCATTGTCCCAAGAGAATTGGTTAAGAATGATTAATGTACATTTAATCTTGTAAAATTTCATAGTTAATTATAATAATAAATAAAATCTGACATAATAACCATTAATACAATTTTATTATATTTAAAGCACAAAAATACTCCTAAATGTCATAAAATTAATTAACGAGTTCATTAATACAATTTTTGTCAGTTTTAACTAAATGACAAAAAAAAAAATTAAAGTATCAATTTAAGACTTCATTAAATTTATTTTCTCTAATTTGATAACTTGTACAACATCTTTGTTAACTTAACAAAATTCCCCGTATTAGAAAAATATACAATATTTCAATATATTAAATTATTAATTATAAATACATAAATTTTGCAATATACAAAAAATTAATTACATAGACTTTTAGTGGAGACCTTAAAATATAATAAAATAAATATGTATTAATTATTCTTTAACTAGGATTCTTATAACACTCGTTAGCATTCTCCTCGATATTAAACTATTGGTATTACTATTATAATTAGTAATGTTATTATGGTTAGTATTACTATTAGTATTATTAGTGATATTAATAATAATATTAGTATTGGTATCATCAATATTAGTTTCAATATTAATATTAGTATAGGTATTATTATTAATATTATTATTAATAGAAATACTAGTAGTACAACTATTATTGGTATTATAATATTTATTGTATTATTATAATGAACAGACCAAAATTGAAGAGTGTGGGATACATAAATTGGGATTTTTGAAATAATTTTCATGAGAGGTAAAATTGAGTTAAGCTTTATCGGGTGCAGGAAGAAAAAAAAAGGTAATTAAAGGAATAAACAACCTACAAAATAGTACTTATGAAATATAGTTGATGGTTTCTTTCACCAGCATTTCATGGGCCCAGCGTGTCCTCGATTGGCCCATCTAGCTCAAACAAGTTTGACCCATCAAGTTATTTAATGGGCTATTTCTTGTTGCATTTTTTTCTTCTTCTCCTTGCACCTTTCTTCAGTTCTCCTACACCCTCAAAACATTTGTAAATGATTAGTTTGCCCCTTCGTTAAAATAAATTAAGTTTTCTCTCTCTCCTATTTATCGAAAGATTAACCGAGGCACATCCCAAATTTTGACAAAAAAAAAATTATGGATATCTTCCTTCAACAAGGAGTTTTGATGATGATGATGACTTACGAAGAAGTATGGAAGATTTGATGATTATGTATAGAAAAATGTTGAAGAGTTTAAAGAATCTTTCGACTCAAGAGATACATTGAAGACTTAGGGGTTTAGTTGTTTAGATCTTGTAAAAAGGCAAAACCTTAGCAGTAAACATCGGGCGAATTTTATTTATTTGCAAAGCTCAGTGGAGTAATCGATTATTCTTAATGATAATCGATTATCTTAGTTAAAACTGATTTTTGAGAAAAGCCTTTGTGATAATCGATTACATGTTGATAATATATTATCATGAGTGATAATAGATTATCACAACGAGAAAAATGTTTCTATAAAAGTTTATGTGATAATCGATTATCACTTATGATAATCGATTATCACTTATGATAATCGATTATCACTTATGATAATCGATTATCACAACAGTTATGACTTATCTTTTCATATTCTTAACCTAATTTCTAAATAGGCTTCTATAAATGGAAGTGAAACTTCTTAACCTAATTTCTAAATAGGCTTTTATAAATGGAAGTAAGACTTCATTTTGCAAAATATAGAAGTTAGAGAAGTCTTGAGAACTCTCTATGGGAAGGCTTTGAAAAACCTAGTGTGGATAGAGCGATAACTTTTATCAAGTTAGATCTTGAGCGATTGAGTGTTGCTTCTATTATTAGGAGAAGTTAGTCATCCTTTGTGTGTTTCAAAGGAGGTGTTCATTCTTTGTGTGAATCAAGGAAGTCATTTTCACCCCTTGTGGATCTTAAGGGAGGTGCCTTCATCTCTTGTGTGATTAAAGATAGGTGTTTCCAAACCCTAACTTTCTTATCAGTGATTGTAGTTGTGATTTATTTTAATGATTAAGTTAATCTCGTTTTTTTAGATTAACAATAGGACGTAGGGTCTTTTTGATCCGAACCTGTATAAATACCTTATGCAATTTTCTCTCTCTACTCTCTTTATTTTATTATGTTTATTAAAAAAACAATAAAGAATTTTAACTAAACTTTAATATTAAAAAGGGAAATTTTAAAAACATAATTTTTATTAAGAACTCAATTCACCCTCCCTCTTGATTTTGTCAAAACGTTAATCTTTCCGCTGTAAGTTTTCAACACCAAATTTGTTAATCCTAGCTCAACACTGTTTTGCCTACACTCTCACATTCGCAACTTCTCATTTTCTTTCTTCCCACATCCATTCAAGTTCTCCTTTTTTTCTTCTCCTCACATACCCAATAACTAGCTACTCTTCTTTCTAATTTCTACTTGGCTTAAATGGTTGTTTGCTTCCACTGCTTGTTTGTATTTTTTATTCGTGTGTTTTCTAGATTTATCTATGTATGATTTATGAACTAGACGGATTAGTTGTCCACTTTAGGGTCGAATGCAATTTTATTCAATAAGTACCGGATATCCACATCCGAGTGACACGTGTATGTCGTTATGAATGTCTTCGATTTTTTGTTATTAAATTGGTTCGTGGGTGTCGATATTCGAATAAAAAATTCTTTTAAATTCTGACACGGATGTTAATATCCGTTTTGTTGAATTGGTCTCCGAATATCAACATTCGTAACTTCGTTTTCGTAGGAACCTCTTTTTGCAGGAACTACTTTTATGTCACTATATCTAATTTTCTCCGATGTTCCAATGTCCAAAACAGGGTCTTACCCTTTGTGTTCTTCCATGATAAAAGAGCTTCCGAAGGCCTTCTCAGCACAAACTTCTCCATCTTCCCAAACACCAACCACGCCAGCACCAATAGAATTTTGTCCACCGTCCAAAGTGGCACACCAGCATCATTTTGAAATGTATAAAACATAAATCTTTTTCGAAATAGTGAATCTGGAATGCATGCAATCCAATTTTTACATTCTTATTATTATAAAATTTTTATAATGGTTTTCAAACATTAATGTATATATGTGTCCACATGCTAGACCATAGGATCTACAGTAACAATTTTATTGTTCTTATACCAGTCAAACGCAAGCGTACTCAGTAAAAATAAACCATAAAAAGTTGAATATAAGAATAATTACATATTCTACAAAAATTATAAAAAATAATCAGCTTCATTAGCTAATTCAATATATAATCTGTTACAGTCAAGAATTAAGAAGACTTTTAAACTAAAAGCATTTAGTGTGCTTTTATTCTTTCTCTATTAGCATTCAGCCTATCACTATACAGTCTCTTAAATTTTTAGTCCTTAAGATTAAAAAGGCTACCACATCCTTTGATATTAGGCTACCATGTGACAACTTATTGTATATATCTGTTTACTTATTTTATTTTTCTCTGTTTTTTTTCTTCTTTTATTTCAATTCATTCAAATAATGTATTTTATACTAGCATTGGATGACAAGTGATGACAACCTTAATTAAGTGTTACATTTGGAATGACTATTACTCGATAAAGGGGCAGTATATTTTGATCTTTTTCAGTATTTGAATATTTATTAAAATGTTAAAAATATTAATTTTTATGCTTCATTATATGAAATTTTATTATTTCATTAATTTATACATATTTTATTATATTTTTCATTTTTTTATTACTGTTAGGCCTGCGACCAATCCATTAACTTGGTAGCTGAAAAAGCTGGAAATAAAAGCGATTAATTAAATGGGTTTAGTTTGATTGATTCGAATTCAACATATACTCACCTTTATTACGAGTAACACTTGTTATATGAACAATGTTTTTTATAGATCACAACAACTTGAGACCGTGTGTTTGAACACAACAAGATCATTATAGACAATAAAATATTTTTAATTAGTTGAAATCAATTTATATAAAGTTAAAACTAAATGTAAAAAACTAAAAAAAAAAATATTTTTTACAAATTAATTTATACTTATAGTTGTAGTAAAACAAATTTTTTCAAGTATTTATGGAGAATTTGTCCACGCTTGCTTGGTGAAACTCTCAAATCTTGGCCCTTATTTTAGGTCTGTAATCTAGTTCTGTCAATATTACTGTTTCTTGGGCTGGCATCTTTTGGGCCTAAATGTCTCATTCGCCCTGAGGAAATCTCTGTTGCTTGAGGGGCCTAAGTTTGGGTATTTTGGTTTCGGCCATTTCTTCACGTACCACATGATTTCAATCTGCATCCCCCTTGGAGATACTAAAATGACGGATTTGTCCTTTTTTTCTCCTCTTTCCCATTCCTCGAATGTTCCAACAACTACCACGAGGCACCACCGCTAAGCTAAGCACACCACAACTTTTACAAACACTCCAACACCCAACACAGTAAATGCCTAATGAATTTAATTTCAGGAGGGTAAATTTGAAATTTGAAATTTATAGAGGTGCAAGTTAAAATTTGGGGGTGGAGGAAGAAATGCCCTTGGTTTCCTAGTGGAATTATTCATGATTTCCATTTTCTAGATATGCCTCCCATTTCGGGGGAGAAATTGAGCAATCAACGCATGCTTTCTGGCATTGTAGTAACAAAGATTCTCTCAGAGGCACAAGCCCAAATAGCCCCTTAGGTCATAAGATAGAATCAGAATGACCCTAGTTTGCGACTTTTTGAGCCTTTCTTCCCTCTGGAGTCAGTAGTTGGGACCCAAACCTGAGCATGCTTCTTCTTTGTGGAAAGTAAACATCATTGGACTTGGTGCTTGGTATATTTACCTACACAACGACCTCTATACTAAACAAATCCGATCAACAAGACCTAACACAGATCGCCACATTTCCATTCCTCCAATCTTGTCTTCACTGTTCTTTGTTTGAAGTGTTCATGGGATACAGTATGAACTGGGATTTCATCTGGGTGCTGCCTCTCACGTTGTGTTGCTGCTCCTTGGTGCACAGCTTGGACAGCACTCCTGCAAGTGAATCATTGAATTCCTTGGTTCAAGATTTTGCTTTCAGGTCACTGGTCAAGCACAGACCTCAAACAGGTGCTCTGTATGATGCTCTTCTTCCAAGGAACCTGTCTGGTATGGATATTTCAGTAGTACGTCTTCGAAGCAGAAGGCTCTGGAACAAAGGTGCCAACTTTAGCTACTTTCGGATCCCACCAAGAACCGTGTCCATTCCCCATGTCAAGAGGTTGGCTATTGTGTACCAAAACCTGGGCAACTGGTCAACCCTCTACTACAATTTGCCAGGTTACTCACTCATCTCTTCTGTTGTTGGCTTTCTGGTTTTCGATGCCTCAAATGTAACAGACACAAGTGAAAGAAACCTCACTCTCAACACAATGGGACAGCCTATTTCTATTCAATTTCCTAACATCACACTTATGGGTAGGGCTCACATCAACTCAAGGGTGAGATGTGTAGCTTTCAATGCCAATGGTACATTTCAACTTACTCAGATGAGTTCCCCTGGAGTGTGTTACTCAAGCGACCAGGGTCACTTTTCGGTAGTACTCCCACTGGAAAAGAAGAGGGGGAGATGGTATCTGTGGGTGATTGGCTTTGTAGTTGGATTTTTTGGTTTCATTATAGTTGGCTATGCGGGATTTTCTTCTATGAGACTTCTCAAGACCAAGAGGATTCAAGCAATGGAAAAACAAGCCAATGAAGATCAGGTTCTTGAAAGTAGATGGGTTGGCAATAGTAAAATGCCCTCAGCAGCAGTGACAAGAACTCAGCCAGTTCTTGAGTGCGGCGTTCTTTAGTTCACTGCATTTTCCTGTTGTAATCTTTTCCCCAATCACCCTTGTCAGTTAGCTAATACTCTTTGGTCAGTGAATGTATAACAAGCTAGGTTCGTTCATTCTCTGAAATGAACACAGCATGATTCTGACTACAAATGAAGGAATACTCTACAGATATTTTCTGCCCGGGGTTTCTCAATGGCATGACGCAATTTGCCTTTGTTAATTAGTCTCATACAACTGTAAAGTGTAGCATTAAACTTAGTAAAACTGAAGAAAAAAAAAGGTTGCGTAAACTCCAAAAGAAACAATATCACAAAAGCATTACTGAGTCCTACCTCCACAAGGTTGCCCAAAGAAAAGCAATATAAAGCAGGCTTTCATTTAACAAAAGGTAAAAATAAAAAACATGGTCACCAAGGCACGACAAGAAGCACAAAACCTTACAGTGCACAAACATGCAAAGTTACAAAGCGAGAAAAAGTGAACATCCTTCAGCACATACACCAAAATCACCTAAAACAATATAAACAGGAAACCAAGATACATTAAAGCTTTATTTGATGTTTCTAACACAGTTGACTTGATGCATGAATCTTCAACACAAATCTCATCATATTTTATCAAGAAATTCATGAATTTGTTCAAACAAATTACAAGGACCAAACGCCTATACCACGTGCATCTCTTTCTATAAACTAAAGTGGCAATTTCAATCAACCATCAATATCAAATGCATAAATGGTTTGGCGATTAGGTCCCTTAACCAAGGTTTTGATCCAATATTCGCCTTAAATGTGAAATCGCAACAGAAAAGTACTTTCGTTCCAAAATGGACCAATCATGTTACAGAGAGACAGAAGGAGTGTAATAGAAGTTTAGATACCCCTGGTTACAGAAAAAAATAGATATATCACTTGCACAAGAAATTATGAATGCATAGAAATATCAACCATCATTTTCTTGATACTTAAAGATTCTAAAACGCTTCTTGCTTTACAGGAGTCAACACAATTCTCATCATATTTTGTTAAGAAACTCTTGAATATGTTTCACATAAAATATTAAATTCAAGGATCAATATCTTCTTCTACAGTGTTACTTCAGAGAATCAAGCAACCATCAACACATGCACATACATAAAATAAATCAAATCCAGGAATGCAATTATAACTCTAATTTCAAACAAATATACACTTGACAAGAACATCAACAACTTGTACTCTACCAAAGCAAAAAGCCCCTGGAAGCCAAATGACATGCCTTCGTTTTATTAAAGAGCCAAAGCAGTTATAGCAAGAAAACAATAGTTGCTCTGCCTACCAAAGATCCTCATAGAAACAAACAATTATAACTCAAACGCTGCACTGCAGGACTAACAGTGAAACAACCAAAACTCATCATCAATTGAGAGCACCAACTCCAGTCCCACTTTTGCGTGCAAGCTTTGTCCACTCGGTGTGGAAAGCCCCAGGGCGATCAACCCTCTCATAGGTATGCGCCCCAAACAAGTCCCTCTGAGCCTGAACAAGGTTCGCCGGAAGCCTCGCCCTCCGATAGGTATCAAAGTAAGCAAGACTAGCACACATTCCCGGAGTACTAATCCCAGCCGAAACCGCCAACCCCACAACCCGCCTCCACGCAGCCTGCCTCTGCACCATTTCCCTAGCAAACTCCGGGTCCACTATCAAACTAGCCAAATTAGGGTTCCTCTGATAAGCCTTCTTGATTCTGTCCAAGAACACCGCCCTTATGATGCACCCTCCCTTCCAAATCCTAGCCAATTCCCCCAAATTCAAGTTCCACCCTTTCTCATTACTCTTGGCCCTCAACAAATTCATCCCCTGAGCATAGCTACAAATCTTTGAAGCATACAAAGCCTGTCTTACATCATCAATCAATCTCTTCTTATCCACCCCACTCACACCAGTCTTCCCCAATTCCTCACTCAACCCCGCCTCCTTCAACACCGTCGCAGCACTCTCCCTCTCCTCCTTTAACCCGCTTAAATACCGGCAATCCAACGACGCCGCAATCGTGGGCGCTGCTATCGACAGCTCCGCCGCCTGCTGCACCGTCCATTTTCCCGTCCCCTTCATCCCTGTCTTGTCCAAAATCTTATCCACCAAAAACCCTTCACCATCCTCATCCTTCACTTTAAAAATATCCGCAGTGATTTCAATCAAGAAACTCTCAAGCTCCCCTCTGTTCCACTCTGCGAAGATATCCGCAAGCTCGGAATTCGACAGGCCACCAACGTGCTTCAACACGTCGTAAGCCTCCGAGATGAGTTGCATGTCTCCGTATTCGATTCCGTTGTGGACCATCTTCACGAAGTTCCCAGAACCCCCCTCGCCGATGTAAGTGACGCAGGGGCCGTCCTCGACCTGCGCAGCGACTTTGTGGAGGATGTCCTGGACGTTGGTGTAGGCGGTGTGGGAACCGCCGGGCATGAGGGAGGGCCCGTTGCGCGCGCCGTCTTCGCCGCCGGAGACGCCCATGCCGAGGTAGAGGAGGCCTTTTTCGGCGACGTTGCTGATGCGGCGTTCGGTATTCTCATACCACTCGTTTCCGCCGTCGATGATGCAGTCGCCGGGCTCCAGGTGGTCGGAGAGGGCGGCGATGGTTTGGTCGACGGGGGCGCCGGCCTTGACGAGGATGATGACGGATCTGGGGCGCTGGATGGATAGGACGAAGTCACGAGGGGTGTACTGGCCCGTGAGCGGGAGGGAGCCCTCGTTGCGGGCCCGATCTACGGTCTCGTCGACTTTGGAGGCCGTACGGTTGTAGACGGAGATGGGGAAGCCCTTCTCCGCAATGTTTAGGGCTAGGTTCTGGCCCATGACGGCCAGGCCCGCCAGGCCTATGCGCGACAGAGCTGCTGACTCCATTCCAAAAGAGTTGGTGAGAGTGGTGGCTTGAGGTTTGTCAAGTGATGTTGGAGTATGCAGTTATGTCTGAGTAAGTGTCTTTGTAGATATAAACCTGGTGGCTTTGCTTCTGTTAATTATTAATTTATTATTTATTATTATTATTATCTAATTAGTAAAAGAGGGTTTAGTTAAGCAAGAGGAGGAATGAGGGCTTTTTATGGGCTTTTGTTTGGGTTGGTGAGATTGGCGGACCCGTCGAGGGAGTGAAAGGACAGTGACTTAACCACCAACGAGGAGGTGCCGTAGACGACGTTGCCTCCAAGACGTGTCAATGGGAATTTCCTCCTCGATCAAACGACATCGTTTTGTTAATCCAGTCAACCCAGATATTTTTTATATCTCCTGGTCAAACCTCTTTGGTCGCTACCTTTTTCTTAAACTACTCTTATGTTGACTGTGATTTCATATTTATGTAACTTCTGAGATGATTTACAATTGTAAAATAAAAAGTTGGACTTTACATATATCACACGCTTCTTTTATCCTAATTTCTAGAAGATTTTCAAAAATTCAAAAACTACAATTTGAAACATTTTATGAAAGAATTTCTTATAAATAAATTGTTATATATTCAAATTCTTAATATAATAATTCACTGCTATTATCCTTTAAGAAGTTGAAAGAAATGCATGTAATTCTTATTACCATTTAAATGTCTCTACTAAAATAGTTAATGAAATAAAACTTTTGAAGTTTTATGTTTGTGAGTGTAATTAAACGGAAATAAGACTTCAATATTTAAGTATAAAAGTTGTAAAATAATACCATAAGGTTAAATGTAAGAGCGTATAAGTTGATAAGATATCATTATATTGACTCTTTTCAGTCATGTCCAGATATAAAATATAAATAATGATGATATAATTATCTTGTAATATTACATCAAAATAATGTATATTAGTATCTTGGCTATAAAATTGATTTACTAGATAGTAACTAATTTATATTGTTATGAGTATTTCGAACACAAACATTCCAAACTTAAAATTCATATAATTGCTATACGAGTTTTTCTTTTTCGTTATGATAAATAGAATTTTTATTCAGTTCAAATTTTAGTTATCATATATTTATGTGCTCTACTTGTTTGGGTTTTTATCTTTTGTGTAATTCACTATTGTTTTAATTCGATTTTAAAAGTCAAATCAATAAGATGAAGATAATCAACTATATTTACATCCGAATGTATTTGAACACAACAATTTGACTACGGAAGTGTTATTACACAGTTTTTTTTTAGTTGTTACTATTATGAATAGTGATATAACAATCTTTTTTAATATATATATATATATATATATATATATATATATATATATATATATATAAAAATATATTTATATATATATATATATATATATATATATATATATATATATATATATATATATATATATATATATATATATATTGAACACCATCATAATTATTTTAATAAAAATATATGGATATCATATTGAATATCGGTTCAGATACGAATTTTAATATGGTCCATACACGTTAAATAGGAAAGCGTGAAAGTTTGAAAGTGGTGTCTTGCTTTACTAATATAAAAGGATGTCTTAAAAGGTCTATTGTAATTAGTATATGCTATAGTAACATTTCAGAATTCTCTCACATCTTTCATTTGCATAGATTTAACAACTTAGTTTGGACCATGTCCATATTTGTTACAAATTTCTTGCATAAGTTGTTAACAAAAAGTCATAGTCTCATCATAAGCATAATGATGAGATGATGCAGTGTCACATCTGGTTTAAGGTTGCGTATATTCAATGTAACTTTGTCAAAATGTTCCATAAACACTCATAACGATTCGTCCTTCTCTTGCTGAATGTTGACTAAAGCCAAGGAGGTAAGATGATGAGGTCTTTTGGTAGCAAACTGTACACCAAAACGAGTGACCAATGTCTCAAAGTAATATATGGAATTGGGAGGGAGATAAGTAAACCAACTTAGAGTTAGAACTTTCAAAGATGTGGGGAAAGCCCGAAATAAGATGACATCATCTGATGTGTACAACTCTACTTATGTCACAAAGACGTCAACATGATCGTCTCAATTTGTGTTGTCATCATATTGGTCCATGGAGTAAGACCCTTATAGCCTAGAGAAAGCTCTACCTCCATGATCCCATCCTATAAGGGATGACGCCATGAAGTGCCCCTCCCGGCAAAAGTGTGATTAGTAACAATGTTCACTCATGATCCTCCTCCCCTCAGAGTGGTGTCCTCTTCATCCATTGTTCTCTACCGATGTGAAGTCTCAGTGTTTTGAGATGTTTCCTCCTGTTGTCTTTACACCCTCTCATTCTCCTTTGTGCAAGCATTCATTTCCTATTCATTTCTTCTATTCATCTTGTCCAATTGCCTTTGCATATTTAACATCAATGTTGAATTTTGATTTGCAATATTAATATCCCTTGTCGTGTTCATTGTGGATACCATCTTTTCCAAGTACATCTCGGTCCCATGGTGGGAGCTAAATGTTTTCGTATAGAACCTAATTGTCCTACAAGATCTGATATATCCCTGTTTTACTGTCCAAGATGTCCTTTTGTAATCCTTGAATGAGCCAAAGAAGGTGGGTATCTGCAAACACTCTAACACTCAAGTCAGTTGATATGGTTAAGGTAACCCAATGTGAATAGATTTCAAGATGCTTTTTACCTAGAAACCAATGTCCTTTACATATCTCATTATTTTAGGTCTTTACCTGATTGGACTGACCCTCTACATTAATCTTGACCTGAAATGATCATTGCTCGTGTGTAACCGCTTGGTCCTAACCGAGATGAAGTCGACCTTACATAAGACAATTTTGATTTTAGTTGAGATCACTTCGATATTATACGGTATGAGAGATAAATAGAAAGATAATAAATTTGTTAGGTTTTAATATTTATATAATTATCAAATGACATATTTATAACATTAATTTATAAAATATTTAAAGTATATTTTGGAATATGAGTAAAATTTTGTTTAAGCACCTGAATGTTTCTTACATGAATTCTTTACTTGTACGAAGACAAATTAACTTTTAAAAAATACCAAGATATAACTCGGTGAAAAACTAAAACTTAAAAAAATCTCAATGTTTTACTAGTATATTTTTAAAACTAATTTAAAAATATTCAAATTATATTTTGAATATCTCGGATATGAGTGGATATATAAGCTCCCAAACCGGGGATATGAGTAAAATTTTGTTTAAGTAGTAGACAAATTTTATAAGTTATCTACTTTTATGAAGACAAAGTAACTTCTAAAAAATACTATAAGATATAACTCGGTGGAAAACTAATACTTTAAAATAATTTTTTTTATATTGTCCAATACACTAATATTATCAATTTAAAAATGTTTTTAATATATTTTAAAATATAAAACGAATAAAAAAACCCAACATATAATTAAATTCTTCAAATGTTTTACTTTAGCGTGTATGGAATAAATAAGTTTAGATATCATTTTGTTTTAATAACTAATTTTATTCAGAGTTATTAAATAATAAGCTAATATACTTTTATTTATGAGTTTAGATCTCATTTTATTTTAATAAGAACAATTTTAATCGGAGTTACTAAATAATAAGCTGATATATCTTTATTTATGATTAAAAATTTAAAAAGTGACATTTTTAAGAAGTGATTTCTCACGCACCCTAACATTTTGAACATTTTTTGGCAACAACATAGTGGACCATTGAGGCCTCACAAATGTCAAAAATTCAGCAAAAATATGGAACATCTATTAAAAAAAAAAAAAAAAAAAAAAATCAAACGTGTAATAATCTATTTCGTCAAACACCCATGAGCATTCGAAATTTGTAACATGAAGAAACCTATCTTTATATATATTTTTTCTCTCATGATTAAGAACTCGTTGAAAAACTACATTCTAAAATATTTTCATACAAATTCGTGTATAAACATCGTAAACATTTTTAGATAAAATTTGATTGCTTATGCATTTTAAAGTGTAGCATTATTCATACTTTTACATGTAACTCATGCATTTACCACACTTATAATTCTAGTATACAGCTAGTCACTTATGCTTTGTATCATTATCATGTTAATGGATAAAAGTTATGATGTAAATTAATTTGAGGGTTAAATATGTTTTTGGTCCCCGGTCTCTCAGTAAATTTTGGAATTAGATTTTAAAACTTTGAACCAATTTATTTCTTCATCTTTCGAAATACGTGAATTTAGTCTTTTTAATCAAATTTTGTTAATCAAATTTAATCCTTCAAGCGTATTTCATAATAGTATTTGACTTAACATTAAAGTAAAAATGTGTCAAACCGTATAAACAACTCAAATACAATTCTGAAATGCATACAAAACGTCAAATAAACCTAACAAAATTTGATTAAAATGACTAAATCTACATATTTTGAAAGATAAAAGACTAAATTGGTCCAAACATTTGGTCCAAATCAAAACCTCTCAAGCTCTTCATATAAATTAGTATACAAGTTTTAGTAAAATAAAAAGCATTTTAACTCTTTTAGTAGATCGGTGTGCAACATTTAATAAGAAAATGAATAATTTATTTATATAAAATGGTGTACAAGAAAGAATGATTAAACTTTTTATACAAAATGATGTACAATCTAGTATAATAAGGAGCGTTTAAACTTTTTGTACAAACTAATTTATAAAAAAATTAGTATTATCAAGAATGATTAAACTCATGGCATGCAAGATTTAGGGTAACTAAAAACACAAATACAAATAAATCAATTCAAAACTGAATAATAGAAAGCCAATCAATATATATATATATATATATATATATATATATATATATATATAATTCTTTTATTGGATTTCTCTTATTTGATTTCGAACACCAACCGAACTAAATCAATTTTATAATACACATAAAAATGTATATTATTTATAAATTTATTTTACTCCTCAGATTTACATCTTTATTTCTTATATTTTCATAAAATTAATGCACAACCTGTACTAATGCATGAAAAATATATTTAATTAAAGATATTTTTAGTGACTATTTGTAATCACCGCCAGGTCATGTAAATTTATTTACAATGGTCTATATCAGAAGTGTTAATCCATAGGAATGAAATTACTCGTTGAATGCAGTCCAATTCTCATCCCCCATTACATGAACCCGAAAATTCACTATCTCCACTCGTTTTTTTTATACTTGTACTAGATACGACAAGAGAACAGTTATATTTCTGTCGCAATGTTGACAGTAATGTACTGGTGTTCAATGTTTATATATATGCTACATGATACCAGTAAGCTCAAAGCAGCAATGGGCCAGAGCAAACACTTATAGTCACGGTGATAGCAATAATCACTAAAGAAATTTTAGAACACCACATGCCCCCATCATAATCTATATGGGAGCAACTGAAATAACAATAAATGGTGTTATTCAAAAGACAATAATTATAATTCAACGGTCCGAAAGCTATTCAGGTCCAAGACAAGCTTATACTTCGGGATATAAACAATCTCTAGGGGTAACGAAACAATACAATTGAAAACCTCAAGCAACAACTTGTCCAAAGAGCTGCTTTCGGATCTGCAACAAGGAGAAAGAAACTTCATAAGAATCTAATCGTTTGACATGATTTACCAGCTCATCATCTCAAAATAATTATACCCCTTCACCCTTTCCCAAGAAGAAAAAAATAAATAAAACAAAGAAGAATGTTGGCTATCATAATTTCAACCTATCTAATGACTAACCAAATTTATCATCCTAAAGAATATGCAAAAGTAAACATACTAGAGAGAAAGTTGGCAAATAATGAATTGGATTAAAGGGTTTACGATGTATATGTGTTTGTGGAATTAACTGGATAGCACTACCCAAGAAAATACGTAAATTGAGATGTGAAACATAATGCTACACCGAAGTTATTTGAGTGAGAGCAATAGCAAGGTTACTTGTCCTAGGTGGAGGCCATCAGAGCAAATGATTTGCCTGAAGTTTCCCTTATTTTTTTTTTTTTAATTTCAGTGTCAAAGTTTCAATATCTAAAAAAAACAACTCCACTTTTCTACTTGGAAATAATATGGAAGTCAACTGCATAAACAACTCAGCAGAAAATATCTAACATCGAGGATACATATCACAGAATAAGAATTACTACGCACAAAAAATTTACCTCAGGGAGCTTTTTACGAAACACTACATCAAGTCGTGCATCAAGAGTATTTTCACACACAATCTTTCCATCACGAGAAGCTAGCACCACGCCACCAGAACTGAATATCAACAAAAAAAAATCAGGTGTGCTACAATACAACTGAAATTTAAATATCTAAGCAGCTAATCCGATTTTCAGAAGAATCATTAATTGTTGTGGGTATGAATTACTACGTACAGAATATTTAAAATTGATGCTTTTCTCATAAGACAATGTTAAATTATAATTAACCAAGAGGAAAAAAGTAAAGCATAGGGTAAGAAAGTAAATCTCTGAACAATTAGTTATGATTTAATTGTAACACAACTTTACCAGTAGATATCATGAGCATTATGATGACTGGGTCCAGGAGGAAGATAGACTTGATTGTCAACAATGATCTCTGGGGGATCAACATTTGCTTTGTCAGCATACTCCTGTGCTGCAGAATCCAGCACATGCTCTACCAAGTGCAGATCCTCTTTCCGACATCTCAATAAGACAGAAGGTTCTTTCAGTCTTAGCAAACACTGCAACACACAGCCCTTACATTATATTTCAAGTACACATACAAGCATAGAAGGTGATCTATAAACAGCAATCTAGCAGAATGTATCATTACAAAGGTTTAAAAAGGTCATGTAGGGCAGGAATTGAACCCATGCCATCAAACAAACCACGGAGACCAAAGGTTCCCATGTCAGGAAGCAGGAAATAGTTATGACTCAAAATGTACCCAAACATTACATATACTTATGCATAGAAGGTGATCTGTAAACAGCAGTCTAGCAGAACGTATCATTATAAAGGCTTAAAAAGGTCAGGTTGACCAGGTATGGGTAAGAGGTTAGAACAGGAATTGAACCCATGCCATTGAACACAATATGGAGAACAAGGTTGGTTCCATGTCAGGAATCAAGAAATAGTAATGATTCAATCAACTGTACCCAGGCACTTGGAAACCCGTCCTAAAAATCTAAGTATTAAGGGGAGAGAACCAATCACTTAAATACTCCACTACACATCCCATACTACTTCATATGGGACTTTGGCATTCCATAATACCCTATCATAGCACCACTCCTAAGAGTAGACATTTTGGTAGCTTTCATTCTATGACACTTCATTTGCTGAACTTCACTCAACTTCCTTGTTAATCAAAACCCTCCATAGATAGCCCCCGTCCAAGAAACCAACAACCTTTGCTGATACGAATTGATAACTATCCACGCATTTGGGGAACCCACCCTAAAAGACTAGGTATTAAGAGAAGAGAACCAAACACTTAAATATTCCACCAAGCATCTCGTAATGCCCGAGTTCCTATCACAAAAAAATCACTGACGTTGATACGATGGCGTCTCCAGGTAATAGCAATTAGCAATGAAAATATTAGTTATAGATACAATGTTGTGGCATCATCACAAATAACACAAAACAGAGGTACAATAAATAAATAACCATAACATTTGTCTCTGTGCAAGGCTTTACTAAAAAAATGTAAACAACAATCTGATATCAATACTTGGAAAACAGTAAAATAAAAGTATCGAACCATAAGTAGGTGTAACATACTAAACATTTAACTGACCTGAACAATGAGATCTTTAAGAAGGTTTCTGTACACATGATCATGATGAGTAATAGTCCAATCATGATGATGACTCACACTCAAAAGTTCCTTGGATGCAGCTTCTTTCATGGAACTGATCACGTCATCCTGAGCTTGAAGAACTTTAATTCGAGAAGCATTCAGCTGCATCGAGTACTCACTGCAACAAACAGTGAATTGTGCCTTAAAACATAAACTATCACAAGCAGCACTGTTTTTGCCACTTTGAAGAACAACACTCAGATCTGTGTTTTAAAAATACGTCTATCTGAACTAAACCCTCAATCTCATTCATCAAACTTCGACAATATCCTTGACTTCAAGTAATTTGCACAGATGTCAGTAGCTTGAAGGAAATTGAACATCAACTATTCAAACCCAAACAAAGTAAATAAGTAAATAAAAGAGACTAAACCAAAACCTATGGCCACATTTTCCAAATGCAAAAATAAAAAAATGGAACTAACATTAATTATTGTTTTTATTGAATATTACGAAAAGACGACAAGGATCCAGTAGGCTATTTCACAAGTGATCTAAATTGCATGCATTCGCGAATTCAGCAATTCGGAACTGTTCAATTAAGATCTGACAAGTCATATTGTAGTACTAAAAACACTTCGAAGCAGTTCAATTATAAATACACCGAATGAGTGATCACAAGAAAAAATAACTGGACTGATTGCACTGAATCTGGTTCTATAAAGCTTTTGCTGTACCAGTAATCACAGTAAATAGACATTGCAGTATTATCACAAGCAAGGATCAAGATCTATACGACTAAGACTTGGTCTCCAGAATTTGATTTCAAGTAATGCCAGCTGACGAACAATCCTAATGAATTTCAAACTAACAGAGACAAAAACAATATAAAAAAAAGGGATAGAAAGGTAGTTAGAAGTTACATCTTCTTGCGAATTTCCACTTGGCGCTCTTTTCGTTCGTACTCTTGCCTGATCTTCTTCTTCTCGGCTTCAACCAACTGCAGCTTCTCGATATTGAATTCCTGCAGGATTCGTTTTGAGAGAATGAATTAGAAATCGAAAGAGGAAAAAACCGTACAATGAAGAGATACCTCTTCGGCGGAGACAGAGATCTCGTTGGCTTTTTCCTCTGCTTCCTGGCGGATGAACCGCACCATCTGCTGGATTTGCCTGGAGACATCTGCGTCGTTCATTTTCAGAGACGATTCTCAGAGACTATTCACCACCGGAAACTTCGTAGACGATTGAACTTGATACGGATTCTCTCTCTGCCCCCAACCCACAACAGCTCACCTCTTATTTATGTACCTTCGTGTTAACATTTTAAATACATATTTTAGTTTATGGGTGATTTTTTATTAATATAAATTTATTAGTTTTTACAATTATTACTTTAAAAATAAGAATATTATAAATTTAAAAATAAGAATATTATAAATCCAATAGATCAATTCATTTTATCAATATTAATTTGATTAAATCAAGTTGCACAACTTAAACTATCGATATAATTTATTAGCGGTTTTTTATTCAAGTAATACTTTACTAAGGGTTTTTTTTTTTTTTTAATTGGATTTCATGTTTATTATCTATAACAATAAATAAAGAGGATTTCCTCTTTTTAGTCCACAATTTCAAAATTTTAATTTTATCCTTTAAAATATAATTATTTATTAAATTTTTAAAAATTGACCGTTATTTTTACAAATTTTGTATAAAATCATCTATATCTATTTATTCTTTTTTTTCCTATTTATCAACCATTATCTTTACTGATATATTCTATTTTTTTTCTAATAAATATAATTTTATTTTATATATTAACTTAATAATATTATAATATCATTACCTACTAATATAATATTATGTATATGTAAAAAATACATACACACATGCGCTATCCGCACCTAGTTATAGATAAGAAAGTATGATTAAAAGAAAAAGATCCACTAAAATGGATAATGGAGTTTTCTAACAAAATTAATAAATACTTGGTATAAAAAAATTCAAGTAATTCAATCACAAATTTGATCAATGATTTGATCAATTTAATGTGATTTTGTATTAAATTTCAAATTAATTTGCTAACATCATTTATTTATATTACTTGTGTCATATTTTTAATTAATTTATTCTTTTTTGTTGAGTCTTCTTATTAGTCTAATATTTGAAAGTTCTACTCAATGGAAAGAAACGAACTCAACTCAAACAATTATTTATAGTGAAATGATATATAAGAATTTTCCATTGAGAATACATACAAAACGCTTATAAGTTTTAAGAAAAAAATATTTGTTACATTGAAATACAAATATATATTTTATGTCATTATTATTCATATGTTTTTTGAGATATTCTGGTAAAAATAAGCAAACTTAAAATATATGATTTATGATAATGTAAAAACGTTTTACATCTCTGTTTTTCTAAAGATTCTAATTTTGAGTGGAATGAACTGTAAAATAAGGACTAAAAATAATCGAATGTATATTCTTTGCAATATTGTAAACATTCTATTTACTCTAAAATATTTGACTTTTTAGCCGTATTATAAATTTGAAGTATGTATTCACTTGTTGAAACATTTTTTTTTATTAAATTAACCAACCTTTAATGAGTTTTTTCTCCACCATATTTATTTCATTTAAGTTGTTAAATTTTAAGTTTTATTTTACTCGAAATCTGAATCTAATTTTACTTTTGCGTGAATTTACTAATACAAATATTTTAAAATAAATATTAGGGAACTGATTTTATTTAATGAATAGGAGATTTTATATTTTTTTACTAAAAGCTGATTCAAATACAAACATTGTGTATCTGTTTATATCTTTTTGCCATGTGATCTTATATTTTTCTTTAATAATATACTAGGGAAAATATAAGTGTTGTTTACTTTTTTAAAATAAAATATAATTATAATTATAATTATAAAAAAATAGATTTTATTATTATTTATTATTTTTCTTTTAGTTTAGATGCTGATTCTTTCGTTTTTTTAATTTACTATATTTTAAGTTGGTTTCTATTTTTCTTTATTCTTATGTTGGTAAATTTTATAATATAATTTTTAAAATTTTATTAAGATAAAATGAAAAATATTATATAAATAAATAATTGTTACGATGTAATGCTATAAAAAAAACACGCATTCTCGTGTTTGTATCCCATCTTTTAATTTAAATAATACTATTTAAAAAATATAATTTTAAAATAATGCCTTTAAAATTAAAAGAATATATGTTTACATTGTTTTAAGTGGAGAAGTTAAATAATTATATTGAGTGGAGAAATTAGATAGACATGTATCCTATTTTATTGAAATATAAAATTCTTAAAGAACATTAAAGACGTAGAATTTATATTTTTTGCTGTGTATTTTTTTGATTTTTTTTGCTTCGTCTTCAAAATAAATCGTGGTCACTAAATTTTAAAATATACTAATTTTTTAAAAAGTATTAAGATAATACATTTTTAATGTTCGGTGATAACAACACAAAATAGTTTTTATTTCATTGTATTTCTTCTTGAAATGAAAAAACAACATTAAATCTAATTATGTAACTTGCCAAAATGTTTTTCCATCCAACAATCTTTCTTTGACACTCCTTTGTATTCACTTGACAAATAGTTTTTTTATCTTAAAATATTGAATTAAATATGTTTTTTTCTTTAAATATATGTGAAATTGGAATTCATTCTATTTCAAAAATTTCAAATAAAAATTCTTATACTTTAATAATTTATGGAATACGTTTTCCAAAACTAAAAGAAAGAATAAAAAGATGAATTTTTTTAAATTACATGTGATGTGTTATGACTTTTTAATCCAATCAACATAACTGTTTGATATATCACCTAAAATTTAATACCGTAAGTTTGAAATAACGTGTTTCATACATTACTAAATACAAGGATAAATCTTCTCTTAAATTGGAATGAGTCGAATTCTAATTTTGCATTTAAATAGGAGGGGCAAAAAGAAACTCAAAGAGCACTTGTCAAAGTTGCCCAAGGGGCTCAGCTTGTGCTATTTCGCTTGTAAAAAATGGATTTTAACGCGATAAATTTTCCCTGAGAACAAATTATTATATACGGTAAAGTGAGAATGCAGTTGGGGTCCAAAATATTCTGTTCTAAAGTCTGAATCTACATGATATAATTTTGTCACTTTCAATAAAGATTTAATTCTCATTTGTGTATGTAAAATTATAAACTAGTCAATAAAGTGTGAGGTGGACATGTCGATTATTGGACCACATGCGATTAGCAGCAGGCAAGTGTCAGGAATGTGGTTTTCAAGAGGCAATCATGTCCACGAGTTCATTTTTCTATTGTATTTATTTTTTGTCATATCACTTTCATGCATGTCGAACCAGAAAGTGTACCAATGCCGAAGGATAAGGCCCTCGCTCCCATCCCAACCCAATCTTCCTTTTTCTCATTCACAAATTTTCTCCTTCAACCCACATTGTGAATGAGAAGTACAACCATAGTTCTTCCTCTCTTTTCTAGCATAAGATAATTTTACAGACTCAAAAAGTGACCATGGTGTCAATTGCATGTTAGGTCCACTGCAATCTAATTAAGGGTATGACTTCGAGTCACTATCTTCAGTGTCCGAATGATTGATGGTTATTTCCATCATTCCATAATTCTACCATCACCAGCAATTGGCTTAGGCCTCTAGTACTTACTTACTTGAATGGTCCATAATCTATATAATTTCTGTAAAAAAACAGAAGGAGACCATTGTTGAAGCTTAAATTATGCCTACTACGAGCTCCTTTAAAAACAAAACTCAGACACTGTTAAATAACCGGGTAGTTAAGTCTGTTATTGCAGTCACGTGTTCATAATCATATTACAGTTATTCACAGCAGGGGTTGAAACTCGGAACCCTTCTACTTCAACTCTGCTTGCTTGAGTTTTAGGTAAATAATTTTTTGGTTTCTCATTGTTAGCTTAATTTGATTATTATAATACTCATGATCACATGTTTAATTCGAGGGCTATGAGTGAAACTCTGTTTGAATGAGGTTATTTTTGGATTGTATAACTGGAAGAATTGGAATTTGGATATCATTAACACCTGTTTTTACCATGGTAGCTGTTTCCGTTGGTACATAGTACAAATTCAGATAGCAATCACAGCCATTATTGTTTCATGCGTCTGTGTTTGACCGTAGTTCGAGAATTGACCCTTACTACGGGTTATTAGATAAGATTAAGGATGAAGGTAGTTGGTAGTTGAAAAGTTGCGATTTTGGTATCAATTTTCGTGGGATAACTTGGTTTTTTCACGAGGAAGGTGTGATGGGAAACCCGTGGTTTTTCACCTGCTTCGTGCAGCTGAACTTGTTAATCTTTTTTTTCCTATCATCACGGGAAGCAGCTTTGAACTCCTACGCTTAAAGGGATCGAGAATAGTGATACTGATACCGTTTCTTGCTTCTTCAGTTTACACAATCAGCGAAGAGTTTGGACATGAATCATTCTGGGGCTGGAAGTGATGATATAAGAGCGGTTGAAATTACCAAGGATAGGAATGGAATAGGCCTAGTGGTTCTGCGGAACCATCGAGGAGCCTCGGCAAGGGTCAGATTCTTTTAACTCTCACTAATCGTTTACATTCACCACCTTTTTTGCAGAAATTGTTGTATAGTAAATGATTATGTGTTGAGATCAATTTCTACTTTACATGTTTTTGAAACTTGTATACGAGCTTTAAAATGTCATTATGTGTCAGATAGAAATTACCCAGATCATGCCATCCCAGAAGATATAGTGATTTCTTTCCTTTTTGATTCTGAAATAACTGTTTTCATAAATTGAAGTTAGCGTGGGTGACACTTTTAGGTTAGTTTGCACGGAGGGCAGGTTCTTTCATGGAAATGGGAACGTGGCGAGGAGCTTTTGTTCACTAGTAGTAAGGTAAACATAATTAGCTTTTTTACTTTCTTTTGTTTTGTTTTAGACTCATCTATTATTTAATTAGCTTTTAATTGAGGATGTAATTTTCTCTGTATATGTGGTGTTTTTCTTTCTCAGGCAATCATAAGCCCTCTCAAACCATTACGAGGAGGAATTGCTATCTGTTTCCCTCAGGTATAATTTGAATATCGAATAATACTTTGTAAAAGTAAATTGCACATATTCATAGCCCAAGAATAAGTAACAGAAAAACTTACATACAGAGAGTTAGATAAACAAGGTTTTTTTTTCTTTGATTTCTTGTAATTTTATTTTTCCAGTTCAGAAACCGTGGATCATTAGAGCATCATGGGTTTGCCAGGAACAAAATATGGGTAATCGATCAAAATCCTCCACCGTTACCCACTGATTCCGGTGAAAAAGCCCATATTGATTTGCTGCTCAAACCAACCGAAGATGATCTGAAAATATGGCCACATAGGTTCGAAATTAAATGCATATTATGTGTTTACTTACTCCGAACCCACACTCTTTATCTTTTGAATATAGACAAGAAAAACATGAACATAAATTGTGAGGAAATATACTAAATTATGACACTTTCTTGTCGAAAACTCGAATCAGTCCAAGAATTCACATCGCAAGAAAAATAAAAAGTAAATGAATTGTTGGCGTAAGTGCCGAGACCCCAACCACATGTGGGGGACCTCAATCGCAAACATGGGTAGTTTTATCATGTTTTTTGGCATCCCACCTAAATTGTCGGTTGAATCTCCTAATATTTGAGATACTGATCTGGAGTATTTTGTCCAGCTTCGAACTTCGGTTAAGGGTCTCTTTGGCAGGAAATGGATATTTGACTCTGATTTCTCGCGTCAGGAACGTCAATAGCAAGCCCTTCAGTTTCTCCTTTGCGTACCATACATATTACTCTGTCTCTGATATCAGGTCCGTGACTAAATGTGATCATGGTGATCAATTTTACATAAGTAATTTTCTAGTATTTGCAATATGCAATATTTGAACAAGCATGATAATCTCTGACAATCATTGGCAGTGAAGTGAGGGTGGAAGGATTGGAAACTCTAGACTATCTAGACAACTTGCACAACCAAGAACGCTTCACAGAACAAGGAGATGCATTGACGTTTGAATCAGAGGTGAGACAACAACTCAGGACCTGGTTCTGTTATTGTTGAAATAGTGTGACATTGATTATTTTTATGTTATTGTCGGGATGTATCAGGTGGATCGAGTGTATCTCGATTCTGGTGGCAGTGGGGTGGCTGTTCTGGACCACGAAAAGAAGCAGACAATTGTCATAAGAAAGGAAGGACTCCCAGATGTTGGTATGGTTCCTTGCACTTCCAAATGAAATGGTGAATGATGTTGGTAGGTTAGTGAAATTTTGGTACGCAATGTAACAGGTGAAACTAACCAAGTTTGGTGTTGCATAGTTGTTTGGAATCCGTGGGAGAAAAAGTCCAAGGCGATAGTGGATTTGGGGGATGAAGAGTACAAACAGATGGTGTGCGTGGATGGTGCAGCGATAGAGAAACCAATCACGTTGAAGCCAGGTGAAGAATGGACGGGGCGCTTGGACCTCTCTGTGGTCCCTTCCACTTGATATGACATGAATTTGGTATGAAGATATGGTCATAAAGTGGAATCAATCTTAGGTGGAGTAGTTTCAATGTTTTCTGTCTTCACAATTCAAGTTTTATTTTGCTTGACAAAAAGTATCTGAGGCATGCATGTGCTCAAGTTGTCTCATAAACTAACTAAAACATAACATACCATCCAGCATTCTTTTTGGCTGATGGTAAACCTCTCTATGCATACTCTCAAACTTACTGTGATATATTTATTGAAGTAAAATATGTGAATTTTAAACTTTCTGTTTAGGTTGGTCACTCTTATGCAATTTCTTGATTGTACGAAAACCAAATTGAAAGGTGTTACGAAAAATGATTTCTTTTTTAAAACCAAGGATTGGCTTAGTACTAGTATTATCCATCGACACATTTGATTTGAATGGTTCATGTTGATTTCGCAAATAAGATACATGTTAATTATTAAGTGAAGTGAGCATAAAATTCACATTCACCTTACATATAATTCTGATAATGTTTGTAGGGATATGTTCTGTCTGAGTGTCCTTGACAATGGTATACACTCCTTAATTGTCTATAAATATCTTAAAACATCTTCTTCGGAATGCTTCTACAAGTTATATCCAGATCTCAACCTTTTATATTCCTATCATATGCCCTTTTTTTTCTAATAGAGATCATAAGCCATTTTTAATTATGTTGCTGAACTTTGATCATTAACCATACTATTGATTCTCCATAAACATTTAATCATAAGTAAATTATGATAGAAGGAAATTATGTTTTTGATAAATTATGCACTTGCTTTTTCTAATAAAATATGAATTTATTTGGTTGTAAAGTGAGTATAGAAAGAGCATGTGGTGTCAACAAATGAATGTTCTTTCACTAACACTAAAAAAAATGTTTTATTAGTGTTCCGGTCAAGAAAAGTGCCAGATAATTCTTAACCAAAAACAAAAAGAAAGAAATATTTTTAACCATAGCTTAAGACTTGCTTAGGTCAAAAAATCTCTGTCCCTTGACCATGGGAGTAATTCTC
>Ga0214545_1000492_pt1 | contig 62763 bp, 37 predicted proteins | sample CNSS4metaG_FD_160064 | JGI IMG/M metagenome (GOLD analysis project Ga0214545, IMG submission 160064) | Root nodule microbial communities from cowpea collected in UCLA plant growth center, Los Angeles, California, USA - CNSS4 | ecosystem: Host-associated > Plants > Roots > Nodule | place: USA... | reverse complement strand
ATTGTGTTAGGACATTTGTTAAAAGAAAAAGGATATCGGGAGTTAATCGAATTAGTCAATTGTCATTTATGTGAATGTTAGGCAGTGCATGAATGATGGATAAAGGAATTTGTAAATTACTGAAGTCATGAATGAATGATCCAAATAGCATATGTAAATGAACTTTACTGAAGTCTGTACTGAACAGACTAAACTTTGCATGCAACTCCCCACTTAGTTATGCGTCACTCCCCACTTATTTTTCGATTTGTTGTTTTGTGGGTTGTGTGTTGTTTGACAAAGCATCCAGTGTAGTTCATGGAGATTGGGTTATGGAGAAGAATTTGTAAGTCATTGAATGAAAGAGCAATGATCCAAATACCATATATAAATGACTTTGACTGAAGTCCGCACTGTCCATACAAAAACGTAAATGTTACTCCTCACATAGTTATTCGTTACTCGCCACTTAGTTTTGGATTGTTTTATTTGGTTTCCGTCTTGTTCATCAAAGCACCCAGTTTAGTTAATGGAGCATGGTTGATGGAGAAGACTTTGTCAATGATTGAATGAAAGAGCAATGATGCAATTACCGTATATGAACGAACTGTACTCAAGTCTGCACTGTGCAGTCAGAACATTGTGCGTAACTCCCCACATAGTTATTCGTTACTCTCCACTTAGTTTTGGATTGTTTTATTTGGTTTCTGTGTTGTTCATCAAAGCACCCAGTTTAGTTAATGGAGCATGGGTGATGGAGAAGACTTTGTCAATGATTGAATGAAAGAGCAATGATCCAATTACTGTATATGAATGAACTTTACTCAAGTCTGCACTATATAGTCAGAAAAGTGTGTGTAACTCCCCACATAGGTATTCCTTACCCCCCCACTTAGTTTTGGATTGTTTTATTTGGTTTCTGTCTTAATCATGAAAGCACCCAGTTTAGTTAATGGACCATGGGTGATGCAGAAGACTTTGTCAATGATTGAATGAAAGAGCAATGATGCAAATACCGTATATGAACGAACTTTACTCAAGTCTGCACTATGTAGTCAGAACATTGTGCGTAACTCCCCACATAGTTATTCGTTACTCCGCACTTAGTTTTGGATTGTTTTATTTGGTTTGTGTCTTGTTCATCAAAGCACCCAGTTAATGGAGCATGGGTGATGGAGAAGACTTTGTCAATGATTGAACGAAAGAGCAATGATGCAATTATCGTATATGAATGAACTTTACTCAAGTCTGCACTGTACAGTCAAAAAATTGTGAGCAACTCCCAACATAGTTATTCTTTACTCCCCACTTAGTTTTGGATTGTTTTATTTGGTTTGTGTCTTGTTCATCAAAGCACCCAGTTTAGTTAATGGACCATGGGTGATGGAGAAGACAATGTTAATGATTGAACGAAAGAGCAATTATGCAATTACCGTATATGAATGAACTTTACTCAAGTCTGCACTATACAGTCAAAAAATTGTGCGCAATTTCCCACATAGTTATTCTTTACTCCCCACTTAGTTTTGTATTGTTTTATTTGGTTTGTGTCTTGTTCATCAAAGCACCCAGTGTAGTTAATGGACCATGGGTGATGGAGAAGACATTGTCAATGATTGAATGAAAGAGCAATGATGCAATTACCGTATATGAATGAACTTTACTCAAGTCTGCACTGTACAGTCAAAAAATTGTGCGTAACTCCCCACATAGTTATTCTTTACTCCCCACTTAGTTTTGGATTGTTTTATTTGGTTTGTGTCTTGTTCATCAAAGCACCCAGTTTAGTTAATGGACCATGGGTGATGGAGAAGACATTGTCAATGATTGAATGAAAGAGCAATGATGCAATTACCGTATATGAATGAACTTTACTCAAGTCTGCACTATACAGTCAAAAAATTGTGCGTAACTCCCCACATAGTTATTCTTTACTCCCCACTTAGTTTTGGATTGTTTTATTTGGTTTGTGTCTTGTTCATCAAAGCACCCAGTTTAGTTAATGGACCATGGGTGATGGAGAAGACCTTGTCAATGATTGAATGAAAGAGCAATGATGCAATTACCGTATATGAATGAACTTTACTCAAGTCTGCACTGTACAGTCAAAAAATTGTGCGTAACTCCCCACATAGGTATTCCTTACTCCCCACATAGGTATTCCGTACTCCCCACTTAGTTTTGATATCTGTTATTTCGATTTTGTGTTGTTTGACAAAGATCCCAGATCAGTTCATGGAGCTTGGGTGCATGAAGAAGACTTTGGAAATCATTTAATGAATGAACAATTATCCAAATTGAGTATATAAATGACCTTCACTCCAGTCCGCGTTGTACTGGCAAAAACATACATGTAACTCCCCACATATTAATGAGTAAGTCCCCACTTTGGTTACAGTACTGTGCTTTCCCTATACTGAATTTAGGCAAATGCTCCTTTGAATGTTCATTTGATGATAGAAATTACATTTTGAGAGACTAAATGAATGTTCAATGTTCCAGAATGGTACACTTGATTGAGTTTAGTGAAAGCTGGAACATTTTAAACATACAGTGTATTGTAACTCCCCACATACGTTTGCAGTACTCCCCAAAACGATGTTTAACATAGTTTTAGTGAATAAACCACTTTAAGTTTTGATACGACGAACAATAGGGACAATACCAAGCAAATGGTTGCCGCCGACGAAGGAAGGTGGCCGCAGAGTTTGCAAAACACTACCAACTCCAAAAGCTTCGTCTTCTGGATAGTCTACCCGAAAACTGTAACTATCCTCCACTAACGACGACAAAATGCTTGCTGGAGACACGCTTTCAATGAACCGGAAACTCTGGCGACCTTGCTTCCTCTCTCTCGCTCGAAATGCTTTCTCACTTCGCACCCTCACTTTTCCCCTTTCTCTCTTCTTCACTTTCTCTCTCTAATTTACATTTAATTTCAGTTTCTTTTCTTTCCCACCGCACGTGCTAACTTACATTTTGATAATAAAAATTTAAAAAAATCGCTGCCACGTCACCATTATAAAAAACTTCTCCAATACTTTTGTTGAAATATCATTTTCCTTAATTAAAAACTTGTTTCACCGTTGCAACCACCCGTCAGATCTTGGTACCAAAGCCTAACATTTCTAAAACCATCAACAATGTTTTGACTTGCAGCAATCAGACAGAATTTAATACGCACATGCTCCACTTTATTGTGTATATATAGTTATATTTTTCGTTCCTAGTTTTTACAATTATATTTCCTTTTCATTCTTAGTTTTGACAATTATTTATCAGAAAATAAGGCAGAAAAAAATTTATAATATTGTTTTTAAGTAGTGACTAATATGTAAAAAAGAAAATTCTCATTATATATGCAAACATATAATTATATTCCTTCACCTCTGCGTTTTTAATTTTACCCTTCCCCTGGATCCAAAATGTCGGCACATCCAGTTATGTATGCATCTAAAAGAACAGAACCTTTTTTCTTTTTTTTCTGAATTAAAAACTTGCCACAATTCACCCCAATATCTTGGAACCTAACCTACACCTCCCAGGAATATCAACCTTATTTAGAGTCTCAGGAATCACAAACAGAACTTAGTACAACAACCGCAAAACATGTCAGAGGATAATCTCAGAGCCCAGATACAAACAAAATCGCGATTTTGTTGACCAAGCCAATGAGTTTATAACTCTTTACCTTGTTTAACTCATAGACAACACTGGTTGACATGAAAGCACATGAATTACTGTTTCAGAATGTTGTTTTTTAGGACAGAGCAGCAGATAAGAACTCATCCATGGCCTTAACAGAAGAACCCTTAAATCCATCTTCATCTTTCACAGCATCCCTAATCATATCCCTCACATAACCAGCTTTCTTCCTCATCGCAACCCCTTTCTCTGTCTCCTCCATCACCAAACCAATCTTCTCCGCAATATCCTCACACTTTACTTCACAACTCTTCCCTCTCGCAACTTCCACGCAAACCCCAACCTCTTCCTCCAACAACTTGCAGTTAAAAAACTGCTCCGCCGCCATCGGCCACCCCAGAATAGGCACCCCCTGACTCAGCGATTCCAGCACCGAGTTCCACCCGCAGTGGCTCAGAAACACCGAAACCGCAGAATGCGACAGAATCTCCAACTGGGGCGCCCAATCGCGAACCACCAAACCCTTCCCCGATTCCCGAACCCTCTCCACAAAACCCTCGGGTAACCATTCATCTTCTCTGAACTCCGAATTTATGTCGAACCCGATCGGCGGTCTCACAACCCAGATGAAACTCTTCCCACACCGTTCCAAGGCTTTACCTAACTCCATCATCTGCGAAGCGGATATCGTGTTCATGGAGCCGAAGCAAACAAAAATAACCGATTTGAAGGGTTTCGCGTCGAGCCATTCCGTGCAGAGCTTCGGGTTGATTCCGCCACCTTTCCCGCGCGAACCGGACCCCGCGAAAAGAATTGGTCCGATTGCCCATACTGGCCGGTTCAGTTTTCTTTTGAAGTACCCCAGTCCAACCGAGTCGAACTCGCGCACCGTGTTGAATAAAACCCCGTCCGAGTCGACCCACCCGGAGAGATTCTTCTGTTGGAACAACGACCACGCGTCAGAGCCATCAGCTTCTGCGATGTTATTCGGTAACTGCGTGCGGTGGATGTCACGCGCTTCGGGAAAATCCGGCAAGGTGAAATATTCTTGCGCTGGGTCGACGCGGCGGTGGGGGAGGTTAAGCCAGAGGGAGTAGTAACAGGCGAGGCCGTAGCCGCCACAGCCGCTGAAGATGACGTGGAAGGCACCAAGTTCTTTGGCAACGGCGGCGGTCCACCCGAAGAAGATGTCGGCGATGACGAGGAGCTTGCGGTTTTTGTTTTGTACGAGGATGCTGCGTAGGAGGTTTGTGAAGGCGGGTTTGAGAGTGGTGGAGGCTTGGATGAGTCGAATGACGAGGTTGTAGGGTATGGCGTCGGTGTTCTCTGTGTTGGGAGGGAGACCGTGTTGGGAGGGAGTGAAAGGGATTTCTGAAAGAGTGATGGAAGAGTTTGGTGGAAGAGACGATCTTAGCTTGCGTATGTTGAGTGAGGTGTTAACAATGGTGATGTGATACTTCTGTGTTTTCTCTAAGTGCAGGGCCAATGCAAGGAAAGGGATGATGTGTCCTTGGGCCATGAACGGGAACAGCAAAACCTCTTCTTTTTCTTCTGCCATTTTCTTTCTTTGGAGCTTCTTTCTTTCTTTCTTCCACACTTTTTGCGTCAATTTCTGTCAAAAGAAAGCCAACTAACTGTTTTGACGATCGAAGTGGTTACGTGTTTGAACAACATTGCTTATTTTAGTCTTCTGCTATATAACTACTTTTTTTAATAAAATATTATATTTCGATAAAATATTAATTTATACCAAAACCTGACCAACCAAATAAGAAAATAAATAAACAGTTAGTTAGTGGTCGTAAGTGGCTGCCAAAACTACTACGAGTCTCGCGTTTGGCATGTGACGTTTGGTCATTTAACTTTCAATGGCTTAAAACGATTAGTACAATGAAATGGTAATTGAACTTTCTAGTATTTCTATGTCTCATCAAAATTGTGAAGATTATCTCATTTGTAAACAATCAATAAATGCTTCTAAATCACACATGCATATGAAAGTTATAGGTTTGTTACATGTTGCATATTCTTATGTGTGTGGTCCTTTTGAAGTGTCTTTATTATGGCCAAACAATTATTTTATTTCTTTTGTAGATGAATATAGTTGCATGACATGGTTATACTTGATAAAACTAAGATAGATGTGTTTAAGTTTAAAAAGAAAAACAAATTATGGTTGAAAATTCTTAAAATTGTTCAAAACTTATACATTCTCAATTTTTAATTAAACATCAATAATTTATATAATGATTGAGGTGTTACTTGTTACATTATCACACTATATTAGTGATTGAAATATAGCTTGTCAAATTATCTTATACTTGATTAAATTTTAAAGAAGATATCAATAAATATGGAAAGACATATATGCATTAGTACAAAATACATATATTAATTCAGTTCAGAAACATATATTATATCATTTTACAATCGATTTAATATGTACTGATGTAATATGTCAAAGATATAATAGATTAATTACGCAACTAATTTTTAATATATACTCATATTATATCGATTATGGACAACCAATTAAATACCTTTCAAAAAAAATGAAATAAAAATATGTTTTTGAAAGATATTTCAATAGATTAAGACTCATGATTGATCTAATACCTTTCTAATGCAATCAAATAATTGTTTTCTTTTATCTAAAACATTTTTCCTTTTATTTTTTTCATGTTTATTACAACAAAATAATGGAAGTTTTAGGCGAAAAAAAGATGTAATATATGAAAAGAAAATGTCTAACAATTGTCAATAATATGTACAATAAATAAACAAAATTGAGTTAAAAAAAAATCATATTGTTGCTGACAATTTGATAAATATTCACCCAAAAGTAATTCCATAAAACTCATTTTAAATATTCAATTTCTTGTGAACTGTATAACATTGAAATTGTTTTTTATGATGAAGAGAAAACTTGATGAGGGGGTTAATTCACTATTGGTTGAATAAAAAAATCCAGTAACAATCAAATCAAACTCAAGATGAAAGAACATAATATGATAATATGATACCGAAACAAAAAATCATTAGACAAATAAAGTTAACTGTTTTTTATAAATAAATTTACCATTGTATAGCTGTGAAACGATCTAACAAATTCATTTAACATAAACCAAAATCATCCAACGCAAACCATATTTAAAATTATTTTTTGAATTAAACCAAATTGTTTCTTAATAATCTACTTAACCGGTTTTGAAAATGTTTGAAAAGAGTATTAAAGTATTTTTCTGCGAAGGTATAGAGTAAAATAATTTATTAATATAATCTCAAGATTCTAACTAGTGATTTATTTATTGCAAAAGAGTAATATACCGACATAGACTAGAGTGAAACTGAATATATTAAAAAAATAAAAGGAATAATCCATTTTGTTGCTTTCAGCTTTCCACTTGAAAACATTTTCAATTTTCTTCTCTTGCTTTGTTTTCACGCCGTTTTCAAATTAATAAAATAAGTATAGTAAAAACTATCCATAATTTTATAATAAAATAATTTGTTTTCATTTTTAATTTAATTTATATGTTGTTTTTTAATTATTCTATATTATAAATCATTTTTTTAAAAATATATTAATCCTATCAAAATACTTGTTATAAAGTAGATAAATTTAATTTGTAAAATAGTCTGAGTTTAATCAACAGTGTATTTTTTTAAAAGTTACCCAATTAAAGAAAACAAACTTAATTAAGTCGTTATTAAATTTTTGTTTTTGTTGTCTATATCTTAAAAAATTTCTTAGTTAACATTTGTTAATTTAGCGGTGTGGTTGTTAACTAAATAATTTGACTGTTATCTCATCATTTTACTTTCAACACATATAATTTTATAATTTATTCTACAATTTATAATTTTATTAAATTATAAATTAAGTAAAATGGAAAAATAATGGTCCCATTGGTTAATAGTTATATTACTTAATTCATAGAAAAATCAAACGATATATTTTCTGAAAAATTTTAAATACTTAATAAATCATAAAATTTAATAAAAATTCAAGAGTTTCCAAATTTATTTATTAGAGCGTTGATTTTTACAAATTAGTGATCATTGTGGATATTTTTTTCGTGAGCAATGACGTTTATGTTGATTAAAGAATAGTTATGTTATGATTGTTTTTTCAACCCTGCATTTATTTATCAAAATACACCTCGAATTAAACGGAAAAGTAAATACTAGTTTAACATAAAATAAAAATAAAATATTAAAATATATATACGGCGTGGTTCATTCATGGGTAAGGGTGAGTCCAGTGAGTGGGTGTGTCATCATCATCACTGGCTTCTGTTTCTGAAAATTAGTTCATAAGAATCGTTTAATTAGGTCACCCAATCGAATAGAACCCTAACGCTAAATTCACCCGACATTGTTGAGGTTGAGGCATGGATTCTCAGGTTGCAGTAGCTCTTGCTCTTTCACTTGTTGGTGGTGTCAGCACTTCTCTCGGTACATTTCTCGGCTCTTTCACTTAGCTTCACCGTTCCTATTGTGTCATGCATTGTAAGTTTAGAACTATTGGTGAGTCAGTGAAGTCTCTTGGATTGCTGATTGTTGTTTCAGTTGCTTATTTGTTGTGTTATTGTCGCAAACCTGTTGCAGACTGTTTTTCACACTTTCAGAATACTAATTGTTATTTCAATTGGTCATTTTTCTATTTATTTATGTTAGTTCCTGCCCTTGATGAAAGCTTATCCTCAGTTGTTTTCTATCCATTTGTCTTTTGAGTTTGAAGTGTATTTTCGTTGCGTTTTTTTGTGCGTAATTGTAATAAGTTGTTGGTTGTTGTGAAACAGGTGCGCTTTTTGTGATTGTCAATCAAACTCCCAATTTGAAGATGCTCGGGTTACTACAGGTGGTTTTAGTGTTTTTTTTTTTTTTTTAAGTTACTAGAATGTATTGATTGATTTATAATCATTATACCCCTCTGTTTCTAAATTCCATTTGTTGGTTAGTTTACTCAAGTATGCTTTCTGAAATTATTCCACTTCATGAAGGGTTTTGCTGCTGGTTTGATGCTCAGCATATCGTTCTTTGATTTGGCTCACAATGCTTTGAACTCACTGGGCTTCTTGAAAGGCAACCTTTGGGTAGGATGTGTGCTTCTGCCACCATCATAAAGTAGCAATAGTTTATTCTTTTGTTTTGTCTTCTTTCCTAGTAGTTCTGAGCAATTGTTTTATCTTCTCATTCATGTAGTTTTTTGCTGGGGTGATATTCTTTGGTGTTGTGGCCAGTTTTATCCCAGAGCCAACTCTTGCTCCCACTTCTGATGTCAAGGGCAGAAAGGTTTTTAATGAACTTGTTCTTACAAATAACTGCTGCCTCTGTAATGTTGATTTTGCAAAGTGGCATTGGGGCTGCTATGTATAATATCTACATAGATATATATTTTGATAGATGTGATGACATGCTTGAAATTAGAAAAATGGAGATGAAGGAGGCAAGGATACTATGAAAAAGCATCGCCGGCAGGTTTTATTCAGTGGAATTGTTACAGCCGTAGGTACGTTTGTGATGTGAACCCTTTGTCTGGGTACTTTCAAACCTATACTTTTCTTACAAGGCAGTTCTTTCTGGAACAAAAATATTAGAGAAATATGAAAATTAATTTTCTTTTTGAATTTCTCGGAGTTTGGTATTCAGTAGTTAAAAGTTCTTTGTGAGACCTGATCAACTTCAATTCAGTAGGTATGATTGTGATGTGAACCCTTTGTCTGGGTACTTTCAAACCTATGTTTTTCTTACAATGCAGTTCTTTCTGGAACAAAAATATTTGAGAAATATGAAAGTAATTTTCTTTTGAATTTCTCGGAGTTTGGTATTCAGTAGTTAAAAGTTCCTTTTGAGACTTGATCAACTTCAATTCTCACTTTTCTTTTTCTCTTAGTTTTCACTGTTCATTGAGTTCTCTGTTACTTTTTTTTTTGTGCATTTACTAGGCATAAGTTTGCACAATTTTCCAGAAGGAATGGCAGTGTTCCTTGGATCCATGAAGGTATATGAACTTATTGATTGCATGTGCATATTGATCTGTCACATTATATCATTAATTGTTGAAGCAATACTCATGTTACATCCTCCCTGATATACTTGTTAATGTCATGTCAATTTGATGTTTGTGATACGCTTTTTCAACAGGGCCTCCGTGTTGGCATCAACTTGGCATTGGCCATTGCTTTGCACAATATCCCAGAGGTATAAACTTTCTTTTTGTGATGAAACTTGTTTACTCCAGATACAGTTAAATTAATAACGAAGTAATTCCTTATAATCCTCGATGCTTTTTTTGTCTTTATATTATTTTTTCATTTTTTTTAAGTTTGACATCTTTTACTATCCACATTATAATCTGAAAAAAATAAATTAAAATGCTGTATATGTTTTATTGTAATTTATCGATGTTTTGTTTTGTAGGGTGTTGCTGTTGCACTACCTGTTTATTTTGCGACACAAAGGTAATAATGATCTTAAGGGCTCTTGTTGGTTCTAGTATTTGTTGTAATTACATTTGACAAATTACAGTGGTTATATTCAAGCGTAAAGGGTTTATGTCCTATATACTCTGGCTGAAAAATGCGCATGAAATATTGATTCATACATATAAAAACAGACACTAGAGGGAAAATATTGCTCTGAGTAGATGATTCTGGAATTGTTATCTCAATTTTTTGCGCTGATGTATATGATTAATATTTTAGGTTTATTTATTTATGTCCAGTAGTGGTCGTAGTGTCTGATGGTGAGAATAGAGAGGATGGCTATTTTTGTGAACCAAAACCTTTCATTTTGTGGCGATAATGCTATGTAGTTTTACGGTAGAAGGTTTTTTTTTTTCTGTTCACTTTCTCTGCAACAGAAAAAGAGACTAACCTAAGGTCAAGAAGCTTGAGGGTATTTTTTGATTTAAATGATAGTACCTATATATACAAATCATGATAAATTCTTATGAAAATTGGGTTACAGTGTATATTTGCAAATCTTGATGTCCTTCTGTGGTATAATAACTGCTGGAATAATTGCTTAATCTGAAATGTTGATTCTTGTTGCTATGTTAAATGAATTTGTGCAAATAACCATGTTAAATTGAATAATAACCTTTTTATTCTGGATGTATTCTAGTAAATGGCAGGCATTCAAATTAGCATCACTTTCTGGCTTTGCTGAACCCCTGGGAGTGATAATTGTAGGTATATCATCTGATGTATGTTGCTTAGCCCAATAGACTTTGATTTTCTTTTTAAAGAACCTGAAAGCAAGAATTAAAGTGATGTGGTATTATAACAATGAAGAAGCATGTCATGCTTCAATATTAGGGATCAGGTAGGGTATGCGTTACGCAGTTCAAGTGTTCGACCTTATCCATTGAATCTCTATCTGTACTATAGAGTTGGATTTTATGTTTTAATTATGTACATTCATTATATTGTTGGCACTCAAGATTTCTTAGATATATGTTTGAATTGTGTAGTCAAACTAATTGTGATGATTTATTTTCTCTCACTGTAGCCTATCTATTCCCTAGCAGCTTAAGCCCTGAGATTCTGGAAGGTTTACTCGGATCAGGTATGCAATGATACAGGATCTAGATGTCACGATGAGATTTTTAGAATGTACGTTATTGTCCAGATTTATTCTATGATGATTAATTACAGTTGGTGGAGTTATGGCTTTTTTGACGCTTCATGAAATGTTGCCTCTGGCTTTTGATTATGCCGGACAGAAGCAATCTGTTAAGGCTGTCTTTTTGGGGATGGCTTTCATGTCTGCAAGGTCAGAATCTCATTTCTGATGAAATAGTTTCTCAAGAGCTGAGGATATATTTTCTTTTATTATTGCTACGTAGGGAAGATCTTTAATGCATATAAGTGCTCACTGTCACATTTCTATCTATCAAAGAGAGTAAATTAATATGCATATTAATTAGCAACTCGTAATAAGAATCAATAGTGTTCTTGTGGATGTGCAGACAACAGTAGGTCTTTAGTATCTTCCTTTCTAAAATGTTAGTGTTACCAGATTTGGTACAAACACGTCAAAACATTATTTTTAGACCTTTTGTATCTCTATCACCTTTCTGCTGTTGAGTTCTTATCTGGTTAATATTGCTGAATGTGCAGCCTGTATTTTCTAAGTATCAGCTTACCTGAGGACTTGAGCTTGTAGGTGGGAAAAACTTCTTCTCTTTTCTGAATGTCACTATTTCAAGTCTCATTGTGACGTGTCTCATGATTCTATCATTGGTTGCAGCAAAATTCCTTCAGAAGGGGTCTGAGAGTGCGAAAGGAACAGTAATGCACAGTTAATCTGTCTAGGATAGCAATCAATCAGACATCAGTGTAGAGGGATGCATTCCACCTATGATTGTGGATTTTCCTATAGACTAATGTACAAAAAAACAAGAATAAGATTATCCCCCTTTGATTCTTTAACCGAACCACCTTGTATACTGTGTATCATCAACGAAGATTGGACTTTTAAAATTGCACAATTTGCTGATACTGTGTTGTGTTAATACATTTCGGCATTGGGTTACAACGCCCAGTCACAACATAAATTCGAATGTTAACGAGCACTAAATATATCATTTTGATATCAAGCATTTAATTTCTTAATTCTAAAGTAGGCTTATTGAACAATGCTAGCAAAATTGAAGCATTATATTCTAAAATAAGTGCTCCCCTCACGGCAAGCATGTATTGAGTAACAATGGTGAAGGACTTCACTCTAAAGGAAACACCATAGTATATGTACAAAATATACTTCATCTTTGTTTATAAACAAACAAATAAAATCAAATTAACTTACTATTTCTATCAATTCCTACATTACAAAATTTTATGCACAAATCACATTAATAAATATTTCCTTAATTTTTTTTTCTCAATTGATTCCTCTCAAATTCCCTTTCTATCCTAGCAAAATGCTAGTGAAATAAGATGTGAATTCCGTTTAGTATATCTCAGCTTGTGACCAGTGGTTGTGGAAACTTTTAAAACAAATACGATGGTTGAACCAATGATATTTTTAAAAGAATATAAATTACCACGTTGAGACTTTTAATACATGATATGCCAGAATGTAAAAACACAAAAAAACAAAAATCAAAAGTAACACTCATGATGCTTTTAACAAAAAAATGTAAAAAAATAATCCCTATCAATTTTTTTCTTCTTACTTTATAAAAGTGGAGTCAGGTTTAAGATATGATTCTAATTTTTATTATTTATTTTTTCTTACGAGAAGCCAAATTCTCTGTGAACTAACAAATATTGATTATTTTTAGGAAGAGTGGACCAAATTAAAAACTCATTCATGGTCCCTAATAGATTTTCCGCGAGGAATCTTTCACCATTTACGATGTTCCTTATCATATCTCTCTTGAGAGCAGCTTTTTTTCCCAATCTGTCATCTTTCTCCCTCTGCTTCATCAGAAAACTCAAGTCCGTTTAACAAAATGTTCTTTGTTTATTAGTATCATTCTCTCTTGTTACCATGACCCCACTTTTGAATTTAAAATAATACACACATCACCCTTCCCCAATATGCAACTTCGTCATTTAAATTCTTAATCGCTAACAGTAACAGAAAAATGTAAAATGATTCTCAGCTACTCTTGTTCATAATATTAATTGCAACAGGTAATTGAATTGTTTTGGACTAAGTTTCTTAATATATGCTTTCTTTTATTTGTGAGCAAAGATGTTAAGCAAAAATAAATATAGAATATAATAAAGAAGAGTTTATTTATAAATAGCATTTTTATATGGAAGTAAATAAGAGAATAAAATGAAAATATAAAGCTAAAAGTGAGTTCAAATATTATATATATATATATATATATATATATATATATATATATATATATATTAGTTACTTGAAAATAATGACAACGAAAATGAATATGCCCTATTACCTTTTTCTTTTATGAGTTTGTTATATTTAAAATATAAAAGCTGATAAATCAAACTTATCATATAGATTAGATGAGATTAGGATAATAAGTTAACATATTAAGAAGTAATTCTTTGTTTGATTGGAGAACCAAATTTTTGTTACCTAAAATCAAACATCTTTTGACTAAACTCTGTTTGACAAGTGTTTTTCATTCTCTTGAATTTGAAAACTAATGTAGAAAGATCATCTATTAATGAGAGTAAAGTCGGTAAGTGAATAAAAAACTAAGGAATGAAAAATATAAATAAGGAGAGTGAATCTAAGTTGATCCTATATGAGCATTCTATTATATTATTTTGTGAATCAACCTCCTCATTATACAGCACCCAGAATTTGGTTAGTAACAGGTGTAATCATTTTGAACGATCATTCATTATTACTGCATACATTTGGATAGTTACAAACTTACTTAAAGAAAGGAGAATGAACTATAATAAACAGTGAAATTAAACCAATCTCCAAGTTACATTAGTTTAGGGTGCAGATTTGTGCCTGCAAATAACTCTACACCTCAAGATCCTATCCTGAACATAGAAGCCTGGCACCACCATGATCTTAACCCTGTTTGAACCTTGTGATCTCTGTCTATCAGCAACCAGATCTTCCATAAAGTGAGGATCAAAGCTTCTGTTCTCTTCAACCCTTAAAATTCCCAATGAAGGGTTGAAAGAAAAGGCCAACAAATGTAGCAACCATATGCACTTTGCTGCCACAAAGAAAGCCTGAAGGAGTTGTTCAGGCCAAGGCCTAGTCCAATTCAGTGTAGTGATGATGCAACTCATTTTCTGGTCACAGAATTTACTAAACTCTTCACTGTAATACTTAGTCCCCTTTCTCAGCACCTCGTTCCAGCTCAAATTCCTAAGTGCAACAAACGATGAGAATTGTGCTTGACGATGCTGTCGAGGGTCTAAGAATTTTGTGCAGCCATTCTTCTGGAACACACTGTTCTCAAAGTCTTGGTAGAAGGCCTGGTTTATGAAGGCTTCAAAATGGTATAAAACTGCCTTTGAGTATTTGGAATTCAAGGAGAGTCTATATGGTTGGAGGAGCAAGTTCAAGTTGTCCATCAAAGATTGATCATTTTCTTCAATCTGGCATATAAGGGTCTTGCAGAATTGCTTCACTGATAACCTTGATTCTGACACTATCTGCAAGAAGCCCTCAACCATAACATCCTCACTCACAGGCATCAAATTTTCCCCATTTCCATCAAAGGGTGTTCCTCTATGGGGAGAGTTGTTAAACTTTTCAGAATGTGTGGTTTCTTTGCTGAGAATTGCTTGCCTCAAAGCTTTCTTCAACTCTTCACAGTAACTCTCCAAGTACTCAAGCTTTTGTTTCAGGTCCCCCAGAGAAGATCTCATCTCAGAAACTTCCATCAAAGCAGCATCTCTACTCTCATTTGCCTCCATCAGTTCCCTCTTCAGTGCCTCAACCGACATTACTCTCATGTCCTTGAGAACCTGAGAGACTTCCTCAGATTCTGTTCTTGCCGGGGAACTCACATTCTTATGCTTCTTCTTGAACTTAGGGAACAACCAGGAAATCACACCTTTACTTTTTGGCTGGGTTTGAAAAGAAGCATGAGAATCTGTGAGGGGGACAACAATGTTGGAACTCCTATTGTTCCTTGTGTTCTCATATTCAGTAGTTATGACAGCAGGATTGCACCTATTGCAGGAAGACAAAGGCCTCAAATCCCCCGAACTGTTTCTCCTCCTGGATTTGAAGTAGTCATTTGCAGGCGATGTTTGAAGAACAGTGATATGATTTGTACAAGAACCACTCACAGATTTGGCATCATCAGCAGGACACATGTGAGAATCATGGTTGCCAAATCCAAAAGGTAGCCCCTTTCTTGAACTTGATTTCTCCTTGTAATCTGAGGGAGCCATGCTGTTCCCTCCATCTACACCATTCTCATCCCAACTTTCTGATACTGTTCTACTCCTTGTTGGGTTCTGATGTGCCTCGTCTTCATAACTCTGCCAACGATTCTATCGTTTAGAGACCAATTGTTCAACATAAAAGAAGAAGCTAGACAGAGCAAAAGTCCTAAAAAGTTGAGTACTTGAGGCACAATTTTTAATGTTTCCATGAAAAGCTAAAAGAAAAAGGTCAAACCCAATTCTCGTTTTATGTTTTCATTTCAATATATTTCATGCATAGTGTAAAAAGTGATGAATGCCAAAAAATAATGAAGCAAATTACATATTCTTACTGGTGTGAAAACAGGGTAATCTTGGGCAGAGAAGTGAGAAGCAGGGGAAGGTGAAGGGAATCTAACGTTGGTTGTGCCTGGGCTACTTCCTTGCGTTAATGCAGCATGAAGGGCTCTTAGTTCCACTGCTTTGGCTATGGCGGTTTGAATTTCTTCCCTTGTTATGTCAGGGTTGTTGCCGTTGACGCTTTGGTTGTTATGGCTCTGTAAACTTTTTGCAGTTGCAGTTGCAGTTGCAGCCATGAGGCACAACAGAGGAAAGAACAGAGTGGAGCATGTAATGTAAATGCCGAGAAGATAATATATGCACTATAATAATATTGATATCCTTGAAAATTTTAATAGACAAGTGAAAAAGAACAAAACGGGTTTTCAAGTGGTGGGATCCAACGGCTGGATTTGGTTTGATGGCTATTATTTATCTGTGGTAAGAATGAGATATTGGAGAAGCAGAGGTATACAAAGGGTCACGTCTCAAACCCAATGAAGTGAGCTTTGTCTCTGTTCTCGTAAGAAAACTAATGGTGAGCACATGTGAAGAGCAGAGAGAGATAGGAGTAATTTTCCTTTTTGGTACAAGAGTTTGAGATAAGTAACTTTTAACCACATAATCATGTTTTCTTATTTATATCTAAGGGTACATGATGTGTGTGTGTTTGGTTAAGCATCTTGAAATGTTGGTTCCATGTTAAGCCAAAAGTTACCATTTGTAGTTTTTGCATTCTTGGTTAGTTTGCTGTCAAAAAATTGAGAATACATACATCGGAAAAGTCAATCTAAACTCACTGATAAATTTTCATTTTTTGATTTTGTCACTTTGAAAGTGATTTACTTGGCATTGGTCTACACCAAAGATTACACCTTTTTGACTCTGGGTGCATCGCAGCACTGTGAATTGAGTTTACCTAAATGCCCACACGTTAGGAAAATTACCAGAAAGCTGAATTAGGTGGTAATGGGAAGTTCCATTTCTTCCACTATATATGCTGCCTCATCATACCTAAGCTGAAGTAGTGTTCAGCTTTCAATTTGGAGACTTTTTCAACCTAGTGTTGCTTTAACACTCATTTACCTTTCGAGTGTAATCGTGACTTCAATATGTTGCCTGCTACAAAGAACTGTTCAAAAAGCCATCAAACACTTCACTTGCTCCTTATATGACAGTGATGAGGAGTAGGTGAATGAAAAATTTAGCTAAATGTCTTAACCCCAGAAGAAGAATAGTGAGGTTAAAACACTGTTTAACATAATTAGGTAAAGAAGATTATATCCATTATTTTTAAAGTTTAGAAACGGATTTGAATTTGTCGTCCAATCATTTATTCCATGCAATCTTGGTGACCCTTCATGAAAATTAAGATGGTAAACCTGTCAATGGAACCAAAGGTCATTGGGAATTTTCAAAACTGGAAAACCAATAAGCTAATTCATGTGTTGACCTCAAATTTGAGCAGTTAAAGGTGTTTATGATGCAGAGATAGGGAAAGTAATGTTACATTATGTTGTGTATTTTTGTTTCACATTTGATCAGCATTAGAGAGTTGAAGTGGGTGAGGTTAATATTGTCCAAGCAGTGGAAGTGATATTGAGCCGTGCAAGGGTTCAGTTTTTTGGGCCAAAAGAAGGAAAATAAGCAAAAGGTTGAAAAGAATCCAAAAACTTGCAGACAAGGAATCCTACAAGACAGAAAGGCAGAGTGGGGACCAAGTGGTTAGCATCTTTGAGAAATGAAAATTACAGAATGCCCTGGTGAGGCCATATATAAGTACAAGTCCTCATAGGGTAGTTTTGAAATTGAAGAAGGTTTTCTTGGTTGGATAATTGGAAATGGAATTCCATGTAGGACAATTGAATTGTTTAATGAGGAGGAGTTCGTTGAGACAGTGACCACCCTTTTTCTTTCAATCACATTATTTTATGACAATTATGATCCCAAAGCCTAACCCAGCCAGGGAAGTTAGTAGGATTTGTTAAACAAACACATGCAAAAAGTGTCTTTTCTTGTTTATTTGATAGCATTAGCGTAGATGCCTGATTAAATTCTTGTATTTTCTTTGAGCAAGGAATACGACACAAACATTTCACAACCACTAAAGAAAACATAGCAGGTAGTTTAGCTATCCTTTGGAACACAGATGTATTTGGTTTTGACTAAGTTCAGTCTTCTCCTAACCACCAAATATAATGTTTGTTCCCACCCAACGAATCATAGGATGCTCTTACAACATTCAATAAAAACGGTGTTTTTTTTTTGTACTTAAAATTCGATTGGCTGAATAAATGCTAAATGGTTTAAGGTTTAGCAGACTGAAGTCAATCCATATACAGTTGTTGCTGAAGCAGCGGTTCAAGGGCCATGATCAAATATTTGTTTTTGGTAGCATATCATAATATATGAATTACAAAATTGAGAAAGACGATAGTTGAGATAAATAGTCCACAAGCAATTTTAGTCACTAATGACTAAGTTTGGATGTTGAAAATCTCACATCGACTAAAGATAAGATATATGGTATATGGGTTCAAACCATATCTTACAAGTTGGTTTTGAAAGGTTGAATTATGTTTAAAGTCCAGTTCTTAAAGGTTTTAGAGTCATACGAAAATTATACTAGTCAAATTTATTGTTGGTTGAACCCATCATCTCATTCACTGTTGAACCGCTATCAGATCAATCATTAATATTTAGTCTTACACTCGAGATATATTTGTCTGGACGTGAATGCGTTGAAAATCCCATCTTCTATAAAAATATGATTTTATAGAATTGAGTTAAATTTAAAGTTGATACTTAGGTTACAGTTCAATTAATTTTTTGAGTCTTGCAATTTGCTTTAAGTGAAGCTGGAGGAGATTCATTTTCAACCAGAATCCAATTCATAGTTGGTAGATTATGAACCATTGGATTCATTGGTCTGTTTATAATGATTCTTTGACTAATTTAGCATGTTTCCGGCGTAGTAAGGATTGAATGACAAAAAGTTTTACACATACATTGTTTCCTTTTCAAAATGTTACTTTGTCTCTTCTTGATGCTGTTTTTGTTTTTCATGGCTACTGAGAGTTTCTCACCGAGACACTAATTATTGGTGAGTTATTTCATTGGAAGGACCAGTTTTTACTTTTGGAGTTAAAAAATGGCACCTTTGTTTCACTTGCTTAATGCTAAGAGAAAGATGTTTATGATGTCACAATTTGAGTTGATTGGTGCAACAGATATGTGAAAAGGAACAACAAAGTATTCAGCAAGATCATATTCCAAATATTTTACATATTTTGTGTTTGAAATTGAAAGTTTAATAACTTACCATGCTTGAAAATAAACATCAAGGAGCTATCTTAGTACCTTTATTCTAATGACATATTTTACTACTATTTAACCCAAAACTTCAAAAAATTTGGTTTACAAATTTTTTCATTGTATTTAACTTTGTCATTTTTTTTAACGTAAAACTTAGACACCCTTAACTTATTCCTACCAAAAAAATATCAAAACAAATTCTTCTTGAGAAAAGAATTTTGAGACACTTATTATTTTAATATTTTGAGTTAAAAATAATATCTTTTAAGTTTTCTAGGTCATGTTTATGATTCATCGGTGTTGTAGAATCTTTCCTAATAAAAAAAGAAAATTATATTATAACAATTAAATTTTGACAATTTTATCTCACAATCTGAATTATCAGTTTTTAAGTAATTTTTTATTTTTTTATTTTTTTTATATTCAAAATCGACTTAAAATATGTCGATTCATATTGTAAGAAAAATTTGTTAGTATAGTATCATTATCCAATGAAAAAACCTAACAATTTCGTTCTGAACCATGGTCCTTCAAAAATGGATGTGAAATGGGACCAAATATGGATGAACAATGGCGTAAGGTTTACTCATGCAACACACACACCAGAGCACGTAGCTTTCGGTCTATTCTTCAATAATTGGCATCTTTAGCAACCATAGGAATTTTATTATAAAAGAGTGTGACAATGGCTGGCAAGATCCGAAGCTTGCACACAAAAGGGAAACCTCTCTCGACTTTCAGACAAAACACCACGGAACTGTGTCTCTCTGTCACAGACCCACACATACATTCATATTAACTTCACTACAAACTACTAATGCTTACGTACCACTTCAAACCTTACCATTTCCAAATTATTCTTTCTTTTCACTCATCCTCGCTAGCTTGAAAGAAACACATCATTCCAATTTCCTTGTCTCTTTATGGGTAAAAATTAAGGAATGAATAGTAAACACCATCTTGTTAGGTATATAGAGGAAGGGGTTTTACTGAAGAGAACAAACACCGATGAGACCTGAGTCCAACTACATAAAACATTGACATCACTCTCAACCCAAAACCTTTAGATTTATGGGTCTTTATCTTTATATAGTGCTCTTGGATTCCTACCGCTATCAGCCACCATTGCATGCTTCTTTTTTTGTCCTCCATAAAATCACAACAAAGTTTTATCCTTTTGTGTATCCCTTCTTCGGATTAACGTATTGTAAACTGAAGTAGCAGTTGCTACGAAGTTACGTTGTATATACTATAATAATACTATATAGTACTACCCTTGTCCTCCTCGTTAAATCATTTGTTCTTGTTTTTCCATGTTTCGCCTTAATTGTTGCATTCTTCTCTGTATAGACATGTGTTGCTTAGTTACCACTCAATCGTGTTGTCTTCAAACACACTGCATTTTGCTGTTTCTTTTACTCCTAGCAGTGGTCTTAGGTTTGTGCAGAAGCTATTGTGATTTGTATGATTGTGGATGAACCATCGAATGTAACAAATATGAAAAAACAAAATACGTGTGGCTTAATGGTGAAGTTCTTGGAACAAATTCACCTTCACATGGGTTAGTTGAAGTAGAGTCTCCCCAACTAGGAACAGGACGGGACAACTCGGAAACTTTAAAGTAATTTGGTTTGAATTTCGGACAAATTAAAGTAATTTCAAAACTCAAAATGAAAATTCTAAAGTAGAGAGTAAAATTAGAATTTTCAAGTGTACAGGGTGAAGAAATAAATAATGGAGGTGCAGAGAGAATCAGCCAGAAAAGTAACGTTTGTAGTTGTTTCAATGACAAAAATTCGAAGGAAGTATTTGTAGTTGTTTCACAATAATAGATATCACTGGGCCTCAACAATAATATCTAAACTTGAAAAAAAAAATTGAAGTAGCCCGCGCTCTCCGATGAAACGAAACAACAAACGCTACAAAATTAAAGTTGCCGCTTCAACAATCGAATCTCATTGGTTCATTTAAGTATACATGGATCGCAATTGTGACCGTAGATTAATTAAAAATGGAAGGCTCAGATATATCGTATCATCTATGTCGTGTGTATAAATCTTCCTTGGAATATAGTTCCATTACACTACAAACAAACAATTTTGGATCTGGAAGTGATTTTGCAGCTAAACAAGCACTAATTCTTCTCACCAATGGCGCGAACCAAGCAAACTGCGCGTAAATCCACGGGAGGCAAGGCTCCGAGGAAGCAACTGGCCACCAAGGCAGCCAGAAAATCTGCTCCGGCAACCGGCGGCGTGAAGAAGCCTCACCGCTTCAGGCCGGGAACAGTTGCGCTCAGAGAGATCAGAAAGTACCAAAAGAGCACCGAATTGCTGATCAGAAAACTTCCGTTCCAGCGTTTGGTGCGAGAAATCGCTCAGGATTTCAAAACGGATCTCCGTTTCCAGAGCAGTGCGGTTTCTGCTCTGCAGGAAGCTGCGGAGGCTTATCTTGTTGGACTCTTCGAAGACACAAACCTTTGCGCCATTCATGCCAAGCGCGTCACCATTATGCCCAAGGACATCCAACTTGCTCGCAGAATCAGGGGCGAGAGAGCTTGAGTTTTCATAATCTTCTGTCTCTGTTAGGATTGTTTAGACTGTCTTTAATCATGGATTCAGTTGCTTAAATGTAGATGAAAGAAAATGAAGGGTTTCTAGTTAAAATTGAAATTGTCTCCATTGATTATTATTTATTTATCTTTCCATTTTATGCAGAACTGTTATATCTTATTTATTGAATTACAAAGTTTTCATAGATTGCATCGATTGTACCTTTGTTTCATTTACTGTTAGAAATAGTTTTAACAGAAGGTATGCTTGAACCTTTAGTTCGTCTCAAAATAGATATTCTTCTCTCTTCATTATTGTATCTTATAGTGAATAGGTTTACAAGGTTTATCTACCCTAAACCCTTCAAAAAATGAATAGGTTTGTCTCATCTGTTTGGGTAGTCGAGTTTGTCGAACCTGTGTGGTCAAGTAAGGCTGATATGTGTTAATCGTCGGGTCTCTTCATTTTAAGCGTGACATCACACAGAAAAACATAATTTTAGGATTGTTAGAAACATTTGTAAGCGTGACATTTGTAGAAAAACATAATTTTACAAAAACATTGTGACAAAAATAAAAAATGTTACGGATACAAAATAAGACCATGAATAGTTTTAGGATTATGTGATGTGGTTGTATTCGACTAATAAACCTTTTCTTAATAAATTCTTACAATTTAAATAATCTTTGAACAAGTAATTAACTATTTTCTGATCGCCAAACACAATTAGTTTTGTTTACAGTGCACAATTTGCTTATTAAAATTATAATCTGATTTGAAAATTTATCTTTTGATACGAATACAATTTTACTCAATAATCAGTAATATAGATTATGGAAACCCAGCTATGTGGAAAGATATGATAAAATAACTCAGGTGAAACATTGACTAAGTAAACATTTCAAGAAAACCATACCTAAGTTTTACTCAACTTTGCTTTTCTCTTAAATTACTATATTGCATATGTTAGAAATAAAACGAATTTTTCGATAAAAAGTTTCAAGCACATTACAGAGCATTTCATAACCTAAAATCTGAACTAAACAGCACATAAACCCTATCCAAGTTTAGCCACATGCAAATTCTACATTTAAGCCCTCTCGCCTCTGATTCTGCGTGCGAGTTGAATGTCTTTGGGCATAATGGTCACTCTCTTGGCGTGAATAGCGCAGAGGTTAGTATCCTCGAAGAGTCCAACGAGATAAGCCTCAGCGGCTTCTTGAAGAGCAGAGACGGCGCTGCTTTGAAACCTGAGATCCGTTTTGAAATCCTGGGCAATTTCTCTCACCAGTCGCTGGAATGGAAGTTTTCGGATCAGAAGTTCAGTGCTTTTCTGGTACTTTCTGATCTCCCTCAGAGCCACCGTTCCTGGCCTGAAGCGGTGGGGCTTCTTCACTCCACCGGTGGCCGGAGCAGACTTCCGAGCAGCTTTCGTTGCCAATTGCTTTCTCGGCGCCTTACCACCGGTGGATTTGCGTGCGGTTTGCTTTGTACGTGCCATTGATCTCTCACACCAAAAACCCTTTTATCAAATTCTGAATTCTGCGCAAACGCTTGAGGGATTTGACGTTGGTGTAAAAGACTAAGGTGAAGTTTGGGGGTATATAGGTAATGAACACAGGTAGGGGGGAATTTTGAAATCTTTTAGGTTTGGGAGAATTAAGAGAATCTTTAAAACCTAAAATTCCAACCGTTGATGAGCATATGGATCGACGATTTGTGTGTTTTCTATTATCCTCGCACGGATCGCGATCCGCGCCACAATCCTATTAAATACATGCAGTACATTTCTGTAGCGGATTTTGTTTTCCTTCTGTTTTAATAATTTTCATTTTATTGTTTGTTTAACCAAATAATAGTTTTTAATTTTTTTTTCTTACTTTTATTTATTCTTTCTTGACTATTCCTGTTATTAATATCAGCGTAATCACTTTTTCATTGCACACGTGTGTTTACACATTTTAAATATGTGTAATATTATACTAATAGATGATAATATTATAAGTAAAATATATTAATAGATAATAATATTGTAAGTTAGTATATAAAATAAATTATATTTATTAAAAATAGAATGAAATATATCAGAAAAGATGAAAGAATAATAATTGATAAATAAAGTAAAATATATCAAAAATTTAATAAATAATTATATTTTAAAGAATAAAATTAATATTTTAAAATGTGAACACAAAAAGAAAAAATTCTTTATATATTTTTATAGAATATTGTATTACAAAATACATATGTTTATTTTAATACATATGAAATTTACAACAATTGAATGTTTTAATATAAATATATAAATGTTATATTATGGCTAAATTTTAATATATTTGAACAATTTTAGGTAAAATTGAATTTTGAATTTTAATTAAAATACAAATTGTTTTAAATATTGCTCATCTGTTTAAAAATTACTAAATTACAAATGAAAGCAATAGATAAAAGAAGATATGGGATTAACCTGCAAGAGGAGTAAGTTAAAAAACAAACTGTAAAGAGCTAGTCCATTTAGACATAGATTTGTCCACCCCATAACCATGTTAGGTGAATAGTTAATAAGCAATTGTATAAAAGTTTAGTGATATTAATTTTTGTATACTTTGTGATATGTACTTTAGTAAAGTTTTCTTTCATATTTTATTGTTGTATTTGATGTTTTCTTTTTACACAATTACCATTTAAAAAAAAAAAAAAACCAATCCAGTTCTTTCAATCAATTTTTAAGATGTTATAAAGTTTTGAATTTTTTTAAGCTAAACGCAAATTATATAAACAAAGCTAGTTTAGTTAAATATATTGAGATGTAGATTAAAATAAATTGACAAAAGAAATTAAGTACTTAATTAGTGAGCGAGAGTTTATCAATCTATAATAGAAAGTTTTATTACGGAATGATTGTTTAAAACAGATATTAAGCTATTATAATGTATTTATTTTGTTATTTGATTATTGTTTATTAACGTAAAGTTTAAACAAAAAAATAATCAATCTAATATGAGTAAATACAAATATATTGTCATAATTTTAATATTGATACTCTTCACTTTTGTGTTTGTGATTATTCTGACAGCCATAAAAATATTGTATTAAAAGTTATAACTTTAACGTTTGATTATTTAGATTAAAGAATCAAATTCTTCTTTCAGATATTGATTGATTAGACCTATAAACTATTTTAATAACATAAGATGAGAAAATAAACTGTATATTCTTCAATCTAATTACAATGAAGAACACATTTATAGTCCAACCTTTATATTTCAATATGACACCTAACTTGTCCAAATGCAGTCAACTGGTAAGTCGAAAACTTCTCCCTAATTAGTTCCATTAGGAACATGATCCAGACCAGACGCAATAGTGAAAGGCAAAAAGGTCATGATATATTATTATAATCTACCGTGAACAAGTTAATGTAGCAAAAAAGAAAAATCTAGAAGGCCTCAGTGAAGTCTAAAAGCAATGCATATTATATATTATATGTACAATAAAATAACAAACTACAATATCATGACATGAGGAATGAATGATTTAATATGCAACCACGTATTATATCCACATCATACCCAGTTACTAGACAAAGCAAAATCGTGGAATCTAAAAGAGAATTCCCCAGCCGTGTCTCTCTGAAGCCTTGAGAGGGAAATTTCAGTTGGAATATCAGTTGGTTCAGAAGGAGGAGGGGGCAATGGCAGTACATGAGTTTCGTTTGGAATGGGTGGTAGCTGAACTTCAGATGCATGTGATGGCAACACAGAAGACAGGGCCCTAAATCTGGTGCTTCCTACACTTGAAGAAGCCAAAGTCCTGTCCCAAAGGAAGACGTGCAGGAGAATAGGAACTCTAGTGTGTCGGTGCAAGGATAGCTTCTGGCTGAGTGAAACAGTGTCATAACACCGAATAGCTCCTGTTGAAGAAACCATCCATGGAAGGACTTTTTGATTTGACACTCTTGAAACCACCAATATCCTGCAAGTATCTGTTGCCAGTTTATACAGATTGCTAAGGCCTGATCGTGTGGCTGGTACATTTTCTTGATTGATGACTGATGAGATGAAAATAAATCCCTGTGAATTGAAAAAGAAAAATATTAATTGGCTGAAATTTTAAACATTGTGATGCGTTTTTAATGCAACCACACACACTAGCGGATCCAACACCCTGTTCATTACTTAAAAATAATGAATAATAAGATATTATTACCATATAATCTATAGATTTGATACAGAAGTCTCACACGTGACAGTTAACTCAATATCTAAATTAGAAGATGCAAAAGTTAGAAATTATATATATATATATATATATGTATATATATATATATATATATATATATATCACATGTATTTTTGATAGTGGCCCAAATAAGAGTGAGAGTGGCCAGTTGCACCCCTCAGTTTTCTAAAATTACAATTATATACCATTGAACCAAATCTTCTATACATGGTTTCTTAAGTAATGATTGCACTATCTTTAATAAAATCTGAGTTTCACCTCAATAATTTAAGAAACAAAGTTTTAAAATTTGCTCTATAGGACTCTGCAAAATAGTGAGATGAAACAGTAACTCGAATTAGAGAATGGTACAAACAACATCTAAACATAAGTATATGGATATTCATGATCAAGATAGAAACCTCTTCAGTACGACTAATGGCAAAGCCAAGCTTTGAGTCTTCCTCTTTCAGTTTGATTTCAATAGAGAACTCTCCAGCAACCGGAGCATACCACAGGCGAACTGCTCGTACAACGCCAATGTCTATTCCATGGTAATCCTCAAACCCGTAAAGGCTTTCATTTGCCAAGTTAGCTAAGTCAGATAAAGACCCCGCATTCACAGTAGAAGAAGCGGTCTCTCCTGATATCTGTCACACAAATAAAAGACAAACTCCTTTGTCATATGGAACAAAGCAATACAGCACTAAAAAAATAAAAATAAAAAAAATGAAGATGGTAACAGTTTCGTTGCGTCCTAGTGTACTAGACAGTGATAAAATCTTAAATTGTGTCCTACAGTTTCTTATGACCAAACTGCGATATATATTTTGAAGAGGAAGCAAAAAATAATAACCCACTCTTACATCATATCGTGAACCAATTTTTCCATAAGGTTAAGCTCTCAAGTTCAAAGTTCAAGAAAGCCACAATAAGAAGTGACCATTTACCTTAGTAAGTAGGGACTCAGTCTGGATGTTCATGAAGACAATAGGGACCCCGGAAGCCTGACCTGCATTGAGCCATGCATTTGCCCTGGCCAGGGTATCCTCCAAATCATTGTAGCGAGAAGCTACCCGATCTGAAGCTTTGGGAAGGAATAATATGGAAAGAAAGTTGCTAGAATTGGGAACTGATAGCATTTCTTGCATCCTCCTCTCCCATGAATACGAAACATATCCATCCTGTAACTTGGTCCTGGTTAATGCATTTACCATCCTAGTGCCCCTTGAAGCTGCACACAAATATTAGATATGATACTCGAAAATAAAAGAAGGAAGAAAATTGCAATGCCATTGACATCGATGACCAAATAACTGCTGACGATCAGCCAATACAGACATAGAGGTTTAAAAAAAGACGCGAAATAACTTTCCCTGAATAATATAAGGTCATTGTAAGATGTATGTATTGACTTTTCTGGTTTTGTTATATACAGGGCTTTAAGTTGGTATAACCTCACAATTTACAGGACAAGCCATCGGCAGAAATCTGGAATACTTGGTTGCATTTCATCCATGTTATAAAAAAAAAAATAGTTATTAAGAGTATAAACTTTTAACTTGTACATTTGACAAAAGAGACACCAGTTGCTTTATCATATGTTCATATTGGCATTCTTGCAATAGAACGGCAACAGTTCAAAAATTGCTAGACCAACTTAATTGTCGTTCAACACTTTGACTAAAGTCTAGAGAGAACCCTCCAACTAAAAAACAAACAATATAAGACATATCTATCCAAGCTAAGTTTCAGTATTTGTAGTGACATAGGTATTGATCTTTATTAGAACAAATAAAGTAATAGTCTGCATCTGGATTCTAAAAGAAGACAGAAGACTAGGTTCAGGGTAAATAGATAGTTTCAGGAAACATTAAGGCTTTGCCTAAGATGCTTCCGGCCTACTGTTCCATTTTTACATCTGTCCGTTGGGTCAATAATACTACTGCTTATGTTATAGTGCCCAAGTTTAATTTAATTTACTTCTTACATTTTAAATGTAATATAAAAGAATGGTTCCTATAGCTGAAGAGGCTAACCAAGCCGCAGAGGTTATATCCAAGTTATCTTTTGAGTAGCATACTAAATCGGAGGAAACTGAGCATTATTTTTCTGTACTTCTAATGTAAAGATGTGTAGGCAGGGAGAAATTGGTATTTTCCATTTGCTCTATTTTTCTCAGATGGTGGATGTGATATGCATTTGACTTTGTTTTGGCACCTCTTGTGAAAAAACAAAATATTTTTAATTAAAAGTATTATCTTTGGCGTTTTATAGAAAAAAAAAAGCCAGAAAGGTGACCTCACAAGAAGAAGCACAAGTTTGAAATGAATCTAAGCAACTTTCATACGTGAAGTTCACCCAAGCAAATGGGAATGGAATCACAGAAAGAGATGGAATGGGCCATATACACGTGCACACTCAACGGAGTGTCAACTCATTGGCAACCCCACACACGTTACGTGTAAGCTAATTAGGCACAACGACATAAATAAACAATTATACCATAAGCCACCGTTTCCCTATTTTAACCAAAAAAAAAGTTGGTAATTTTAACACATGAAGGAATTGTAAAAGGTTGATGTTTTATTTTATATAATTAGACCATAGAATATTAGAAATGTCAAATTCAGATATTGATACTCCAAATTATATATTCTAATTTATAATATAACAACGTATTGTGATCTTTAAAACATCCTTTATCATTATTTCAAAATCAAATTTCAATAATTCTATGGAAAGAAATTTTAAGATTACAATTAAATTTATTATTACAAATCCAAACTATAAATAAATTTTTATTATAAATTTAATTTTAATTATTTTAAAAAATTCATCCTCTCCATGCTAAAAAATTCTTTTTTTTTTTTCATTTCGTACGTTATCGTTCTTTCAACTCTTAATTATTAGTATTAAACAAAAGTAATGCAAATAAATACACTTAACTAACTTTTCTTTAATCAGTATGAATTTGTTTTCTGAAATGGAAGAGAAGCAAAGGACCAACCTAAGTACCACATTCCTCCAACTTCCAACTACCCCAGCTTAATTCAAAAACAATTTATTATTTATTAATTTATTAATATTCAATTAAGAATTATTAATTATTAAAAAAACACGGAAGCTCAAAAGTCAAAAGGCAAACCAGAAAAACACGAGAGAAAGTTGGCCAAAGATGGCAAACCGTACCTTGAAGCTCGAAGCATTCTGCTTCGGTCCGATCCAAGAACCCGACCACGTAATTCGGGTCATCAATCGACCGAAGAACCAAACCCTTCTTCGCCGCGAGTTCGTTAGGCACGATGCACGCCTGCAACTCCGCCAACTCCTCCGAACCTCGTCGCACCCGAACCACAATCGACGTCTCCTTCTTCTTGAACGCCTCCTGAAGGATCTTCTGCACGCCGCTCCTCCCGCCCTTGAACGGCGACTGGTACCGGATCTGCGATTTCGCCGTCGAACCGATTCGGAGCTCCTCCACGATGTCGCCGCTTTGGAGCATGTCGCCGGTCCACTCGTCGGCTTTCGAGCTTCCTCTCAGACATTCGATCGAAAGCACTTTCGGATCTCGCGTCGGCGAATCGGAGCTGCTCTGCGATGTTCTATCCATGATCATGTTAACCTAACGCAATCCTGTGTCGCTGTTCGGATTGTCGCTTCAATTACACCGCCTTCACACTATCCAACACACAACGAAACTACAAAAAAAAAGGTTCCGACGAGTGACCTGTAACCAAACGCGCCTTAACTAAAACTAGGTAACTAACTTGAAGGAAAGTTTGGGAGGATGGAAATTTTGAGGGATGTGTGTGGTAAATGGTTGTTGAACTTAAAACTGTGGTTGTTATGTGAACTAAAATGAAATTTGAATGGGAAGTCAAAGAAGCTTGGTGGTGGTTAATAATGTGAACAATTTATGGTTTGTGGAAAAGTATATGATCCATGCTGCCATGGAGTTCTAGACTTTGACCATTTTCTTTGCAAGGCTTCTTCTTCCTCCAATCAAATCTTCTTCCACACATTACAAAATTTTAAATGTTATGTTACTTAAAAAACTTGATATCGCTTAACATGTTAAGATTAACAATAATTTAAACAGAGTTGAAGTAATTAATCTCATGATCAATAAAAGTTAGATTTGATTAAAAAAATGATTAGAGTGAAGTGGATATTAGATTTTGATTTTGAATGAGTTGGATTGAACATTATTGCCAACCAATTCTAAGTTGTAACTCCAAATATACAACCGTGTAAATATGGAGTCGAATGTTTATTGTATTGCTTTTGAAATTGTATTCCTCACACGCCATTTTACACAAACTCTTTGACTATCATATTTTTCTTTTTCTTCTTCACACAAAGTCAAAGTTATGTTGTTGAACTAAGCTGAATCAGTTGGTCGGAACCAGCCAAGAACTAAATTGTATAAATTTGTTTGTTTTGAATAATAATCGTGTATATGTTCTATTTGAGTATCTAAATTAACATTAATCTATTATGTGATACCCATGTGCGCCTGAGTTGTACCCGATCATGAAGTCCGTTAAGGATGATCCAAACACGCCCATTTAGTATTAATCAACGGGAAAGATACCATAACGTTAAGTTATCCCCCACAAAGCGGATGCGACGGGTGAGATACCACAACGATAAGTGATCCCATAAAGCGGAACCATCTCGCCATGTTACCGGATTTTCAAGTCGGTAGTCCTAAAAACTGACATGCTTTCTCGTATAAAATGGCACAAAAAACATTAAAGATAACATACATAATTTTGCTCTTGTTAGACATCTAATCGATTAAAAATCAAACCGAACTCAGCAAGATCATATTCTTATTCAGAACAATGTTGTTCTATCAAAATGGAAATGAAACAAGTAAATTAACATTCTTTTATAATATTATTACGACAAGTAAATTCCAAATATTTAGTGGTTTTTTCTTCTAATTGAAAAAAAAAATGTATCTTTTTCTAATGAGTGTTTGAAAAATAGTTCAAAAGATTGACTCCGATAACTTTAAAGATATTTATTTCCATTTTTTCTATGAAAAAAGCTTTTAAAGTTGAATTGATTAATTATTATCCAAAGTATATTTTATTATTATTTTATTTAATTCTTATAAGAATGCTCAAAGAGTTTATTCTCGATTATTAAAATATTAGAAATCTCACGTCAATATTAACGATTACAGTATATATGATAAGTTTTAGGGTTAAATATGTTTTTAGTCTCTTAACTTTCAGTGAATTTTGGAATTAGTCCATTTTGAAACTTAAGACCAATTTAGTCCTTCATCTTTCGGAATACGAGGATTTAGTCCTTTTAATCAAATTTTGTTAGGTTTATTTGATATTTCGTACACATTTTAGGATTGTATTTGAATTGTTTATATTGTTTGACATATTTTTGCTTTAATGTTAAGTCAAATACTATTGTGAAAGGCGCTTGAAATGTCAAATAAACTTGACAAAATTTGATTAAAATGACTAAATTCACGTATTTCAAAAGATGAAGGACAAAATTGGTTTAAAGTTTCAAAATGGACTAATTTCAAAATTTATTTAAAGTTAAGGGACCAAAAACATATTTAACCCTAAGTTTTATATCAAAAGTGAATTTTATAATATTAAAATAAACTTAAAATTAATGTTTTTAAAATGATATTAAAGTTTATTATATATCCCATAAAACCATTACGCACAAAGTTAGTCTTGGAAGTAAAGAATACTGAATTAGAGATGACACACTAATTAAAAACATTTATACGCACACAAAAATTACCTTTTAACATAAAAAATCTATAATTTAAATTGGTTAAACATTATTTAAATTATTATAAATATTTGATTTTTTTATTATCTTAGTGTTGGAAATGATGAGAGTTGAATTTAGAAAGTGGGGAATGAATGGAGAAAAAGAAAAGGCGCGTGCATAGGTGGACTGAAGATGAGTGAGAGTGACAGAATACAAACGTAGGAAAAGTCGCTTTGATCAAGGCGCAGCCAGGGCATGGCATTCTCCAATCGTTTTCCACATCATATAATTTATTTTTTAATTTTATTCACTCTTCTGCTTATCCATAACAAGTATTTTTCTTGTTTTCTATCTTTTTGCCATGTATTTTTAAAAGAAAATCATTTGTTTTCATTTTTAATTTTCCTGTTTCTTTAGTTTTTTCTGTTTTGCTTAATCTAAATGATATTAGAAAATGGGACGGAGATAAATTTAAAAATATTAATACTAAAGAGATCAAGGGCAACATAAACCATTCATATGGACTAATTTTCAATCAAAAATATAAAGTAGGAGAATGTTTCTTTTTCATATCGCCTCTATAATTTTTTTTCTTCTATTTATTATCATTTTCATAATTTCTTCGTGCACTTGCATATGTTTAAAAATTTCAATTTTATTCTCTTCTCATTTCGAAATACATAATTCAAAAATACTACAGATTGTATAATTCATAACAAAAGTTTATATTTTTATCGTACATTTCAAAATAATTACAAATTTTGTATTTTAAATTATACCTTTTGAGATACAAAGTAAAAAAAATACATTTTGAATTAAACAATTTAAAATATAAAATTTATTTATTTTTTAAAATATATTATATATATTTAAAATAAATTTTGAAATATAATATAATATATTTTGAAATACATGATCCAAAGTATAGTTTTTGCATTTTAGAATGTATAAATCAAAATACAAAATAAAAAATACATTTCCAAAATGGCAGGAGATGGAAGAATGGAGTCGGAAAAACAGGAGTGTCGTCAGTGCTGTTGTTGAGAGTGATGTAAGGGAGCAGTTGGTGAAAGGATTGAGTGGAATGAGAAATTGTCAAAGGGAGGAGTCTCATTGGAATTTTATATACGAAATATGTTTAGGATGAAACAATGGAATCGAATCACATTTTATACATACAGCATTCATCCAACTTGAATATTATAAATTGTCTTATTATAAATTATAAAATGATCTTATTTCTAATGGACATGAAACTTGGAGTAACCTGTATAAGAAATTTTTATATGCCGAAAATTATTACTTTTTTTTTTCAGAATTTTAAATTACGTAACGTTTTAAACAGAAATGATAGAAAAAGAAATTGTGGTTTCCTTCGTTTCTGCTTCATTAATCACCTGAGAAAGATACCCATCGATCAATCGGATTTTATGAGTAAAAATCCATGAAGTGAAGGATAATAATAAACCAACTGCTAGAAAGCACTAACAGATTTGAAGAAAATCCCTGCCTCTGCGTTGTGGTCTACCAGTCTAAACCATAATGTGCCAATGTTAAAGTATTTAACTGATATATAAGCCTATAAAGAATTTACCATCTTCTGTTTGCCACTTCATTCCCGTTGAATAGGATAATTGCATGGCATAGGACCACAGACATACATTCCAGAAGAGCCTACAAGGAGAAACGAAAGCGAATAAACATATGTGAATATCACCGCTTAATCTAAGACGAATACAAAATATAATCAGAAACAAAGAAGAAATATTCATGGCAATAGCTGGTGCCCATTTAAATTGTGTTTTAAACATGTTAAGAAATTTGCTGATGTATAAAGAGCGTCTAAAACTTTCATGCAAGATTCATGACTCTCAACTAAACGATTGAGAATCAAACTAAAACTATAAAACACAAGTTGTAGCACAAGTAAATAAAACTTGTGAATTTTTACCATGACATTCATATGATTTTAGATACTTACTATTATACCCATCTCTTGTGTGCAGTCGTACTCTTGTCTCCATTAAGAGATCGTCTTCTAGTCTTTTTCAAGTCTCCACGAGCTGACAATTGCTTTTGGACTGAAGAATAATAAGCTGCATTAGATTTTTGGCTACTTGAGACTTCTTTACGAGGACTAATGGATCGAGACTTCGAGTGGCGTTCAAAAACTCTACCTGATGAGCTGGATATTTTTCTTGGTGTAAGTTTCTGATCAATTTTGGAGGCAGAATCTTGTTTCGAGACAATTTCAGCGGAAAGATTTGATTCTTTGACAACAGAGGAACTATCTGAATCAGAAGACGAGGAGCTAGTGGTGCTCTCCATGTCATAAAGAAGGTTATCTATCATAATACGCGGCAACGGACTATCATTTGAGCCACTAGGAGAATAGGAGGGTCGACGAAGTCTTGTAAGCTGCACAACCTGTAGGTATTTGTGAATGAGTCTTTTATATACAAAAACAGTTGAAATTTGTAGATACGAAATCGTTCTTATTTTGGAGAGTTATGCTGACAATAGTCTAATGTATATTCATATTTATTCCATGTTAATTTAAATTCCTGGCTTGGCTTCTTATCATTTATAAAATAAAAAAAAACCAAGGTGGAACATCCCGGTTTTTTAAATATACCTTACTATATGCTATCGTGTTACCTTTTGTTCAAGAACTGACATGTCTTTCTTTAATTTTGTGATTGTTGTATTTTTCCTCCGTATAATGTCTTCTAATTCAGCAATCCTCTGTTTCAAATGACAGTATTATAAGTAATGAGTGAATTAGAACAAACAAAAGAGTTATAAATTTTAATTTAAAAATGTCAATGTTACCTTGTAATTAGCAACCTCGTTAGAGTTTAACACCGTTGTAAGCTCCTTTATTGTGATATCCTTCTCTTCACAATCTTTCCTAAGATTATAAATATCTTGTTCTACAGCCAAATTGTTTAACTGAGGATGACAAAAGACTACGTGAAAAGTTATCCAAAACAATACGAAATAAAAAAGTATATATGCGATTAATATCAAGAGATAGTGGAAGGAAAAAAATGGAAAAAAACTTAGCAAGAAAGTAGAAAAATATAACAATTAACTTCTTCAATTATAGTTAACCACCTAATAAAATATAATTAAATGATTTCTAATTATTATCCTGGTTAGTGAAAATCAGGGTCGGGGAACGCAAAGAACAAAAGTGTCTTATGAGCCACCATTTGCTCTAGTTACAGATCGTGTCAAAGTAACCGATGCTAAGATTTATGACCCACTTGTGATAGAAAAGTAAAGATCAAATTGCATAGACATATAAAATCATTCCAATAATTTGTTAAATCGAACATCAAAAGTTAAACATTTACAAAGTTACATATCCTATGCAAACACCATTCAACATCCATTGAAACTAATAAAAAAACACACACACACATTTTTAATTGTGGTTTTGTTTGATTGTCATCGATTATTATCAAAACTAAACCGAAACGAACCGATAATTACTATATTTATACTAATATGTAGCATTATGTAATAGCATTTTGAACATTTGATGCCAGTAGTATGTGATTCTAGGTGTTTTGGATATTTTGTTATAGTCACATGCAAAATATGCAAAATATATGACAGTAAAAAATAATAAGAGGTTGTAATACAATTATTATCACGTGTGGTCTTTCATTGATTATTTCTTATAGTTATGTAAATACAATTTTCAAGCCATGTTTGTCACTCATTTTGAATTAACTTTTGTTTTTAATTAGTTGTGAAATTAAAAAGCAATCTTCACTGCCACAATAAATTTAAATTAAAAAAAACACTAAACAAACAAATCACTGAAGATCAATTGATGTAATTCAAATTTAACATTTCACTCAAACCAAAGTTATATTATCTTGTATTTGGTTTATATGATTTTTTTATCTGAAACCAAATCAAACAACTAACACACCCGCAACCAAATTGTGGTTAAATCAAACATTGGTCCATTTACTCTCTCAGGACCCTAACAAAGATGAGTCCCAAAAAACAGTACCTGGATATCAGCAGAAGATGTAACACTTGACGCCCAATCTGACATGTCAGACATCCTTCGTTCTTCTTGATCCTCATTAGGGAAGGGAGTCTTATATTGCAGCACCTCATTTGCACCGGAATTTCTAGCAACTGAGGCACCCTGAAGTCCAAGTCAATGAGTGATCAAAGCCAATTAGACACATTATGAAGAAGCATAATTGTAATTGCACAACAGCAATAAAAATAAACAAACAAAATTTCCACCATTACATCATTAAAGAAAGCAGAGTGCTGTTCACAGTGCCAACAACCGCAATCAACAGGCTTAACTTTCTCGGTTCCAAAAGTCTCATTCAATTGCAATTCCACATCCTTGTCACACGACTTTTTCGTTGCTGAGTATTCTTTAGAATTGTTAACCAACTCGCAAAGAGTGTCAAGCTTCTGCTGCATGCTAGACAGCACCTGGTCCTGGCAAAGTACGATAAAACCACAAAACAAAATCGTAACAAAAAATCATAAAAAGAAAATCAGACTCATTCATAAATAAACAAGCAGAGAAGTAACGAATTTGTGTCGACAAACACATTAAAAGAGAGAGCATAATACATTACTCATTTACACATCACATACAGTAGATTTGAATATTAATTCTGAAAGCGAAAACGGTTACGAATTTGAACAGGTATATAGAGAAAAGCACGTTACGAATTGTACCCTTAGTTCAACGGATTTTTCCAGGTGACATATGCGAAGGTCTTTCCGGGAGCGTGCAACGGCGGCGCCAATGACGGCGACTACGAGGAACCTATGGATTGGAGGGAAGAGGTTCCAAGCGAGGGCTTGTTCGGCGCTTAAGCCGCCGCCAATGGTTCTCGCCGAGCTGGCCTCGTCGGCGTTAAGGAGCCGTCCCTGGAGCGATAACCACGCCATCGGCTTCTCCGACGAGACAGGGCGGCTCCGCTCCACGAAGCTTGCGGAGAGGCGGCGGCGAGAGGCGGAGACTCCGGTCACGGACACGAACAACGGATGAGACGGAGCTCCGTCACCGTTAGCAGCTGCGTCCATGGAAGCGTGATTGAAGTGAGACACAGCGTTTGTGTGTATTCAAACTTTTGAAATTGAGAGGGAAAGAGTAGAATAAGCCATGGTGATGGTACAAGACAAAGTATTGAAACGGTATGAAATGGTGCATCAGGACAAGACAAACCTTACAAATAAATTAAAATCCCTTTCACGCGATTCGTCACACTTTTCTGTACCCTATTTTCCTTCTTTGTGTATTTTATTCAAAATTTAAAATAGGAGGATAATATTTTAAATATTAAAATACCAATGATCAAACTTTATCAAGAAAATCATCTGTATGTTTTCTTAATAGTCTGAAAATAAATATATAAATAATTAATGATTGTATTACTCCTTGTACAAATATTCTTTTATTGGTAAACTAAAAATACAGTTTAAATTTATTGTATACATATAAAAGAATTATTCACGGAGACTAAGAATGTGTGTTAACATCTAATAATATACATTTAGAGAGAACAAAATAATAAATTTATAAGTTATATGATGTGATAAAGAAATAGAAAAAATTAAGTGTATAATAAATGTATATGTTATCATTGCTTTTCTGTGTTGATTAAATTATATTTTTTTTTAGGAAATGACGCGTCATATATAAGGAAAGTATTAATATTAAAATAACATTTTCTAAATAAATATAAGATGGAGCAACTAAGCGTTTTGTATTTAAAATTACAACTCTAGCTTATCCTTTCACAACTAATAATAAAAATTATATTTATGTTATTTTGTATAATATTTGTAAAATTAAGGAAAGAAGAAGTTAATGAAACAAATAATAAAGTTGTAAGGAATTAGCTCAACTGTGCAATGATTGACAGAAAAGTTTTCAAAATAAGTGTTGTAAGAAAATAGTTTAGAATAATTATCAAGGTAAGGTAATTTAAGAATAATTAATGATTTTAAATATTTTAAACACAAGAAAAGTGTTACCCGATGACCAAAATTTGTATTCTGAAAAATAAATAGTTAGAAATATCTTGCTCTGAAAAGAGTTGACTGAACAAACTAAGAAGGTGGGGTCATTAAATATGCAGATAGATGACAGTGCAGAACAATTTTTTTTCCTATAATGTATTAACAAAATAAATGTTTAAAATGATATAATTAAAACATATTAACTTTTAATCCCCCAAGCCCTTTAGTAATTCAAGTTCTAAACTTTTCAGTCTTGAATAGTCGATGTTTGTCATGTGATTTAACATAAAACTCTTTCACAGCTTTCTTGGAGAATTTAAAATAGAATAGTTAAAAAATTAAACGAAACCTGCATTAGATCTTGGTTGTATTACTACAGAGGTTTCATGCTAATTAGATTACCTAAAACCAAAAAAACTTAAAGTTTAAAACATCGATATATTTAAGCTTAAATATACATTTGGTCTTTATTTTCGTCAAAATTATTTATTTTGGTCTCTATTTTCGTTGTATGATCAATTTGATCCTCATTTTTGTAAAATTACATTCAATCAAGTCCTTTTAGCAAACGACGTTAAAATTAACAACACAGTGACAACGTGAAACTGTTTCGGGTAGGTGTCAAATTTTTGCACTGACGGTGGCACTGTGTTCATTTTTATGGTCATTGTAGGTTTTAAAGAAAATGAAATTCAATTGGGGAAGAAATTGAATCAGGGTTTAAAGGAAATTTGTGGCTAGCAAGAACGTGTACACAATCCACTTGGTGAGTTTAATTTGTGTTTCTGAGGTATGTCTCGTCATCATTTGTCTTCCTCCTCTTACTGTAATAGTTGGGGACAACCAAGTTGTAGTGGGTCTCATATTCGTGGTTCCAAGGGTATGGGTTTAACCCAATTTGCAAATGTGGAGAACTTGCAGTGATTCGAGTGACAAAAACTTCGAAGAATAATGGTAGACAATTTTGGATTGTTCTAAGTACAAGGTTAGATTGATGTGCCTTAAAAAACTCATTCCAATGGATCACACTACTTCAAGACAAACTTCACCAACGAAAAAAGCATAATCTCGAAGCGCAATCTCCAATTGTTCTTGATTTCCCCTCCCTCATATATTCTTGAGCGAGTACTCTCGTTGGCCAAGGAATGGTAGGTTTACAATAGGGGATCACCCTCGAGAATGGGTGGGTCATAACACCTTTCTCCCTCCAGGTTGTCCAACTTGGCCTTCAGCACATGTAGATCAACTTCATGTTGTTGGTTCAACTGTTGAGTTAAAGTCTCAGTTTGGATTTTTATAGTGCTTCCATATGCTTCTTTGTATTCATCAAATTGGTCTAGTGTTGCCTCCTAGGCTGCTCGTTCTGGTCAAGCAGTTGTTGAATTTGGTTTTGGATAGTGTTCATGGGGTTCAGATCCATTTGTCATGTTTGTTATGAATAACCTAGGTTAGTGGCAGGGATAGACAAGTGAGGTTAGAGATAACTTTATCAGGCTCCATGATGGACACCAAAATTTCTTACCTTGCTATGATTTGTTTCCAAACCCTTAAGAGGTCTCTGACATGCAGGTCGGTTAAGACAAGACAGATCCTAGTGCAAAAGACTTTCTAGTGATTAAGTAATAAGTGAAAAAGTAAGAAGAATGATTCAATGAGTGATACTTTCCTTTTGAGTTCCTTGTATGGAACTATAGGAATACGAGAGTTATGATTCAACATCTTGGTAATAATGATAAATAACCATATCATAAAATGACTACAAAGACTATATAGATACTTAAAACTTATTTCTTAGATCGGGTATGGATACATATGTACAGTTCTATTTTTATCATATTATGATATAAATAATTTATGAGTAATTAATTAAAAAAATAAAAAATATTTTTAACTACATAAAAAAGAGAATAATTCTTTTTTTATCGACAATTACTTATCCTTAATTTATCTTTTATAATAAAATTATTTATTTATTTTTAAAAACTAACAATTGTGTTACAAAATTTCTATATATCTATTATAATATTTATTTATTTTTATTCATTAATAATTATTTTCTCTTCTTTTATTTATTTATTGCACTTCATATTTACAAATATTTACTTTGTACGTTAACTTAATAATATTATACTGTTATCATTTATAAATATAATATTATATATATATATATATATATATATATATTTAAAAATTGTTTAAAAATTGTGAACACAACTGTACTTTGATATTTTTACAAAACATATATTTACTTTATATATTTATTACAATATTATTACCTAATGTAATATCACATGTATTTAAAATTTTATGCTAGTATGATTTTAAATATATATAATCTCATAAAAATAATATTAAAAAAACTATGTAACTATTATTTTTTAAAAGAGAATTGCTTAATTATTTTAGAATAACTTTTTTTAATTAGATGAATAAATTATTTTTTTTATTTGTTGAGAGTAAAATTATCTCATTATGAGACCAAAGATAATGGTATCTCTTTGTATAGTGGTTCTTGTTTTTGTTATCTTTCTTGAGAGTAGAACTCTGTAATCATCCACGGATAAACCCTAATTTGTTTATCAAAGCCAAATTCAGAAGAAACATATCAGGTTACTCAAGCACCTGGTTAGGGCTTGGATCTGCGCGTATGGAAGCAGGTTTCTCGCATCAAACAAAAAACAGCAGGAAAAGGATTCGACTGGGAGTAAGGTTACCTCTGCTTTCTTTAAATTTCGCTTAATCTCTGAATTTTTTGGCTTCAATTTACTTTTTATGCTTCCTAGTCGTACAAACCGGTGTTAAATAATTGGGAAAACCGCTTCAGTTTCTATAAATGATAAATTAATTTATGTTCTGCTTAAGTTCTGTATGGTTTTAGCGTCGTTTGATACATGTTCAGACTTCAGATAGATTAGTCTAATTGAGTATATGCATTAACTTTTTAGCGTATTAGTGTGTTCAGTGTTCCATTTAACACCTACAATGCAGTTGGCTACTTAATCATGAATGTGGTGTGAACTACGCGAGAGCCATTTCGCTTATGTAAATTAATGAACAATATATTTGAAACTTAAGTGGATAGCTGTGTGGAAATGTCTTTAGTTGTTTTGTATTGTTTATTTTGATTGTTTTATTTGAAATCATGGGACCTTCATTTCTTTAATGGAAATTGTATAATTATATCTAAAATAAAGTTGGTTTACTCCTGGCACAATTCCTCAACCAATGAAGCATTTTCCTTCCATTCAGGTACCACCTTTGCTGGATCATTGAGACAAACCTTTGCATCTTTCATCTGTGTGATACTTTTGGACATGTGAAACAACATTTTCGGAAGTGAACTGGAGCTGAACTCTGAATATTGCTGCAATAGTTATGGATTCTTCTGTCGTTGTGGGAAGCTCAATTTCCGAGCCTCATCATGATATGGAGTTTGAATCTCATGAAGCTGCATATGCATTTTACAAAGAATATGCTAAGTCTGCAGGGTTTGGCACTGCTAAGCTGAGCAGCCGGCGATCTAGGGCATCCAAAGAATTTATTGATGCCAAATTTTCATGTATAAGATATGGTAATAAGCAGCAATCTGATGATGCAATTAATCCACGCCCTTCTCCAAAAATTGGTTGTAAAGCAAGCATGCATGTAAAGAGAAGGCAAGATGGTAAATGGTATGTCTACAGCTTCGTGAAGGAGCATAATCACGAACTTTTACCAGCTCAAGCTCATTTTTTCCGGAGTCACAGGAGTTCTGATCCACTAGGTAATGACGTTCGAGTGCGTAGGCGGAAAACCTCAAATGCGGTTTCTAAATTATTTAGTGCATATCAGAATGTTGATTGCTTAGAGAACTTTGTGAAACATCAACACGATAAAGGACGGAGTTTGGTTCTAGAAGCAGGACATGCACAATTACTTCTTGAGCTCTTTATGCACATGCAAGAAGAGAACCCAAAATTCTTCTATGCAGTTGATTTGAATGAAGAACATCGACTAAGAAATGTGTTCTGGGTTGATGCCAAAGGCTTGGAAGATTTTACGTACTTTTCTGATGTTGTCTCTTTTGACACAACATATTTTACTAGCAAATATAAAATACCGTTGGTATTTTTCCTTGGAGTAAACCATCACATTCAACCAACATTGCTTGGTTGTGCATTGATTGCTGACGAGACAATATTTACCTATGCTTGGTTACTGCAAACATGGCTGATAGCAATGGGGGAGCGAGCACCACAAGTGCTTCTGACTGACCAAAATGACGCTATTAAAGCAGCTGTTGCCAATTTGCTTCCAGGAACACGCCATTGTTTTTGTTTGTGGCATATTTTGGAAAAGATACCAAAACAACTACAAATTTTAGGCGCATGGCATGATAGCTTTATGGAAAAATTTAACAAATGTATATACAAATCATGGAATGAGGAGCAATTTGAAAAGAGATGGTGGAAGTTGGTTGACAGCTTTAGCCTTGGAGATGTTGAATGGGTTCGATCCTTATATGATGACCGCACATATTGGGTGCCAACATTTATGAAAGATATTTCCTTTGCTGGCTTGTCTACTAGTTCTCGTTCTGAAAGTTTAAATTCATTGCTTGACAACTCTATCCATGTTGATTCTTCTTTGAGAGAATTTATAGAACAATATAGAGTGATTCTTGAAGATAGGCATGAAGAGGAAGCCAAAGCAAATTTTGATGCCTGGCATGAAACACCTGACCTGAAGTCTCCTTCCCCTTTTGAAAAACAAATGCTGTTAGTTTATACACATGAAATTTTTAGAAAGTTCCAGGTTGAGGTGTTGGGTGCAGCTGCTTGCCATCTTAAGAAAGAAAGTGACGGCGTGACTACTACTTATACCGTGAAAGATTTTGAAAACAATCAAAACTATTTGGTAGAATGGAACACGTCCAGCTCAGATATATGCTGTTCATGTCGTTTGTTTGAATATAAAGGTTATCTCTGCAGACATGCTATTGTTGTTCTGCAAATGTCTGGTGTTTTCAGCATTCCACCAAAGTATATATTAAAAAGATGGACAAATGCTGCTATGAGCAGGCATCCTATCGGTGAAAAGTTGGAAGAGATTCAATCAAAGGTGCGGCGATTCAATGATTTGTGTAGGCGGGCCATAATATTAGGCGAAGAAGGTTCTTTATCACAGGAAAGTTACTACATGGCCTTAGGTGCCATCAGTGAGGCACTAAAACAATGTGTAAATTTTAGCAACCCTGTTGAGAGTGGTATGAGACCTGATGCCTCAGGTACCCATGTTGTTTGTAATGTTGAAGAAGAATATCAATCTATTATTACATCTAACAATAAAGCCCCTGATCCGAAACTGAATGTGGGAAAGAAAGCTGTGAGAACTGGTGTAGCTTTTAGGAGTCAAGGAAGTATTGAAAACAGTGGAGGCGATAAAGGAAAGGTCAGTTGTTCTGTTCTTTAATGATTGACCTCCTAGTACTTTTTATTAAATGTAACTAAGTTTGTTCCTTTTATGCTATAGGTATCTCTCGTCGAAGCAGGTAGTGGGAAAGATGGTTTTCAACATATGGTATGCTATTCCCTGACTCTTATGATTGCCATCATACATCTATCGTTATATTTTCTATTATTTTTAATGAATGTATTTTGCCATCATCAAATTCCATGAAAGACTTGTTTTTTGGAACTGAGCTCTTGACTACATTTATTTTGGTATATCTAACAGAACAGAATATGATATCCTCAAGCAATGGAAAATTTAAAATAAATTAAATAAAATTAGAACTAAAGAAACAGGGATGCTAGGAGTGCAGTGGAGCCGCGGAGCCCCTTTTGCATATTTAATAAGACAGCAACATCCCCTCAAAATACACCATTAGCCACGCTGTGGAAAGAAGCTAAGTTAAAAAAAAAAAATCTGTCCAAAAGTGGAAACATAGGGGCAAGGGAGGAACGTGTGTTGTTCTGTTGCAACTAGTTTGCTGTTTTCAAGCTAGATTTATCCGTCACTGTCTCTCTGAGAGGGAATCATGTGAAGCCTTTAGTCTGTTGTGTCCTGTTTTGGTGATTTTGACTGTTTTAGATGTTTTAACTTTTCAATAGACCGTTGATGGAGAATAACGCTCGTTGAGGCTGTTTTCATTGAATATTTTATCATGCTAGTGTGTTATGTGATTTGGGGACTATTTGACTGTCCGTCTTTACCTGTGCCTGATAATAACCAATGACAAATGCATGTTTAGAGTTTGTGTTCAGAGGGGGAAAGAAAATGAGAGCAGGGCGAGTTTAGATTTTTTATTGGATGATAAATTATGCAGATTTTAGCCTTTGCATATCATGTACAGAAGGAACTGATCCGTGTATGTAATCTTGCATCTGCGTATTCATTCATGTGGTGTCAATGCCTACAAAAGTTCAGTGTCTATATTCTTGATGAAACAATTTTATAAATCTCATTCAAGTATTAGTGAAAGAACGGGGTCTGACATGGTTTAAAGATTTTAATTTCTTTATTTGCATGTTACAGGAACTTACTGATCCGAGATCACAGGGTGTCATGCCAATGCAGTTTCACAACGTGGTACCTTCTCTGTTCCATAATGTTTCGGCCCCATTTCACACTGCACCTTCACCTCATATGCATGAGAATCCTTAGCGTGATGAGAATTTACTTTTAAATGGATCTGGAAACCATGCACAGGGCTGTACATAAGTACTGGCACTATTGGAAGGCACTATACTTCTCACTTTATATTGTGTTGCAGAGAGGCCAGGTGGCAATTGAATGTGAGTTAGTGCAAACTTGAGTATCCTTATATTCTTAAGGTAGGCTCAACATCAATGGTCAATCTAGTTAATTTTTCTTTTTTATTTTTTGTTGCTAGGTTCAACTTTGACGCATTGGATTTGTTAGCTCAATATTATCTTAAAAGTTAAAATTGAGTAAAAAAATGTATTTCCTCTACTATTGTTAAATCATTTGTGATGAAAAGAGTAATATATAAAATTATTCTTTAGAATTACAAACAAGAATCGATTTAATTATTGAATTTGTGAAAATATTATTTAATTATAAAAATAATAAAGATTGAGCATTTTAGTATTTTTTTTTCATTTAAAAAATTAAAACAATAATTTGACAATCTCACAAATTAAGATAACTGTAAGTTTAATACTTAGGAAGTCAAGTGATGCCGTTGTGAAAATTAGAGACTACATAGATCAAACTCGTAATCGAAGTGTCTTCAACCATATTTGTTCCCCATAAATAATGGTGGTGCCTTCTTAAGCTTAAAAATAATTTAGACTTCTGAAGGTACATAAAAACTCTGGTTCATTGATGCATTGTGGATGAAATTTTCATGTTTTTATGATAAATAGTATAATGATGAGATAAAGAATGAATAGAAAGATCGAGTTTATAAGGAAATGGAAGTTAGGTGGAAGAGAGAAGGTAGATGTACGTCAAATATCTTACTGTTTCCCAGGAATCTATTACCAACCATCTGAATGAAGATTGTTTTCCACATGGAGACACATGCAGCATGTTGACAATCATCTTACCGTAAGAAATGGCAGGATCATGGGTTATAAATCGTTTAGTCAAACTAAATTCAAACTGGGCAACAGCTTCGTGCATCTTTTGTATTTTATTTATTTACTATTTATTTATATCAAATTTAATGGAGGGAAAAGGTTTGTGTGCCACCTGACTGTCAGGTTTTGTGCGAAATCTTAGTAGAAACAAACAAGATAAAGAAAACTAGTTTATTTGACAATGTTTCGTTATTTTTTTATGCTTTTGTTCCTGATTCCCATAACTTGGCACAAAATCTTGCGGATAATGTTTCTGGACACTACTGGCCGGTCGGATTCTTCCTCCTCAATGCAAAGTCAGTGAGGTAAAATAATTGAAAAACTCGCACATGGACAAACTATATTTTAAACGAGTTATTGCATTCACTTTTGGCTTTCTTGATTTGACAGATAAAAATATACAGTTTTCGTTCTCCAAATCTGATACACATGAAAAACAAAGTATGTGTACAGAAAACAGAACAGCAGCACATATTGATTGATATTGCAATTATTATTTGGTGCGAAGAGATCGTTTAACAAAGGAAAAAAAATTATGATATGATGGGGCTGTCCTTATCGACAAGCGGCAAGGATCCATATGCAAGTGGGTCATTTTTCAGTGTGTGACCACAAAAAGCTAACTGGATTAATTAGCTAGTATGATACACCTTCTAATCAGGTTCACGTACATAGATTCTGATACCGACAACAATAGTTATTTTTTGCGGCATATTAGGTTAAACCAAGTGCATTAATTATGGAATTAAACCTCCTTGCCCTAAGTGCAAAATAAGTAGGGAGACAAAGATTTAGGTACCTGTGGGGGCACATTGCATTGTACTAATAGTATTAGCAACACTCGTCAATAGGTGGAACATGACAGCATCCTAAGTCCATTTACCTAGGAGAAAAATTTGAGAGTTTATAATATATTTTGGCCGCATTGAATCACACAAAACCAATTCTATTAAAATCCACAGTAACAAAAATGAACATTGCATTTATAGATGTCCACTCTAATTAAAGGACTTCACTTAAATGAACTTTCCGTAACTGAAAAAACATATACAACACCAACAAAAATACTACAAGATAAATGAAAAACGATGCGAAAACGTGATTGCAGCATTTGGTTCTGAGGAAAAAAAAAAGCACAGTAATAATTACTGCTTATAATTTGACAATAAATGAGAAGACAAAGAGTTTGAATTTAGAAGGTCCCAATAGAAGTGTGAATGATAGGAGTACATAGAATAGAATAGAAGGCTGAAAGTGTGATAATTTAGTTCCTTGACCTTTCTCGTCTCCACCATGTGCATGCTCCAACTCTAATCTCCATCTGTCACACCATTTCCTTCTACCCACAAGCTTATCCCATCCCTCCCATGTTCACGTGTTCCTCCTAATATTTCTTCATATTATTTAAAAAGAGAGAGAAGAAATTTTATCCAGATCACTTCACCGGTTACAGACTCTGTAAGGGGCAAATTCGTCATTCCAAGAAAACTTGAATCGACACTATAAATAAGATTGTCAGAATCCCAAGCTCCCATGCAAGTAGCCACACAAACACACCTCACCGTTTTAATAACTTCACTCACAGATAGATATATTGTTTTCACGACATCACAGCATATAGTATAGTGCAAACACCGCAAAATAAATAAATAAGTATTCACGTAACCAACTTCCACCGCAACCAAAATGGGTGGTGCTGGGTTTATGACGGGGATGGTGCTGTTACTCATGGCACTCAGCTCCGGCGTGCGGTCGTGTCCGCCATCCGACAGAGCTGCGCTGCTGGCGTTCAGGGCGGCGCTGCACGAACCCCACCTCGGAATCTTCAACTCGTGGACTGGCGCCGACTGCTGCCACAACTGGTACGGCGTTAGTTGCGACCAGGAGACCCACCGCGTCGCCGACATCACCCTCCGCGGCGAGTCGGAGGAGCCGATCTTCGAGCGAGCTCACCGGACTGGCTACATGACCGGCTACATCTCTCCGGCGATCTGCAAGCTCCCGCGTCTCTCCAGCATCATCATCGCAGACTGGAAGGGAATCTCCGGCGAGATCCCCCGCTGCATCACAACCCTACCGTTCCTCCGCATCGTCGACTTCATCGGAAACCGCATCTCCGGCAGCATCCCCGCAGACATCGGTAGGCTCCAGCGCCTCACGGTGCTCAACTTCGCCGACAACCAAATCTCCGGCACGATCCCGGCGTCGCTCGCGAACCTCACGAGTCTCATGCACTTGGATCTCCGTAACAACCTCCTCTCCGGGCCCATTCCCAGGAACTTCGGTTCTCTTCGAATGCTGAGCAGGGCCTTGCTCAGTGGAAACCGCCTTAGTGGGCCCATCCCGGGCTCTGTTTCACTCATTTACCGTCTGGCAGATCTAGATCTGTCTCGGAACCAACTTTCTGGGCTCATTCCGGAGTCACTGGGTAAAATGGCGGTGCTATCGACGCTGAATTTGGACTTCAACAAACTTTCTGGGCCCATTCCCGTGAGCCTGTTTAGTTCCGGGATCAGTGACCTAAACTTGAGCCGAAACGCATTGCAAGGTAACATACCCGACGCGTTTGGGCCAAGATCTTATTTCACTGCTCTCGATCTGTCCTACAATAATCTGAAAGGGGCCATACCCAAATCCGTATCCTCTGCTTCCTACATTGGACACTTGGATTTGAGTCACAACCATCTCTGTGGCAAGATTCCCCTTGGATCTCCCTTCGATCATCTCGAAGCGTCGTCGTTTGTCTACAACGATTGCCTCTGCGGGAAGCCACTCAAACCTTGCTAATCTTCCTCCAACCATATTGTACAATTAATTAATTAATTAATCAATAATTACTGTTGTTATTACTTGTTACAAACTCACTCTCCAAAACTATATATTCGTAATTTGCAATAGGAAAATTAGATTTGTGTGTACGTGCATTACTCAACACGCAGAATGATCGTGTGTTTGTTCTGTTTTTTGATGTGATATATGTTTGGCGCTACGCTAAATAAAATGCGAGTGTTCTTCCCTCCGGGCACGTCCTTATTGCATGAATTTTGTATCAACTTGTGATGATAATAAACGAAGTTTTACGTCGTTCCTTCTATTCTATTCTTCGCTTTCGCTGCAATCATTTCATCGTTGATCGACATCACAGTGGAATATCGAATATCATAATCGTTGTTATCATTTGATTGGGTTGATTTGATTTGATGAAAAGGTAATATGGAAGGGAGTAGCAACGAAAGAGACCCTCTTTCATGCTAACCAATTTAAGAGATTCAATAAAATAAAACCTGATGAAATATATGTGTTTTCTATTCTATACCAATTTCAACTACCATTTCGCTTCAGGAATGCGATGAAACAAAAACAAAAACGACATTTTACCAAATATTGGAAATGTTATAAATGCTGAAAGTAGGGGCTTATAGGTTGAAAATAAAAAAGATATTGAGAGAAATGAAGTGAAAGTACGATGAAGGAAAAAGTGAAGACATAATGATATAAAGTTATTGTTAATTTAAGCAAAAAGTTTGTTGTAACTCGTAGGTTGTTTTTTTAATTTTTAATTTTATGTTAAAAAGTCTAATGACAAAAATATCTTAAAAGAAATAACTAAAGGATAGGAGACTATTCTTATGAGATTTAAATCTTTCTAGATAATCTTTGTTCTTTATTTTTTTAGTATTTGTTTTGTTCGTTGTTTTGGTGGTGTTTTGTAATAAAAAGATATTTTGATGTTTTTCTACGTGAATCTAATAAAATCATAACATGTAACATTATTTTAGTTGATAATTAAATCTCATTTAATAACAGGAGATGAAGATATTATGTGTTACTTCCACCTCTATCACCATCGACTACCTAGTTCTTGTCGGCTTCACCCTTCGCACCCCACCTCCACCATGCCTTAGCTTCCTTTCATATTTGTGGTGCAACTTCACATCTTTGTCCATCTTTGCGCTTCTATCCATCTTTGCGCTTCCGTCCATCTATGTTACTATTGAACAAGACAACAATTCATGGATATTGAATGCAATTAGAAAAAACCGAAAATCATGATGCCTCTATGCATCTTTGCACACATTCATGCATCTTTGTGCATCTCTTCGACTGCTTTGATTGAACAATGCAACGAAGAATCATAGGTATTGAAAGACAATTGAGAAAGATTGAAAGTCGTCGGCATCCACAAGGTTTAGGTGGTCAACATTAGATTGAATGACGGGTCACACATTGTAGTTGCAGAATGGTGATAAAGGTAGGTAGTAGAACCTAGTCTCTTCATCTTTTATGACTTAACGAAGTTTGACCATCAATTAAAATAATATCACATGACATATTTCATTAGATTCACGTAAAAAGATATCAAAATCTCTTATTTTAAAAGAACATCGAAGCAATACTCATTTGTTTCTAATATCTTTTTAGTTTGGATATATTATCTGAAAAGATATTTCAATGTTAAAATCATAGATATGTAAATGTTGAAAATAATTTTAAGTGTATGTCTAAGTCCTATTTTGAATAAAAATATTACAAAGTTAAATTTAATGTCTTGAGATTTTACAATGTCAATCTTTCTAAGAATTAAACTCTCATATATATATATATATATATATATATTTTATATTTATATTTATATTTATATTTATATTTATGTCTGTCTTATGATGAGATCCCACTGATGAAAAGCTATGTCGGATTCATGCACCGAAACGCAACGTGACTTTGAGGTTGCAATGGAGAAATTAGTTTCAATCATTTGCTTGTTGCCTTATTAGTTAACACCCTTACAGCTTCAATCATTGAATTTTTAAAAAATTATATTTCACTTTTACTAAGCTTTATATTAAGATACTCGTTAAAACTTCACAGTAAATTTTTTATAATACTTAATATTATAAGTATATCTTATTTCGTAACTATGAATAAAAACACGTTAGCGAATCCTCTAATCATTATTCTTAAAATAAATGACAAAACATTATTATATATAGTATAATTATAAATTAATTGAACAGTTTATGGACCTAACATTATTCAATTTATTAAATCTTTTTAGCAAGCCTCCTGCATATACAAAATTCATGGAAGGAATACATTATAATTCTGTTTTGGAAAATTAACGTGAGAACAATTATTAAAGGAAAGTCAATACTATTTTTTTTTTCAATTCAACTATTTGCAAGTAGATTAGATGTTCACAAATTTATGTTATTCCCTCTCGTTATTAAAGACATTTTACTACACAAATGTAAAAAAGTTAGATTTTTACTCGCTTGAAACATATGGTTTATCTTAAATTATACGCATTATTTTCTGTTTTTATTTAGTGAGTAATATTTGTTTTTTATACGAGTATCTTCCTTAAAAAAAAAAACTTATTTCACATGCCGTCAATATTAAGAGTGGAAACTTTATCGGTTTATTTAAATTTTAAGTCTATCACAATAAATTTGTATATATTTTTAATTAAGCTTTTATTAATTTTTTTATTATATGTTAAAAAAAATATTTATCAATTTAATATTTAGTAGAAAAAATAATTAATAAAAAATATATAAGAAATTTTAACCTAATTAAATTTATTAATTATGTTATTTTTCTTAATATATACTCTTATTCTAATAAAAAAATTGATAAGGAAAGTCGTATTTAGAATAGAAAAAAAAATGTTTTTTTATTATGTAAAACAATATCAACTGTATTTTTTAATTTTTTGGATATTTTTTGAAAAAATAAACCTCCCCATTTTCTTACGAACAAAGATAGTAATACAATAAAAAATAACTAATGTTATTTTAAATTTTAAACGTAAGATAAAAGGTGATACACATACAACATTGTACACAATAGTTCTTGAAACATTATATTTGTGCTTAAATCTCCACCCTCAGGACATATTGTATGAATTGATATATAAACAACACTTTTCATAAAAAGAAAATCTCAAATACAACTGTTAAAAAAAAGGAAAAAAAAAAACAAAGGAAAGTGAAACTAATATTGCTACCGTATCTTTCTTTTTTATGAAAATTAGTACTGCTATATATCTTGAAACATTGATTGTGAACACTGGAATTGAATGTGTGAGTGTGAGTTTTATTAATCTGGAAGTATTAATTAAGAAGAATAGTTTGGTGAAGATTTGATTAGTCCAAGGTTATTAATTACTGGGAAGAATAATTGTTGAAAGTTTTGTTAATCTAGGGTGTTATTTATGAACCGAAAAGAACATAGAATTGGTGAGGAATGGATCTCAAAATGCATATATAAAGATATAAAGAAATGATTAATGTTAAATTGAATGTAGGGACCAAACGAGTGGCTGAGAATGAGAGACGTAAAACACCACACGTGGGGATAATAAGATTCTAGGTGGATGGAGCATTCAATTTGAAGGAGATGAATCTGAAAGTGAAAGGTGGTAGGGAATAACTTATATTTCGTATATTCATATTTTTTAAGAACAAAATAAATATCAGATAATTAATCACTTTTTTTCAATGATATCATCACATAAATGAGTAAAACACTAATGAGTATCATCATGTTTCAGAAAGAGAATGGTCAGAAGAAGAACATTGATAATTGTTTGGAAGAAGAAATTGAGAACGTTTTGCATATTATATTATTATTGACTGGTCTGATTAAGGTCGTAAAGAGAACATTATAGTTTGCAGACTTAATTGAATTTAGTAGTAAAGAGATTTAGCGATAATTTTATGTAAATTTTTTTAGGTTAAATATGTTTTTTGTCCCTTAAATTTAAGTGAAATTTAAAATTAGTCCTTTATCGAAGTTTTTGACTAATTTAGTTATTCACCTTTAGACATGCGTGGATTTAGTCATTTTAATCAAATTTTGTTAAGTTTATTTGAAGTTTCAAATGTGTTTTATGATAATATTTAAGTTAGCATGGAAGCAAAAATGGTTCAAACGAGGTAAACAATTCAAATAATATCATGAAATGTACTTAAAACGTCAGATAAGTAACAAAATCTTGTTAAAAAAAATTAAATCAACACATTTATAAAAATAAAGGACTAAATTATCTAAAATTTTAAAAGGAATCAATTCCAAATTTTCCTACAACTTAATAAATAAAAAACGTATTTAACCCATTTCTTTATCTAAATCGCTGTGAAGAAAGACATTCATTTGTCTTAACTCGTCAATATTCCAAATTTTACATTATTTTATTGATTCCGTACCTCTTTTTTAATTCATTAAAAATTTTCTTAGAACAGTTTATATCAGAATTCCCAAACACTAGGAGTTATCATAATTCTAATAATGTAAATAAAATATAGGAAAAGAAAAAAAATTCATCACCTAATTTGAAATCTCAGGTCCTGAAATTCAGACAGGCTTTTGCCATTTTTTTTTTCCTGAAGCACAATACCTTAATTTGATCGAATGTAAACCGTACTGGAGAAAATAACAATGTAATTATGTTCTTAAAGGCTTGAATTCGAAATTTTTGAACATAAAATTAATGATCCATGTTTCTCAGTGGGTTCCTTTTTGTTTCTATTGGACTTGTACAAGTACAATTCATTCGGCTCAAAATTATTTTGTACTCTCTAAAACTTGTTATTGTGTTGTGGCCCATATTACGCCACTCGCCGCAACCTGAACCATGTCATATACAAGACTCAAAATTATGCTAAAAAATATTATAAATGATTGATAAATAAAAAAAAAAAATTGACAAGTTCTCAAACTCTACAAAAGCAAAAAAATAATTACTTCTTCTACCTATCAGAATTTTTCTCCAGTACCATCAAAATGTTTCCAGAAAATATTTTCAATAAAAGTAAAAAATGTTTGCTTTCCAAAAAAAAAAGAAATCTAGAATTATTTATCGTGTTCCGAAAAACAAATTCCTCTGCGAAGCGAAGATTCTAAGGGTACAAATTCAACAGTAACTAACTGCTTATGGTTATTGACATTCTATAAAAAAATTACATTTTAAAAGATTTATAAAATATAAAATGTTGATGTTGTACACTGATTAAAGAGTATTTTAAAATACTAGCTAAATATTTAATAAATGAAAATTTTGTTCAAAATTATAGTAGAATTATAGAATTAAAAACCACTGTGGTAACAACACTTCTGAAACTTAACAAAAAAACCTTTGACACATCGCAGAATTGCAACATATGCACATTTTTTAACAGAATGTACATGATGTGTAAATTAAACAAATACCAGTAACTACATTAAGAACACTTTGATTGTTTTATTAGTTTTATTTACAGAGACTACTACATTTTACAAATTTCTTATTCTGATGCTGTTAAATAATAATAACCTTATACCATTCTCTCATTTTTAGTACCACAACAGATGAAACTTACACTTATTTTTCAACTCCTATATGTCCTAAAAACCTATGTCATGTCAACCTTTAATGTTGAAATAAGCTGTATAAGACTCATCTCTGAAGGCCAATAACGGTTCCAGAAGAAAATTCTTGTTTGCTCCTTTGGCCATAAAGCTGATAGGATCATATTTGCTCATTCCTCTTTTGGCAATAAAACTTGCAGATTGTTTAAATGCAGCATCAGAAGAAGAATTGCAACTGAGTTTCACTCCTCTACCAGAATGCAAGCCACTATGCACAAAGCAACCATTATGGCTTTTGGATTCCAAAGATATGGTTTCCTTTCGTCCATCCAATCCTGGAACCACAACAAAAACACAAGAGGAGCCACCAGAGGAAGAGTCTGCTACTGTAAGAGGATGCTCCATTCCTTGGTGAATCACTCGCATTCCCGGATGATCAAACGGTTCTAGCATTATTGTTTTGCCAATAACATCTGTCAAAGTGGTAAACTTTGTGGAAGATTTTTTTCCTTGGATAACTCTAAAAGTTGCATGAAGAGCCAAATCAGTTCCGAGCACAGGTAGTTTCTGCATTGCTATTGGATGCTTGGAGTTTGTGAAAACATAAGTTGAGTTGGCATAGGCTTGGGAAAAATAGAATAAGTGACTGTTGTAGCTGGCTGGAATTGGAGTGATCCAGTCTTCTATAGATGCATTTGGTGCAGCTTTGATGTCCCAATCACCAGTGGTGTGACCAGCAAGAAGATAAGGACCATAAAGAATTGCTTGAATAGAGGCATATTGAGACCTGTCATCTGTGTTTGATTCAAAACACTAGGTCAATAATGTGAAATATATGATTATTTTCGGAGTTAAATATGTTTTTCGTCCCTGAAATTTGAAGCAAAATTGGGATTCGTTCATGTCCAAAACTTTAATGCATTTTAGTCTCCAAATTTAAAAAATAATAGATATAGTTCTTTTAATCTAAGTATATTGAATTTTTTTGATGTGTCAGACAAGTTTCATGTTAGCATTCAAGTTGTTTATCCTGTTAAACACGTTCCTATTTCAATGTCAACTGAGAAATGCATTTAACGGAATTGAGTTTAAAAAGTTATATCCATCTATTTTTAAAGTTTTGGGACCAAAATATATCAGAGTTTCAAACATGGACGAATTTCAATTTTGCGTCAAAGTTTAGGGACTAAAAACATATATAACTCTTACGTTTTCTATCAGATATATACCAAATGCACACTTTGACAGTAGAGAATGGTAATTAACATTCAACACAAATGGAATCAATATCTACTCAAGCTACCTTTTATGGCCTCAGTTCTAAGGGTAATCGGAAATTGAAGGCTTAGCTTGTCACCAGCATTCCATTTTCGGGTGATAGACAAAAAATTTCCTACATTTCCAGAAAGTTACAAGCGTTAGTTTCTTTCTTAGTATGTATCAATGTATGTAACAACACTGAAATCTCATCTTTTGGTTCTAAATAGACATTCACACACCTGGGGTTGGCAGAGATAAAGACTCATTATTCAAAACGCCCTGTGCACCATTCTTATGCGTCCAAGTTGGTAGCCTGAAGTTAAGTGTAGACAAAGCACCATTTTTCTGCATAAGTAGATACGTTTTAGAAGACTGAGACAGGGGTTTTACACCTGGTAACTTGTTGGTTTCTTGTGAAGAAGGTTCAAACATGTGAACCTAATGCACCTAAGATGAATGTTTTGGTTACATGAGATGCAGAAAAAATGTAACAAGAACCTTAGCTGGAGAAAATGTAAATGTCACTCGTAGGAAAGGATCCCATGAAACAGCTGGAACAACTGTCTGATTAACAATAATTTGCCCAGACTTCCAATTGAAGAAGCTTGATATGTACTGGATAATGTAGAGAGTAGGATTTTTCCCTCTCTCTTCAAAATAGATAGAATCTCCAAGCTTTGAGAATGATTCAATTCCTAATAAACAGGGAAACAAACTTAAAACATAAAGTGTATGGAGAAGTACAGAAATGATATGGTGTAGTTTAGTTTAAAACTTTGGTGCAACTTGGGAAGTATATCACTATAAGTATACCAACTTGCACCAACAACCAAAGCAACAGAACTCTAGGACTCTGCTGAAGACATGTTGATGCCTTTGCTGACATAGTATCAAAAACACAACTTCTCCTGACAGATATCATTTTCAAGTATAAATCTACATCAATTTACCATCACAAGAACACAACTTGAATTAAAGATACGTTTTTCTCCCAATCTTCTGTTCCAGAATGAACTGATAATGTTCTCTTAGTCTCACTCTCTTTTTTTTTTCTCTTCTTGAATTTCTTCCTCTTGAATATTGTGCTTAATGAATCTTTTCTGCTTCTTGATTCTTCTTCATCTTGAACCTTTTTCTTCTTCATTCTCCATCCTGACTCTTCTTGAATTCTTGTTTTTTCTTGTTCTTGAATTTTCTTTTTCTTGAATTCTTCTTCTTGAATATCTTGTTGAATCTTACCTTCTTGAATCTTGTTTTCGAATTCTTTTTGTTGAATCTTTAATCATCTTCTTGAATTCTTCCTCTAAAATTGTCTTAATTCTTCTTGAACTCTTGTCCTTGACTTTATTATTGTTCTTCTTCTCGAATCTTTTTCTTTTTTAGCTTCTTGAATTCTTGTTTTTCTTCTTGAATCGTCTTGTCTTGAATTTTGTTTCTTCTTCTGCTTTTTGAATCTTCTTGAATTTTACTTGTCCTTCTCGAATATTATTGTTCTTGAGTTTTCTTCTTCTTGACAATTGTCTACTTGAATCTTCTTTTTTTCTTGAATGTTTTTTTGTTGGATCTTTTTCTTCCTGAATCTTTCTTTTCTGAATCATCTTCTTTTTGAATTCTTTTCCTTCTTTTCCTTGAATCTTTAATCATCTTCTTGAACTGTTCCTCCTCTTAAATTCTTTAAATTCTTCTTCTTGAATATTTCTTCTTGTTGTTGTTCTTTTTCTTGCATCTTGTCTTCTTCAATCTTCTTGTTCTTAATCTTCTTGAATCTTTTTCTCTTGAATATTTTTGTTTTTGAATTCCTTTTAATGAATCTTTTCTTCTTGAATTTCTAATCAACCCTCTTCTTAAATTCTTTCTCTTAAATTATTTTAATTCTTTTTCTTGAATCATCTCCTTCTTTAGGTTTTTTACTTGAGTTTTTTCTCTTATAATTTCTTCTCCTTCAACTCGTGTTCTTGCATTTTTTCTTTTTGGTTTTCTTGCTATTGAATCTTCTTGTTCTTGACTTTCCTTCTTCTTCTTCTTCTTCTTTAATCTTCTCTTGCTTAATCTTGTGTTCTTGGATTCTTCCTTTTCTTGAATCTTCTTGTATTACTCACCGGCTCTTAATTATTTCTTTTATACAAATAAATGGTTAAACTAACTGTTATATATATATATATATATATATATATATATATATATATATATATATATATATATATATATATATATATATATATATATATATATATATATATATATATAATGTTCTCGAACCTAGATACATTATATTCAATTTTTTAATAAATCTTATATTAATAATTTTTTTGTAGTAACACCTTGAAAATGCCTCTCTATTTAAGAAAGAATCTTACTAAATATTTTTATAAAAAATTTATTACTGAAGAGATGTTAAAACATTTTTAAAATTTTATATTTTTATTAAATAAATATTACTAAAAATATCATAACTATAAAAATGTCAATAAAAATTATTAATAATATAGAAAATACTTGACATCTAATATAATGTTACCAAACATTTTTTTTTATAATTTAGTAACATTTTTGTATTCTGCCAAATCATCATATATGTAAGATGATGAACACAGACTCACCTGTTCCATAACAGCACCAGAAACTATCAAACTTGGTTCCCCAACCAAGGCCAGTTTTCGCTTTGGAAACCCCGCGACCTTGAGGAAGCATGTATATCATCACTCCAGCTTCTGTTCCTCTTTGAATGCTTAATACACCATTTGTTAAGGCACGCTCATAATAATCTGCATATGATACCTTTTTGGTCCATCTAAACAGGTGCCGTGAAACCTGAAAAATTGTTTCTTTTCCTTGTACTTAAAGGAGGACAATATAAAAACTGCATAGGAAATTGTTTATTTACACTCATATAAGCACATAAATCCACAAACACAAACTAATGTAACACATCATGTGATAATAAATCTACAATTTTTTATATTCATTTTCAGCTTCCCAGGTATTCCATGATGATTGATGAAGATTGGCTGTACCTTCAACATATTGTAAGTGGTGCATGATTCCTCATTGTCGGTTGATTCTAGGGTGTCTCCAATTCTCTTTGGATCACTCCTGAGGAAAAATCGAAGCAAAGCAATTTTATTTTAGAAATAGTAGTAACAAGAAAACCTGTGAATACATATTAGCAAGAAGAACCAGAATTCTTGATTTTATAGATACAGTTGTTTAATAGATAATTGAACTGCATATGAAAAACAACAGAAACTAAAACATCTTGATACCAAAATTCATCGACTGATGTCCCTCCAGTTGCATAAGTATGAGAAGAGTTAACAATATCCATAAAGAATGTTCCTATTTCCTAACACCAAAAACCAAGAACATGAATTGGGTTTCAAATTAGTAATAACAAATTTCAGTACCAGTAACCTACATCACACATGGAAATTCACCTTATAGAGTGGATCACCAGTGACTTCATACCGCATTTGAGATCCAACAACCACTGGGATATGTGTGTTAGCATGAAAATTAGCTATATCATTAGCCTGCATCATAGAATTTCAGAATTCAAATGCCTTGAAAAAGATTGAATACAATATCTAAACTAGAATAAAAGCCCTGAGTTCATCATAACGAAAATTTTGACAGTATGAACTTGGTGGTAATTCTATCATAATGAAAAAAAATAAAAATATTATCACTACCTTCACTGCAAGCAAACCTAAAAAGCATGGCTTGTCAAAAAGATGAGCTAACAGTAGATGCCTCTGATCTCCCTGCATTAACAAGGCATCTAAGTTTACAGCATAACAAGGTAGCATGAACAAGAAACTAACACTTTGTCAAATAAACTGAAACAAAGAACTGAAACTAGAGTCATACTATGCCTAGGAGTCAACAAAAGTAATGTTAAAGAAACGAAATGGACCAAATTAACGTACCGTTATGCTGTATAGCTTGTAAAGGACATCATTCATGCCTCCAGTTTCCTCATTCAGTGATTGATAGTGTCTGTTTATACTAAATTTTGTTATAACATTCTGCACTCTGTTGTAAAAGTAATCTACCATCCATTTCACCATATTTAGAGCTTGAGGATTTTTAGCTATAGAATGTTGATCCAGAAGACCAGCCAGTATCTGCCAAAATACATTTTTGAGAAAAAAAAAGAAAAAACTGAATTAAAATTTTCCAAATATTAAAATTAGTTTTTGGATATGTTAAACGAAAGAATACCTTTTGAGTGTACCTTGTGAATGGTGTAATAGGGAGCCCAAACATGCTCAGTAGCTTCAAATCGGTCAAAAAATTCAGATGGAAATGCAGAGAGATATCCTGTACCAATTTTCTCTTGACAGATCGCGAGATTGGCAACAAGGGCTGTCATTTTCTTCTTCAAGATATCATTATGTGTGCTGGCCCACATTAAAGCTGATGCACTCAAGTAGTGCCCTTGAAAATGTCACAACAAAGGAATTGTAGTTAACCATGAATAAATGAGTTGCAAAGAGGTCCTGACCAATTTCCACTTGATGCATACTTGAATTTTTCATTGATGACTAACAATCAATCAAACTTAACCATATATTATGCAGACACTGATGGAGAGTATGATTATCTCAGACTACATAATAATTTCACTAGATGTGAAAAAGTGTAATTATGATGATGAAAAAACCAGATGATGAATGAAATTAAACTAACCAACAAAATGACCTCGAAGCTCTATTTTTGGATCTTCCCACCCTCCATATGGTGTTCCAGGAGTTGGAAGACCAGATGTTTTCCTAAAGCTCCAGAGTAACCTGTCCACATCCAACATCAACAGATATTCTAAGTTTGTCTGTTGTGCCCGACCATGGACTGAACCCTCATGTAATCTCACATCATGCAGAGACACTTCTTTCAGAAAATCTTGGTGGGGTGGCTTCAAGACACTCACTTTCTCAGTTTTTCTTAACATCACATCCCAATCATGTTGGTGTTCCTCTTTCAACAACTTCCTTGGTAGCAAATCAGACAAAACGTGGTTATGTTCATCCTTTGGAGCCAATTTATAATGCGAGATTATGTTCCAAGTTTCATTCGTTGATGTTAATAACTGGTAACGGTAAGTATGTGATTGAGCAATATTGTTTGTGCACTCTTTACCCTCAGCGCAACCCCACAGCACAATTGCAACAAAAGCAAATACAAAAGCCATCCACCTCCTGAGAAATTCAAATCAACATGACCCTTAAACTCTCGGCAAAAATATGGGAACAAATTAAAAAAACATGAAGCATGGCAGAGTTAGCATTACCCAACAGACAACATCAGTTCTGGTGGAACACGTGAATTAAGAACTTCAATGAGCAGAGTAACGGAGTGTCAAACATCAACCACTTAAAACAGCACAGAGACATATCAGTGGGTCTATATATATAAAAGCAAGCTAAGTATTCTTCATGAACTGTGTTTAAGAAACTGATTTTTCAGATAAAATTCAAGCACTTCTATGGATAATCAAGAAATGTTACCAAATTGAATTTACATTTTAAGGTTAAAGTTATAATATCGCAAACAAAATATCAAACACTGCCGAAGTAATCCCATTTCATGTAAAATCATGCTGAAAAGTGAGGTTAATATATGGAATCGTAGAGAGCAATGTCGAATTGTAAATAATAGTATTAGTATCGCTAGAAATCACCATCTGGTAAATAAGAGCACAAAGGGCATTGATAATTTCTGGTGAAATTTTAAAATTTCTTTCTTTTTTGGTTTTGTCCATATATTTTTTTTTTTGTAAGAGCAATCTTAATTGAAGCGTTAAGCATGGCCATCCGCGTCAAATGGATTCATTCGAAAACTTGTAAGTTAAAGCAAAAGGTTGCAGAATTTCTATCAAAACTGGTAATTATTTTAAATCTTTGTGGATCATATCATCCTTTGACGTGAAGTGATGAAGTGACGTTACCTTTGGCTTGCAAGTTTCAGAGTTGGAAGATAACACTAGTGATCACTGAAAAGTATGTGTTGCGGTGTTTGTGCCCTCTTTATCCGCACAAAACCGCACTGCAAGGTGGTAACAAAAGCCAACTGAAGCCGTTCTATCCCTCTGAGAAAAGTTAATAATAATATCTAAAAGAATATATATTTCTTAAAGGAAAAATTAATTAATTTTAAATAGAAGGGTAATGGATTTCGATTGAAAAGTCAGCCCCCATTCAGGCTAGGTTAAAAAATATATACTTTTCTTTAATGTGAGTAAAGTTAATTTAATTCTTTTAAGACTTACCACTTTCTAATGTTTAATGTGAGTAACTTCTTAATAACGATTCATTTTTATTATTTTTTTATATAATTATTTACTAAGTAGGTTTATAAATTGATATTTCGAAAGATTAAAGTATTTAACAATTAAAATATGTAATTTATTTTGTTATCGTGTATATTCTACAATTTTCATTTCATATTATTATAATAACATTTTATTGATGAAATAGTAGATTTTGTTTTACTACATTATGATAAATATATAAAATAAATTATATTATGATAATACATACTTAAATATACGTGACTAAAGTTATAGTTATAAAAGTTTTAACTCATAAAAATAAATGAATAAATAAAATTGTGAGTTGATATAACTTACTTTATCATCTTAAATTAAAAATACTAAAATTTAAGAAAAAATAACGAGTTACATATAGGATTATAGTCCATTTATAAATAAACAAACCATTCATGATTTTTTACTCTTCCTCTTAAAAAAAATCAAGAAGGATTCTAACTTCAGGTGCTCTACAATTAGTTGAGAGATTATAAAGTTTCGATTTATGTTATTTTCCATATCAAATTCAGGTATTCTTCTAAATACTGTTCATTCTGCTTTATAGGGTTTGTTGGGTTTACTCAATCAACCTCATTTGTTATTTAACTTTATTAGGTGCTTTGTGCTTCCAATGATCATATATTCTAATCTGATTTTCCCTCAAATTTTATAAGAATCCTAAATGCGAGATTTAGGGTTTTTCTTTCAATTTTATTTTCAAAAAATTTCAAATTTCGAACTGTTTGACCTGCTTTCGAATCCCCAATTCGCTCTCTCCTTTCTCGAATTCGCACCCATGGCGCAACCATCTTTCTCGCTGTGGAGGAGCAGCTGCTCGCAAGCGGCAGTGGAGACTCGCGACTTCTTCTTCTCCCTGGCGAGGTGCGCAGGGCGGTGGATCTGGGAGACACGCCGGGAGTCGCGATGGTCACCATCTCCGTCGCGGTGGCCTGCGTTTTCGCGCAGCAGACGCGGTGGCGTCGGAGTCATAGGCTACCACCTGTTTTCATTCGCGAGCCCCACCGTGTTCTGCATTTGTGAGTCTCGGGGTGCGCCATTTCCGATGAGACTCCGACGAGCCTTGGATGCACACGCTGTTCTCGTTTAAAGTACGCATAAGGATACAGCAGTTCCCCTAAATGCATGTGTGAGCCTTTTTGGACATTGCGCATCTATTTCTTATTACTTTTTTTGAACAACATGTTAACAGAAATATACTTTTTTTTATAGTCAAATATTAATAATCAGTAAGTTAATTTTTGTTAGGGAAAATTTTGAATCCAATAATTAATTTTCTTTTTATTACATTTTCAATACAAAAGTTACTTGATTAATAAAAACTTTTATCACTCTATTTCAGAAGTAATTAATTTATCTATCATCGACCATATAAAAGTTCAGAGGGTTATATACATATCCTACGAAGTTATATTTATTGTTGTTGTGAGTGTTTGTGATTGTGAATGAATCGTATAACATGACTAAACCCCTTTTATATGGGTTGAGCTATTATTCTTAGACAGCTTCTTAACAAATAAGAAAATGGTGTGTTGGTAGGGAGAAGAGAATGGTCGACAGAGAAGGAAAGTTTATTTAAA
>Ga0214545_1000490_pt1 | contig 62797 bp, 63 predicted proteins | sample CNSS4metaG_FD_160064 | JGI IMG/M metagenome (GOLD analysis project Ga0214545, IMG submission 160064) | Root nodule microbial communities from cowpea collected in UCLA plant growth center, Los Angeles, California, USA - CNSS4 | ecosystem: Host-associated > Plants > Roots > Nodule | place: USA... | reverse complement strand
GTATAACGGCCGGCCGGTTGTTGGCTGCTATGCCGTCAATGACGGCGTGTTCTTCATCGACAATCAGCGCGTCGTCAAAGGCGTCGAGATCACTGACGGCAGCGTGATCTACAACGATCAGCCCGTTATCGGCGTCGTCGATATCCAGGATGGCCGCAAGCTTTACAACAATCAGCTCGTCACTCCACTTGGGGGAGTGGCCGCTCCTCCATGGGTGCTCCGCGCCGGCGGAGTAGCGGCCGCTGTCGATCTGGATTTCGTCAACGGACAGTATTGGGGCGGCGCGCTCTCTGACCTCGTCTCGCTCACGCGATCATCGACCGGGTATGCGCAAAATAGTGCCGGGTTGCTGACCAGCTTCGCGACGAACGCGGCGCGCATCACCGACCTCGGGCTCCTTGTCGAGGACGGGCGGACCAATATCTGCGCGCAGTCCCAAACCTTCGACAATGCCGCGTGGGCGAAGCTTAGCTTTAACGTTTCCGCCAATACGACCGAGGCCCCCGATGGCACACAAACAGCAGATACTCTGACAGGCAACGGAGCTGCGGGAGCACAGTACCAGTTAACCTCTACCGCCATATCGTTCACGTCCGGAACCACCTATACGTGGTCGCTTTATGTCAAGGCCGGCACCCAGCAGTGGGTGCAAATGACGATCGGGGCAGCAGCGTTCTCCGGGCAGGGGTATGCGAATTTCGACCTCATCAACGGCGTCGCTGGAAGCACCGGAGGAACCCTCGTTGGGTCAGGCATTGTTTCTGTCGGCAACGGCTGGTATCGCATTTGGGTGTCTGCGTCAGCTACAGCGACAACGTCTGCGCCTGCCGCCTTCTATTTTGTCGCTTCCGGCTCTTCTCTGCGGTCGTCTACCACGACATCAACCGGAACGGCGTTTCTGTGGGGCGCGCAGGTTGAGGCTGGCGCCTACGCGATACCGACGTCGTACATACCAACGACTGCAAGCTCGGTCATCCGAAGCGGTGATGTTCTTACTGCGCAGGGCGTGCTTGCGAACATCCTCAAAAGTGCGGGTTATTCGTACAACGTCAAGGCAACAGCGCCTGTGATCCTTGTCAGTGTTGCAAACTCGTATTTGTTGCAATCATCCGACGGAACGCTCAACAACCGAATTGACGCCATGCTCGTCAGCCCCAGCGGGAATGCATCGTTTCGACATGTGGTCGGAGGAGTTGCGACCGCTCCCGGTGACATTTCGTCGGCCTTTGTGGCTGGGGCAACCCACAATGTCTGTCGCATGGTGTCGGCGTCGGTAGACACAACTTGGAAAGATGGATTGATCGGAACGTCCGCGGCACAGACGGCAATGCCGGTCGTTACTCAAGTCAACATCGCGCAAGCTTTCAACGGGCAATCGTTGAATAGTTATCTCAAGCGCCTGTCTGTTTGGTCCTCACCTGTCAGCATGCTCGGAGTGAACCCGTGAAACTGCACCTTCTACAATTTGACGATGAACCTACCGCCCAAGCCGATGCTGTTGTCGGTGCCTACTGGACGCCTCCGATGGAAGGTGGCGGGGATTCGATCCCGGGCTTTTGGGATCAGGGCATGACTTTCCCGAACGAGGCTGTGTACATCAGCCAAGTCTTGCAGGGCGGCTTCTGGATCATCGTTGCTCTGCCGAACTCGGACACGACGTTGGCACAGCACTCTTCCTGCCGGCTCGCATGGGACAACGAAAGCGCGGTGATCCTCGGCGGCACCTACACCGGCAACGATATGTCGGCGCTGTTCGTGGCTCCCGTACCGGCCGGCGCTTACAATCCTTGGAACGGCGCAACGCCTCAGTAGCCGTCCACTCCCTCAGGGGGAGCGAACGGCTAGCACGGCATAGTTTTCGCAACAACCATCCGGCCCGATCTTGCCACCCGTGTCCCACGTCACGGGTGGAAGATGGCAAAGCTCGCAAGCCTCAAGCAAAAATACAGCGACATGGATAAGCCGGCCGGCGCGTCCAGCGATGAATATTACCCGTCGCTCTACCTCGACGGAAAGCAGATCGAGGCCATGGGCATCGACGCCGCGCGCGTCGGCACCGACATGACCATGACCGCGACAGTGCGGGTTTCCAGCGTCAGCGAAAGCAAAGACGGCCACCGCTCGATGTCGTTCGAGATCATCGAGGCGGCGATTGAGGCGAAGAAGAAAGAGCCGGACGCTGCGTCGGTCCTCTTTCCGAACGGGTGACGCATGGCGTCGGTTGTCTCGATCTGTAATCTCGCGCTGACGAACCTTGGCAAGACCAAGATCAACGCGCTCTCGGAGCCGACCGCTGAGGCGCGGGCGTGCAACCAGTTCTATGAGCACACGCGCGATCTGCTTCTGCAAGGCTATCCCTGGCGCTTCGCCGGCAAGACGCTGTCGATGGCCGAGTTGACCAACGACAAGCCGGGCGCATGGCAGCATGCCTACCAGCGACCGAGCGACTGTCTCAAGGTGCGCTGGGTGCGGCGGGAATACTCGACCGTCGATCCGTGTCCGCAAACGCTGCAAGAGGAAATCGCCAACCCCTACGAGATCGAGGGCGAAACGATCTATTGCAATCTGTCGCCGGCCTTCCTGCGCTACACGTTCCGGCTCGTCGATCCCGCGAGGTATTCGCCGCTGTTCGTCGAAGCGATGTCATGGCATCTTGCCGTCAAGCTCGCGATGCCGCTGACGCGCGATCCAAAGGTTCGCGCTGACGCCTTCCAACTCGCAATGAAGATGCAAGGCGCGGCTGAGATGGCCGACGCCAACGAACAGCGCGAGACGTCGGACCACGAAAGCGATCTCGTCGCGGGGCGGCGCTGATGGCTGAGCTTCGGGCCTATCAACCCTCCTTCACTGCCGGGGAGTTGTCGCCAGCGCTCGGCGCGCGCGTCGATCTGGCGAAGTATTCGAGCGGCCTGCGCACCGCAATCAACCTGTTCATTCATCCGCATGGTGGCGCTTCGAACCGAGCAGGGACGCAGTTCATCAACGAGGTGAAGGCGAGCGCGAATTTCGCTCGCCTGATCCCGTTCCAGTTCAATACCGAACAGTCCTATGTCCTGGAGTTCGGCAATCTCTATTTCAGGGTCTATCGCAATGGCGGCTTGGTCCTGAATGCCGGTGTGCCTTACGAGGTGGTGACGCCTTACGCGCACGCGGATCTAGACCAACTCGTTGTGATCCAGGACGCGGATATCATGTATGTCTGCCACCCAAGCTATGCGGTGCGCAAAATTTCGCGGCTTGCGGACAACAATTGGACGATCGCAGCGGTCACGTTCGCGCCGTCGATGGCTCCCCCTGCCGCGCCAACCGCGAGCGTGATCGTTGACAAATCGGGCGCGACAGGTGCGCAGGCGAAATCTTATGCTTACAAGGTCTCGGCGGTGTCCGCCTCGACTGGCGAGGAAAGCTTGCCTTCGCCTGCCTCGAACGCTGTTGTCAACGATCTGACGATAAATGGCGGCTTGAACAGGGTCACGTGGGCGGCCGTCGCCGGGGCCGGTCGATATATCGTCTACAAGTTCGACAACGGCGTTTATGGGTACATCGGCGGCACCGAGAACCTGTCATTCGACGACGACAACATTACCGCCGACACGTCGGACACGCCGCAGAAGGCCGTCAACCCGTTTTCCAGTGCCGGCAACTTCCCGCGATGTGGCGCGCTCATCGAGCAACGACTTGCGCTCGCCTCGACGTCGAATGAGCCGCAAGCAATCTGGATGTCGCAGTCCGCGAACTATGAGAACTTCGGCAACGCGGAGCCGCGCAAGGCGAGCGACGCGATCAGCTTCCGGATCAAGTCCCGGCAGGTGAATGAAGTCCGCTCCATGCTCGCGCTCAAGGCCGGCATGATGGTGCTGACGTCGGGCACCGAATGGGTTGTTAGCGGCGGCTCGCAGTCCGATGCAATCACGCCATCGGCGATCAAACTGGACAACCAGGGATATCGCGGTTCGGCCAAGGTGCAGCCGATCGTCGTCGGCAACACGGTGCTGTTCGCGCAACGCAACGGCGGCGTTGTGCGCGATTTCTCCTATGACTTCTCGCAGGACGGTTTCGTTGGCAAAGACCTGACAATCCTCGCGCGGCACCTGTTCGAGAACAAGACGATCAAGGCATGGGCATATGCGCAAGCGCCGTACTCGATCGCCTGGGTGATCTTAGATGATGGATCACTTGTCTCGCTGACCTACCTGCGCGAGCATGAGGTTTGGGCGTGGACGCGTCACGAAAGCGGCCCGGACGAGGACGCCGTTTTCGAGGACGTCGTTGCGGTCGGCGAGGGGAACGAGGACGTCCCATATTTCATCGTGAAGCGGACGATCGGCGGCGTTTCCAAGCGCTACATCGAGCGGCTTCATACGCGCGTGTTTGCGACGATCGCCGATGCGTTCTTTGTCGATTGCGGCCTGACATACTCCGGAGCGCCAAAAACCGTCTTCGCAGGCCTGGACCATCTCAACGGGCAAAGCGTCGTTGCGCTTGCGGATGGCAACGTAGTCCGCAATCTTACGGTTGGTCCGGTCACTGGAGGCGTCGGCGTGGTGCTGCCGAATGCCGCGTCAAAGGTCCACGTCGGTTTGCCCATGACGGCGTCGCTGCAAACGCTGAACCTTGATCTCGGCCAAGTGCAGGGGCTCGGGACGGTGCAAGGCCGTCAGAAGTCGATCAGCGAAGTGACCATGCGCGTCGAGGATACGCGCGGCATCTTCATCGGGCCATATGACGGCGATCGAGACAGTGAGCACCTTGTCGAATATCGCCAGCGGTCAACGGAGGCTTGGAACGAGGCTATCGCGATGTACACCGGCGACATCACCATGACGCCGGATTGGGATTGGAACACGAACGGGAATATGTGGATCAAGCAGTTCGATCCGCTCCCGATGACCATCCTCGCGATTATGCCGGACGTGACCGTTGGGCGCTGACATCCAAATCGTTCCGGCGCGGCCGGCGCATATCCGCTCGATCGCGCGGCGGATGCGGCGGGCCGATCGCGACGAGGTCGCGGCTATCTCGGGTAAGTCCCCGGTCGAGGCGTTGGCGTTCTCGCTGCGCAAGTCGTCCCAGGCATGGACGGCGATCATCGACGGCCGGCCGGAAGTGATGTTCGGCGTGGCCGATCTCAACATCCTTGCCGGGGTCGGAGCGCCCTGGCTTCTCGGCACCGAGGCCGTTGAACAACACTATCGGCAGTTCCTTCGCCGCTCGGTGAGTTGGCGCGATCAACTGTTAGGACGCTATCCGGTCCTAAAGAATTTGGTCGATGACCGGAACGTGGTCTCGATCCGGTGGCTGCGGTGGCTCGGCTTCAAGTTCTCCGATCCGGTCCTGTTTCGCGGCCACTCGTTCCGATCGTTCGAATTGAGGTCAAGCGATGTGCGAATTGATGACGGCCCTCACGATCGGCTCGACGCTCCTGGGCGCGGCCGGCGCGGTGCAGTCCGGGCAGGCCGCTGCGGCGTCGGGCCGGTACAGCGCGCAAGTCTCGGAGATGAACGCGACGCTCGCGGATCGCCGGGCTAAGGACGCGCTCGAACGCGGAGCGGTCGCGGAGCAACGCAAGCGGCAAGAGGTTTCCGCGATCGTCGGCAAGCAAACGGCGGCCATGGCGGCGAATGGTGTTGATCTGACGTTCGGCTCGCCATTGGATACGCTGATCGATACTGCCACGATGGGCGAGATTGACGCGCTGACGATCCGGACCAACGCCAACCGCGAGGCGTATGACTATCGCGTCCAGGCCGCGAGCGGCCGCGCGAACGCGACGCTACAGCGCTCACAGGCCGATAGCGCCGAAATGGGTGGCTACCTCAAAGCTGGCGGAACGATCCTCGGCGGAGGAGGCCAGTCTTACGCCCGGTACAAGGGGCTGTCTTACACGGGCTCCAGCGATCCCACGCGGATCGGCTCGCTCTACTGAGGTTGAAGCATGGTCAAGGTTCCTGAATATCAGCCGTCCGTTGAGCTGCGGCCTGAGTTCCGGCAGGACATCGACGTGCGAGCGACGCCGGAAAGCTTCGGCGCGGACATCGGCCGGGGCCTGGAAGCGCTCGGCAGGGGCGCTGACATCGCCAGCGATGCGCTCGTTCGCGTGCAGCATCTTGAGGACGTCACGCGCGCGAAGGACGCGGACAATAGGTATGCGGATTGGGTGCGCAATCGCCAGTTCGGTGAGGGCGGGTTCATGACGTTGGAAGGCCGTGCCGCCGTGGACGGCCGCGCCGATTTCGAGCGCGAGGCGGCAGAGAAGCGCAAGGAGTTCGGGCAGGGCTTGCCGCCTGGGGCGGCACGGGCCTACGACACGGCGTCGAGTGCGCGGCTGCAATCGACGCTGCAACAGTCGATCGTTCACACCGCGCAGGCTCGCAAGCAGTGGGTCGGCGATGCGTCGGCCGCTCGCTTGCAAACGTTCGCCGACGACGCGCTTGCGAATTTCACCAACCCTGCCGCTGTGGCGAAGAACATCGCGGCGGGACAAGCAGAGCTTCGGCAGAATGGCGCGCTGCACGGTTGGGATGCCGACACGCTCAAGGCAAAAGAGCGCGACTATGTCTCTGGCGTGCATAAGAACATTACGCTCCAGATGGCGCAAAGCGACCCGATCGCCGCCGAAAAGTACATGGCGGACAAAAAGGATTTCATCAGCGGGGCCGATCGCTATGCGCTGGAACATTCGCTCAAGGTGCCGCTGAAAGAAGCGCAGTCGCAGCGGGCCGCCTCCGACTTCATTGCCGGTCGGCAGTCCGGCGCGGGTGGCTCGGCTTTCGACATGATCCGCAGGTTCGAGGGCTTCAAAACCGCGCCCTATTGGGACGTGAACCATTTCCGCGTCGGCTTCGGCTCGGACACGATCACGCGCGAGGACGGCAGCGTGGTCGAGGTCAAGCCCGGCATGACCGTGACGGAGACGGACGCTGCGCGCGATCTGCAACGGCGGATCGTCGCGACGCAGGGCCGGATCGTCGGTGCCGTGGGGCAGGACAAATGGGACGGCCTTTCCGCGCCGGCCAAGGCGGCGGTGACGTCCGTTGCGTACAATTACGGCACCTTGCCGCAGTCGGTGACGGACGCAATCCGCACGGGCGGGCCGGGCGAAATTGCCGCGTCAATCCGGTTGCTCCAGGATCACAACGACGGCGTGAACAAGAAGCGCCGCAATGCTGAGGCTGACGCGGTGCTCGGCATCGACGTGTCGGCGGCCGGCCGTGACACGCAATCGTTCTTCACCGATATGGAAAGCTATCTCGCCGGCATCAAAGACCCGCAGGTTCAAGAGCTGACACGGAAGCGGATCAACGCGCTGCTCGAAACCCAGCACAAGGCGCAGCAGGCGAACGAACAGCAGGCCAAAGCGCAGCTCTGGAGCTACATCGACCAGGGCAAGACGCCGGATCAAATCCCGATGGAGGTGCGGCAGGCGGCGGGGATGGCTGCGGTGTCGTCGGCGTGGTCCTACCTAGAGACAGTGCGCAAGGGCCGCGACATCGAGAGCGACCCGGAAATGCTCTACGGCATGCGGCGCGCGGCGGCACAAGACCCGGAATTTTTCTCGAGGATCGATCTCAACGATTACCGCGAGAAGCTGTCTCGCGCTGACATCAAAGAGCTTACCACGCTCCAGACCAGCGCGTTGACCGATCAGCGCAAGGCTCGCGAGGATGGGCTTAACCTGACGGCGGCGTTCTCGCAGGCCGAACAGCAGTTGGCCGCTGTCGGCATTTCGACGGCGGGCAAGAAGGGCTCGCAGCTCGACGAGGCTAACAAGCGGATCGCGCAATTCAACAACGCGCTGTCCGCTCAGATGGACGAGTTTAAACGCGCAAACGCGAACAAGGCCCCGACGCAGGCCGACATTCAGTCGATGATCAACCGTCTGCTCCTGCCGGTCGTGATCAAGACGCCGGGCACGTTGTGGGGCTCGAACACCTGGACGCCGCCCGGTGCTGGCGGCGGGTTGTTCGGTGCGCCCAAGACGTTCGCGTTCGATGCGGCCGGGCGGCCGGACAATTCGACGGTCGAAGCGCAGATTAAATATTCGGACATCCCGATTGATCTGCGACGCGGCATTGCGACCGATCTGGAGCGCGAACTAGGCCGCAAGCCGAGCGAGGTCGAAGTGACCAAGCGCTATCAGGATTTCATCCTCAACCGTTGAGCTAGATGATCCCGGCCACGCCTAGCAGCCAAATCACGCCGACGATGGCGATGAGGAGGAGAGCGGGCGCGACGATCATATTGGAAACAAGGCGGCCGGCGATCTGCGTCCGGCTCGGCTGCGAGTTCATGGAAAGCCCCTAAATGGATACGATCGCGGACTATACGGCCTGGAAGGCGAAGCAGCAACAGAACGGCGTCGAGGCCGCGAATACGGTGCTTTCCGCCGTCGAGGGCTCGCCCGATGAGGTGGCCGGCGATCTGAACCTTGCGAGCGAGTTCGGCAAGGTCACGGGCAACCCGGTCCCGCCCGTGCCCATGGTCTCGGAATATCGGCCCGTTTTTCAGCAGGCGATCGAGCGCGAGAAGAACCGGACGATCCTGGCCGACGCACCGCGCCTGACGGAATGGCTCCGCAACCCCGAGAACGCGGCGGTCGCGCGCGATGACCTGCAAGGGCTGTCGTGGTGGGAAACCGCGATCGGTGCCGGCCAGAACGCCTTTAGCCGGGGCGTGAGGCGCATTCCGCAGTCCTACAATCAGTTTCTCGCCAACTCGGCGGCAGAGCGCGCCCAGGACCAAATGCGCGGGTTCTCGGACATCCTTGCCGATCAGACGGCCATTCGCGGCGCAGATGGCGGCGTGATCGCCTGGAAGCCGATCGCCAACCCGGTCGATCTCCTTAGCGCCGGAACGCGGTTCCTGACGTCCAGGCTCGCGACGTTGACCGGGACCGATGAGAAGCAGGCGGCGGCGTACTATCAGCAACAGGTCGGCGCGATCAACAAGCGGATCGGCGAAATCCCGCTGTCGCCAGCCGGCTCCGAAGGCCGCGACTATTGGAACGAGGCGGCCAAGACCGGCGACCTCCATTCCTTCATGCGCGTGATTGCGCAGCATCCCGGCCCGTTCATGGCGTTCGTTGGCGAGACGGCCGCCGAAAGCCTGCCGTCGATGGCGGCGGCGATCGGCGTCGGCGTCGCGACGCGCAGTCCGGCTGCGGGCGCGACGTTCATGGGCGTGAATTCGGCCATGACCGAAAAGGGCAGCGCGCCGGCTGACTTCTTTCGCGAGAAGGGAATTGACATCTCGACGGCGGAAGGGGCGGCGAAAGCGGTCTCCGACCCGACCTTGATGCGTGAGGCGATCAAGCGCGGTGACGCGCGCGGGCTCGTCGTCGGCTTGATGGATGGGCTTTCTGGCGGCGTGGCCGGAAAGATGCTCGTACAATCCAACGTCGGCAACATGGTGTTGCAGTCGATCACGCAAGCCATGATGGGCGCGGCCGGCGAGGCCGGTGGCCAAGTCGCGGCCGGCCAGCCGATCAGCCTGGGCGATATCCTGATGGAAGGGTTTGCCGAGTTCGCGAGCGCGCCGGTCGAGGTGGCTGGCATGGGCGGCGGGCGCGTCATGGAAGCGGCGCGCAAGGCGAAAGAGGCCGGCGATCGGCGCGCGCTGTTCGAGGCGCTGTCGGGCCAAGCGCAGTCCTCGGTTCTCCGCAACCGGATGCCGGACAAATTCCGCCAGTTCGTCGAGACCGCGACCGCGAACGGTCCGGTCGAAAACGTCTATGTCCCGGCTGATCAGTTCGTCCAGTATTTCCAGGGGATCGGCGTCGATCCCTATGCCCTGGTCGATGAGCTGGAAGGCGTGTCCCGCGACGATCTCGACGCCGCGATTGCGGGCGGCGGGGATCTCCAAATCCCGACCGCGACCTATGCCGCGCGCATTGCGGGCTCGGAGCATGACGCGTTCCTGATGGACAACATGCGGTTCGATCCGGATCAGTTCACGGCGATCGAGGCGGTCGAGTTCAACGCACGCGCGCAAGAGGCTTTGCAAGAGGCGCACGATCTCGCCGAACAGGTGCGGCAGGATCAAGAGCGCCTGCGCTCGTTCGAGCAGGAAATCTACGACACGATGGTTTCCCGCCTGCGCGCTGCGGGTCGATCGACCGACGTCGCGACCACGGAAGCGATGCTTTACCCGGCGTTCTATCGGGTGATGGCGGAACGTTCGGGCCTGACGACTGAGGAGTTCATGCAGCGCTATCCGCTGCCCCATGTGGCCGGCGATCTGCCCGAAGGCATCCAGTACAAGAGCGTCGATGAGCTGAACCGGACGCTGGCGGAAGCGCGCTCGCGCAAGACGGTGAAGGACACGCGGCAAACGCTCTTGGAGTTCATCGACCAGCACGGCGGCATCAACGACGTCGGCGGGGAGCTGAAAGCCCGCAACGCGGAAACGGTCTCGCGCGGCAAGGGCAAGAAGTCGCTCAAGCTGGCGCGCAAGGGGATCATGGCTGGCGCTCGCGATCTGCTCGGGGGCAACGGCGGCAAGAAGCACAGTCCCGACGAGGTCGCGCGCGCCGCGATCGATGCGGGCTTTCTGGCTGACGATCCGGTTGCGAATGAATACCGGACGGCCATCGCCGAAGGTCACGAGGTCCCGGACATCACGCGTTCGCTGTTTGATGCGATCGACCGCGAGCTGCGCGGCGAGCCGCAGTATTCCGCGACGGAGGAGGTTGACCCGGCCGTTGCGCGCAATGCCCAGCTCGACGAAATCGAGGCGTATCTTTCGAGCCTCGGTGTCACGCTCCAGGACGATGACGCCACGATCCGGCAGGCGATCGAGGGCGCGCGGCAGTATGCGCAAGCCAAGCGGCTCCTGTTCCAAGACTACCCTGCGGCTATCCCGCCTGAATACGAGTTCTCGAATTTCGAGGAAATGGGCGGCCGCATCGTCTACATGACGCCGGATCAATATTTGAGCGCAACAAAGCCGCTCGATGTTGATGAGAGTTCGCAAGACAATATCGACGATCTAGCGTCGCGCATGCGGAAGGGTGAGCGTATCGATCCACCTAGATTGACGTTGGAGGGCGATCTTGTGACGGCGCACGACGGGCGTCACCGCGCGATGGCAGCGAGGAAAATCGGCGTCAAGCGTATGCCTGTTATTTTGATCGACATGATGGGGGATGTCGCGGAAGGGATCAAGGAAGTCACCGGCCAGACTGGCAAGCGGGTTTTTTTCCAGTCTGGTGGCCCTGGCCCGCGCGGCGTGATCCAGTTCCCCGCTGCCGGTGTCGGCAACGGCGACACGATCATTCGCCTGTTCCAGACGGCGGACCTTTCGACCGTGCTGCACGAAAGCGGCCACTACTTCCTGACGGTGATCCAGGACATGGCCGCGCGCGGCGAGGCCGGCGCGTCGGAGGACTATGCGACTGTCAAGGCGTGGTGGGAGGCGAACGCCGCCGATGTCGCCAAGGATGCCGTGCGGGTGATGCCCGACGTGGCGGTGACGGCTGAGGACGTCAAGGCGGCGCTTGCCAACGGCACCACGGGCGACGTCATGAAGGACGCCGCGATCGACGTCGGCATGCAAGAGCAGTGGGCGCGCGCGTTCGAGACCTATCTGATGGAGGGCAAAGCGCCGTCCGCTGATCTGCGCTCGGCGTTCGAGAAGTTCCGCGCGTGGCTGATCTCGGTCTATCGCCGCTTGACCAATCTCAACGTCACGGTCTCGGACGATATCCGTGGCGTGTTCGATCGCATGATTGCCTCGGACGATGAGATCGCCAAGGCGGCGGCCGAAGCCGGCGACGCCGGTCCGGTGTTTGCCACGGCCGAAAGCATGGGGCTGACGGACGAGCAGTATGCGGCATTCCTCAAGCTGAGGGATCAGGCGCAAGAGGATGCCAAGGCGCGGCTCCTGCGCGAGACAATGGCCCCGATTAAACGGCAACAGGAAAAATGGTTCAAAGAGGAGCGCAAGGCCGTCCGCGCGGAGGTCGAGCGCGACGTTAATTCCTATCCCGTGTTCCGGGCGCTGGAATGGATGGGCAATCGCCGCTGGCTCGGAGAAGGCCAGCCGGAAGAAATGCCGGATATACGGCTGTCCAAGGACGTCCTGGTCGAGCGCTACGGCGAAGGCGTCCTAAAGACGCTGCCGCGCGGCAAACAGACGATCTACACCGTGGAAGGCGGTCTAGACCCGGATGAGGCGGCCGGCTGGTTCGGCTTCCGCTCCGGTGACGAAATGGTCAAGGCGCTGGAACAGACGCTCGGCCGCAAGGAGGCGATAGACGCGGAGACGGACCGCGTGATGCGCGATCGGCACGGCGACGCGCTCAATGACGGCGAGGTCGAGGCGCACGCGCTCGACGCGATCCATGCGCCTGACAAGCGCGGCATGTGGATCGCGGCAGAGCTCAAGGCCGTGGTCGAGGTCGCCGGCACGGGCAAGGCGATGACCATGAAGGAAGCCCGCGCCACGGCACGCGCGACGATAGCCAAGATGCGCGTGCGCGATGCCATGAACGCGAACCGTTTCCTCGCGGCCGAACGCAAGGCGGCCGATGAGGCGGCGCGGCTCGGTGCCACCCTGGCGCGGGAAAAGATTTGGCTCGATGCGGCCCGGCGCAAGATCGGCACGGCGGCGCGGGCGGCGCTGCGAGGCGAGGGATCGGTTGAGGCGGTGGCCGATGCGATCGACGCGAACAACGCGAAGTTCGAAACCTCGATCGCAACCTATGCGGTCCCGGATCGCGAGGTGGTCGGCAAGGACGGGCAGGCCAAGACGATCAAGGGCGGCCAGCGGACGTCTACCAGCCTCGGCTATAACGAGATGGTCGCCAAGCTGATCGACGCCAAGCGCCGCCAGCTTCTCAACCACGCGTTCTATTCGGAGGCCCGCAAGGTCGCCGACGAGGTCGAGAAGGTGGAACGGTTCGTTGATAAGCTCGGCAAGAAGTCGCACCGCGAGCGGATCGGCGGCGCTGGCCGGCGCGACAACGCCCAGGTCGATTACCTCGGCGCGATCGACGAGCTGCTTGATCGGTACGACTTCCGCCAGATGTCAGGCGCGGCCGAACAGCGGCGCGGCTCGCTCAATGCGTTCGTCGCCTCGATGATCGCGGCTGGCCGCGAGAATGAGCTTGCCATTCCGGAAAGCGTGCTCGCCGACGCAGCGCGGAAGCCATACAAGACCCTGCCGGTCGAGGAGCTGCGCGGCGTGGTCGATAGCTTGAAGAACCTGGAGCACATCGCGTTGCACTGGGACAAGCTGATCGATGCGCAGCGCGAGCGCGAGTTCTCGGCGGCGGCTGAAAGCATCGCGGCGGCGATCGACAAGAATTTGCCGAAGCGTCCACCCGGCGCGGTCAAGAGCAAGGGCGAGCAGGCGCGCAACCTCGCGCGCGCTTATCTCGATAGCGTCCTGAACGCCACGACGCTCCTGCGCGAGATGGACGGGTTCGACAACGGCGACGCCTATCAGGCGATCAAGGCCCCGATCGACGAGGCGCAAAACCGCCTGATCGTCCGCAAGCAGGACGCGGCGAAGGCCCTGGAAGGGCTTTATTCGGTCTATTCCAAGGAGGAGCGGCGGGCAATGGCCGTTCGCGAGCACATCCCGGAACTAGGGTTTGCCCTGTCGAAATGGGAGCGGATCGCGGTCGCGCTCAACACCGGCAACGAGGGCAACCTGTCACGGTTGACTGATCCGCGTCAGCGCCGGCCGTTTACGATGGATCAGGTGAACGCGATCCTCGCCAGCCTCGACGCTCGGGATGCTGATTTCGTGCAATCGGTGTGGGATTACATCGGCACGTTCAAGGCCGACATTGCCGCTCGCGAGCGGCGCGCGACTGGCGTTGAACCGGCCTGGGTCGATGCGTCGCCGGTCACGATCGGCGGCAAGCAGTTGAGCGGCGGCTATTACCCGATCAAGTACGATACGCGCCTGTCCTCGACGGCGGCGGACCGCGAGACGGTCGATATTGCTCAGTCGCTCCAATCTGGCCGGTTCGGCAAGGCCCAGACACGGAACGGCCATTTGAAGGAACGCGCTGCGGCGGGCGATGGCTCGATTGATCTCGACATGGCTGTGATGCACAGGCACGTCAATCAGGTAATCTATGACCTGGAGATGAGCGAGCCGGTCGCCAACGCGTGGCGACTGATCCAGGACGGCCGCGTGCGTGGCGCGCTCGACGACGCCGGCCGCTCGGCTGACTTCGACGCGCTGCAAGCGTGGTTGAAGGATGCGGCTGAGGGCGAGCTTGGCGCGACGAGCCCGGTGGGTTCGGTGCTGCGCGGGCTCAAATCCAACTTCACGGCGGCCAAGCTGGCTTTCAACCTCTCGAACGCATTGCTCCAGATTACCGGCGTCGCCCAATCCTTCGTGGTCGTCGGCAAGAAGGATATGGCGATTGGCATCATGAAGGCGGCGCGCAACCCGGCCGCTGCTGCGGCGGCGGTCGCGGCCAAGTCGCCGTTCATGGCGGCCCGCCAGACCACGTTCAACAAAGACGTGATGGACTTCTACAGCGACCCGAAACAGGGCATGACGGCGTCGCGGCTCCAGGAGTTTAAGCGGAACATCTGGGGGCCGCTGTCGTTCTGGCTGATGCAGAAGGTGCAATGGCACTTCGCCGACGTCCCGACGTGGATTGCCGGCTATGAGCAGGGCTTGCGGAAGTATGGCGGCGATGAGGCGCGAGCGGTCGCACACGCGGACGGCCTGGTTAAACGTGCGCAAGCCTCGGGCCTGTTCATCGACCGGGCCGGCGTCGAGCGCGGCTCGCTGTCCTCGCGCAATCGGCAGAATGACGTCGTGAAGCTGTTCACGACACTCGGGAGCTACATGTTCGCCAAGTTCAACGTCGCCTATGAGCGGACCGCGACGGCCTCGCGCACGATCCGCGACGAGGGCGTTTCGGCGAAGTCGGCCCAGGAGGCGGCGAGCTGGACGCTCGACATGGCGCTGCTGTTCACCCTTGAGGCGATTGTCACGGCGGCGATCCGTGGGCAACTGCCCGGCCAAGGCGACGGCGGCGATGATGAAAGCTGGCTTGCATGGCTCGCGAAGAACACCGCGTTTTCCGTGCTCGGGACGCTGCCGTTCATCCGCGACGGTGTGTCGGCGCTCCAGGGGCACGGCGGCGGCGGGGCCTATGGCTCGATCGTCGAGGATCTGTCAAAGCCGGTCAAGGAAGCATTCCAAGGTCAGGTGGACAAGGCCCTTATCAAGTCCATCGTCAACGCTGCCGGTACGGCCACGGGCGCTCCGTCCGTAGCCACGAACCGGATCGTCGATGCGGGCTGGCGGCAGTCGGAGGGCGAGCAGGTGTCGCCGTTTGAGTACGTATTCGGCAAGTTTAGGAAATAACCGTCTGGCGATCACGGTCCCGCCGATCCACAAATTGGCGGGACTTTCCCTATGACCGTTGCGAGCGAAGTAAACCGATCAGGCCCATTTATCGGGAATGGGGTTACCACGGTTTTTGCCTACGGCTTCCGCATCCTGGATGAGGCCCATATCCAGGTTGTCCGCACGGTGGACAATACCGACACGGTCCTTGCGCTTGGCACCGATTACACCGTGTCGGGCGTCGGCGACGAGGGCGGCGGGTCTATCACCACGACGATCGCGCCGACCGCTGCGCAGACGATTACGCTTCTTCGCAACGTTCCGTTTACGCAAGAAACCGACCTTGAAAATCAGGGCGCATATTTCGCGGAGACGATCGAAGCCGCGCTTGATCTAGCGGCGATGCGCGATCAGCAAATAAGCGAGTTGCTTAGCCGGGCGGTGACTATGCCGGCCTCGCAATCTGCCGATGACATCCCTGGGTTTGTCGCGGACATCGAGAATGCCGCGGCCAACGCGCAACTCGCGATCAGTGCGCGGGACAGTGCGCAAGCCGCCGCATCGGCGCTCGGCAATCAGGTGCATCAGTACGATACCAGGACGCTTGCGATTGCGGCGGTGATCCCGAGCGGTGTCAATCTGGTTCGGCTGCTCGGTCGCAATAGCGCCGGTGATCTTGGCAGCGGGCTGTATACGAAGCTCGGTGGTGCGCCCGGTGCTGTGCGGTCATGGCACTGGCAGAACGTGCTTGCCGGCACGTGGTGGCAACTCAAAGAGTTCCGTGTCAACCCGCGCATGTTCGGCGCGGTCGGCGATGGTGTCGCCGACGATCGCGCGGCGGTGCAGGATGCGATCGACTTCATATCGTCGTTGTTCGCCGGTGGCGTCGTCGAGGGTGTTGCTGGAGACCGCTACCGGTGCGTGATCGGTGTGGGCGTCACCGATCTCGGCCTGATCGTCAAGAGCGGGGCTACTCTCGATCTAAACATGTCGTCGATCGAGCTGGAATGCACTGGCTCGGTTTACGGCATCCGGTTACAGAGCAACGCCCACATTCGCGGCCCCGGAACAGTCAAGACGACCGTTTCGAGTGCCCCGGGATCGCAGGGGATTTGGCATGCGCCAATCTCCATTGGTGCCGCCTATGGCGAGGTGACAAGCGTTGCCGCTCTCGGCAACTACATCAACGCAACGCGCTGGAGCATTCGCGGCGTCAAGATTGAGAATGTTCGGGCGGGCGGGACTGGTATTTCCGGTCTTGGTGGCGTCAATCACGGAGTGATCGAAGACATCGAGTACCCGGACAGCGCGACGCTGGTCGGCTGCATCAACTTCGATTGGGGTACGGTCGGCGCGATCAACTCGGCCAACGTGCCAGCGTCGCGAACAGCCTACGATGCCGGCACGGCTTACACCGTGCATCCGAACAACATCTACGTTCGACGCCTTAAGATCGGCGCGATGACGTATGCGACCTCGACGCCGATCCGGTTGTCCGGCGTGCACGATATCCGCGTTGACGGGTTCGCCATTGCGGCATGCAAAGCCTATGGCGTATTTCACACGGCTGGTGACCTCGGCTACGAATTTGCGCAGGACAATGCCATTCGGCGCAATCGTCATCGCGGCATCGTCGTGAGAAATGGAGCAATCGCCAACGCCAACAACGGCGGGGCGATCTACTGCGACGCCCATGCGGACAATATCGCGCTGGCGGTCGCGGGCGGATATTCCGCCTATCTAGATGCGAACAACCCGACCAATATCGTCTTTGACAACATCCGGTCGCAGGGAAGCCTTGACGTCGCTGCGGGGCACGGTGTCTTGGCACGGTATATGGAGGGCGGCACGTTCCGCAATTTGTATATTATCGGCCACCAACGCGGGATTGTGTGCGCGGAAGCGGCAAAGCGCATTCGGATCGAGGGCGGTGAAGTAACGACGTGCTATCAAGAGGGCGTCTTTATCGGGGCAGGAACCACCCCGGAGGAGATCACCGTTGATGGTGTATGGTGCTATTCAAATGGCGTTGGGGGTGCCTTTGGCGGAATTTATGCGCAGTCAGGGATCAAGCACACTATCACGCGCTGCCGCCTTGGTGGCGTAGGCGAGAGCTTTCAAAACTACGGCGTTGTTGTGGATGCTGCCTGCGGCGACGTTGAAGTCTCGTTCAATCATTGCCAAGGCCACGCTAACCCTGGGGCCGCGTATCTTATGGGAGGTTCAACATCTTACGGCTGCTTGCGTCTCTACACTGGGAACACGATCAACACGCTCTACGTAACGACGCCGTTCTCTGGTCTGAGCATCGTGCCCATTGAGTACGTATACACTATCAACGGGCGAGCGCGCCGCCACTTGGCTCAGCGCGTGTCCCTATCGTCTGGTATCACGCCGTCAGCCGGAACATGGTCCGTAGGAGACGTCATCGATTATTCTGACCCTTTGGCAACTGGATATCGTGGGGTGATTTGCACCACTGCCGGGTCTCCAGGAACGTGGAACCGGTACGGAGTGTCTGTGTAGCAACAGAAAGGGCGCGGGCGCGTTACCATGGATCAAGACACGCGGGCGGAAATCGATAAGCTGCACGGGAGGGTGAGCGACTTGAAAGAGCGCGTCGTCAACCTGGAGGCACAGCAGCCTCACATCAATGCCGCGTTGACGCGGATTGAGAAGAACGTCGAGAAGGTAAGCAGCCACATCTCAAAGGGCGTTTGGATCGTCCTGGGCCTGTTTATCGTCGCGGTTTGGAAGCTCGTTCTCAACGGCAAGCTTCCGGCAGTTTAGCCCGCAACCATTGCCGGTGCAGGGTGCGCGCCTCAACTGAGGGCGCGCTTATGAAATTCCGATTGATCGATGATCGCGTGTGGCATCGCCTCTGGTCGGTGCGGATCGCGATCGGTGGCGGCCTGTTCTGGAGCGCAATCGGTGGCCTCATCATGGTGTGGCCGGCGCTCGTGGACAAAATCCCAACCATTGCATACGTGCTCGGCGGCGTCGTCTTGTCGGCGGCGTTTGGCCTCGCGCGCGTGCTCAAGCAGCCGGGGGCTGAATGATGGCGAAGGTCACCAAGAAACACGTTGGTCTCTCTGCCGCTGGCGCGGTCCTGGCTGGCGTGCTCGTCTCGCATTGGGAGGGTATGAACCTGACGGCGGTTCATCTGCCATTCGATCCGCCCGGTGTCGTTACGGTCTGCGGCGGCATCACGAACTACGATTGGCCGTGGCTCAAGGTGGGCGACAAGTACACCAAAGAGCAATGTCAGCACGAGCTTTCGCATGTCGCGGAGCGATACGCCGACGAGGTCGTGAAGTGCGTCCCGTCGCTGCCGACGATGCCGCCGCACCGGCAGGCGGCGATTGCCTCGTTCGCCGTGAACCTCGGCGCGGCGCGCGTGTGCAACACCTCGATCGCGCGCGATCTCAATGCTGGCCGCGTGCGGGAAGCCTGCGACGCAATGGTGAAGTACGTCAACGCGAACGGCAAGTTCCTCCAGGGCCTCTATAACCGCCGCACGGATGCCGTGTGGGGTGAGCGTCCCTGGTGTCTCCGGGAGGATTGATCCATGTCGTGGCTGTTTTGGGCGGTCGCGACTTCCGATCTGGCGCTGATGCTGCTCGGGCTCGTCCTGGTCGCCGCGCTGGTTGTTGGCTTCGCGCCGCTCCTTGGTCGCTTCCCGGTGATCGGCTCTTATGTGCCGCTCGCCCGGTTCGTCGCGCTCCTCCTTCTGTTCGTGATCGGGCTCTGCGTCGGCCATCGGCTGGCGGATGAAAGCGCGGCGCTCGCTCAGGCGAGGACCGATCTCGCGTTCAAGGATTTGGAACTCGACGCGCATAGGCAATCAGCCGAAACGGCGGCGAAGCTGCGCGCCGATGCCGAAGCAAAGGCCGACGAGGCCGACAAGAAGGTGTCTGACTATGAGGCAGAGCTTGCGAAACGTCCTGCGAATGACGCTTGTGCTCTCGACGACGGCGACGTTGATTGGTTGCGTCGGATCGCAAAATAGCCCGACGCGGGCCGCTGTTCAGATCCCTCGCGACTGCGAGGATTTGGCCCAGCCCGTCGCTTACCCATCCGTCGAGGTCGGAAAGCCGGCGAAGGTGGCGCTAGCGCGTCACCGGGCCTCGCTGGGACAGGCGAACGGTCGGCTCGTTGCGACGCGCGATTGTCAGAAGCAACAGCGCGAGCGGTTCGCCAACGGCCGCTAGGCGGGGCGCGGGCCGGCCTTCAAGACCTCGCCGCGCGGGAGCGATCCCTTGTCCTTCAAGATCGTCAGGGCCTTAGTCGGCGGCATGTAGGAACGGCGGCCGGGCCTCTGCGCCTCGTCCTCGGTCTGCCATTTTAGCTCCAGGCGGCAAAGCTCCGTCCAGAGATTCAGGTTCTTCGCGTCGCCGCGCTCGCGGCGCAACGCCCTGAACAGGTCATACGCTTCCGCTCCGCGCTGCATGCGCCGATTGTTGAAGGTCTGGCGGCAAGCCGGCTTGCAGAACTCCTGGCCGACGCGGCGGGCGCTGATGGGGTTCCCGCATTCAAGGCAGTTGTGAAGCTTGGTCATGACTGGCGCGATCCTGATGCAAAAGGGCGCGACCCGTTTAAATGGCCGCGCCCTGTTGTTGCATGGTGTTGTGAAAATCACAACAGCAAAGATGCGCCTTTCTACATCTCGCGGAGGGCGAGCACCGCGATTGCGGCATAGTTGATGATGCCGAAGAATTCGGCCACCGCAGCGTCATACTCGCCGCGATCAGCCATCCCCTTCGCCTCGGCGGCTTTCTTCATGATCTGGCCGGAAGGGAAGCCAAGCCCGACGCGGCGCGTGGTCTGCATGGACGACTGATCGAGGAAAGGGACGTCGTCACTGCCATGCCGGTCGTGGCCTTTGCCGCGTGCGGCGTGGTCGTGGGCGGCCTGGAGCACGCCCGCAAGGCTCCCATACATGGGGTCCGAAATCACAACGTCGGCGGGCGCGACGTCGGCGAGGATGATCGTGGGCGGCCGTTCCGGTGGCTTGCAGTCAAACATTGTGGTTCCTCAGTTTCTTCGAGGTGGACTTTATGGCACCCCACGCCAGATAGTTCGACGCGGGATCGGCGAGCGATCCGCCCGCGAGCCGGTCGAGTTCGCCGGCAAGCGAGCGGAGTTGATCGGCGGCGCTCCTAAGCCCCGCCTTGTCTGTGAGCCGGATTTCGACGCGCGCGAATTCCGGCGTCTCCGGGCTAATGCTGCTCTGCATCGGCCTTGACCTCGACGACCTCTGCGGAAATGAACCGCTGCTTGATGACCGTGCTGTGGTTCTCCGCGTTGATCGCGTTCAGGATGTCCATAGCATCGACATTGAACGGGCCGGTCGGGATGCGATCCGGGACGGGCACCTCTTTCCGGATCGTCTGCTCGATGATGGCGATGAGGCGCTTGGTCATATATCGTCTCCCGGTTGCGGGCCGTCGTTGGCGAAGCGCGGATCGTTGTCATCGGGTCCGTCCTGGTCGAACACCTCGCCCATATCGTCATGATCGACAGGCTGGCCCTTCGCGTCGGTCGGCTTCGTCTTGGCGGGCGTGACGTCCTTGAGCGCCGCCGCCGCGCCGCCGCGCTTCTTTGGCGCGGTGAACTGCGTCGGGGCAGGTGTCTCGCCGGGCGGCTCGGCCGCCGCGTCGAACGTGTAATCATCGTCAATGCGCTCGGCCGCTTGGTGCAGGGCATCGCGGTCGGTGCTGCTCGGCAGGTATTTGCTGATGCGGCGGAACACGGTCTTGCGCGCCATCTCGGCCCAATCGGTCGCCCATGGCGTTGACTTGATCTTGTTCGCCTTGAAAGCACGATACGCGTCCGATCGGTCGCGGATCGCGTTGACGTCGGCGATGTTCATCACCTCGTGAACGATGCCGCCGCTGATCAGCTCGGCAAGCGCATAGACTGCATATGGCTCGCCGCGTTCCTTGCTGTGATCGACCTTGTGCGTGATCGGCTTCTTGGCGTTGGTCGGCTCATGTGTGAACCTGTCCTTGTCGCGGACAACCTCGACCACAAGGCTTTTGATCTGGCCGCTCTGATAGGCGAGCTTCAACAGCCCGCGCATCATTGGGCGATACTGCACGTCGCCGTTGTAGTCCACGACAAGTGCGGCCTCGCGGCCGTCGAGGATCAGGCCGTCAGTCGCGGCCTTGGTGCAGGCGGCGAGGAGGGATTGCGGGTTCTTCACCTTCTCGATGTTGCGGGTGAGAGCGATAGCCGTCTGCGCCGTACGAACGAAACGCTCGGGCGTGATGTGGCCGGGCAACGCCTTTTTGAACTCCGGCGTCATGTTGTTGAGGTGATCGCGAAGCGTCAGCGGCTTGCGCTCAACCTGGGCCGGCAGGGTGTTGGTCTGTGCCATTCTCGATTTCTTTCATGATCTCGGCCGCGCGGGATTGCACTAGGCCGGGTGGCGATCCGCTCAGTGCTGTCAGCACCATGATTGCGGTGGTTCGGTCGCGATCCGGAGCACGGCGATAGAAGAAGGCCGCGCTCCAGAATTTCCGCGCAAGGTCGGCGTCGGTCACTCGGGCAACGGTTCGTCGAGCGCGTCGGGTGCCTGCGTCAGCCGGTAGTTCCAGCGCTTAAAGGAAAGCTCCTGGACGCCCTCGCCATATGCCGGCCAGCGGTTCGCCTTGCGGCATTCCGCATAGGTGTTGAGGGCCTTGCGCATCATGGCGCGGCCTTCCTCGACAATTGACGGCGGCAGCTCATAGACCGCATAGGCATAGGGCGGCTTCTTCTCGAACGCGAGGAAAGCAAAGCCCTCGACCTGCTGGCCGCACGCCTGCCAGCCATCGGTATAGAAAGCCTCCTGGGCGTGATAGCCGAAGTTGACGACACTCTTTGCGAAGGCGTCGGGGTGGGCGCTGGCCGTCGATTTGATGTCGAGGATCAGCTTGAGATCCCGGCGGTAGCGGTCGGGACGGCAGCGGCACAGTTCGCCGGTCTCCGGGTCGATCCAGAAGCCGGACGCCTCGTTGACGCCGTCGCCGCTGGTGATGATGCTGTTAATCCAGGGATCGGCGTGCACCGTATCGCGGATCGCAAGCACGCCGTCGAAGTCGCCAGACGTGAGCAACAGCTTCTTGTCGGCCTTGCAAACCTCGGCGACGTCCTTCCACTTGTTGCCGCGCCGGTCCTCGGGACCGCGAACAACGGCCTTCTCAAAGTCGTTCGGCTGGAGGATCGCGAGATGGCACGCCTCGCCGAAGTCGAACGCATTGGTCTCGTCGCGCTCGCCGAACTTGAAGTGAGCTGGTGACTTGGTCTCGACGGTCCAGAGACCCGACTTCGAAATGCCGGGGCCGGCGTGATAGGCTTCGTTGTCGAGCTTGAGATAGACACCCGGCTTCATGCCGGGCGAGGTGGTCATAACGTTCATCGTTGCGTTCTCCTGTTGTGATGTTGCGAAGTTCACAACAGTAGGCACAACAAAACACAACAGTCAATCCAGAATTTCAGGATTCCAGGACGCAACAAAAAACCGCGCAGCTGGAGCTGCGCGGTTCCTCAGATCAGGTCGGGGCGGGATCAGGGGATGATTGCGATGACCGGTGTTGCGGTTTCCAGGGCGAATTCGCGCGGCTTCCCATCGACACACACAACGCGGGCCTCGCCCGTCTTCCTGGCGCGGTCGATCTTGGCAATGACTTGCTCGCCCTTCTGCGACCGGCAGATGGAAAGGACGCCGATCGCCGCGCGCTCCACGCCCTCGGTGTGGCCGAACAACACAACCGCATCGTCGAGGAAGGCGAGGGGACCTTGCAGCGCTCGAACTTGAGCGGCGAGGATGCGACCGTTCTCCGGGTTGCTGAGTGTGACGGCGGCCTGCGCCCGATCCAAGATGGCTTGTGGTAGGGGCCTCGGTTCCGATAGGCGTTCGAGCTGGCCCTTTTCGTTGATGGCGGCGGCTAGCATGACCTGGGTGGGCTGGCCGTCCAGGTCTACCGCTACTCCGGCGTGTCTTAGAACCTCCGATACCGGAGCGCCGAGAAAATGTGCTATTGCGCTGGCTTCATTCATTTTCATCTTCCGACTTCCAGAGAACATCCGGGAGACGGCAGAGACATCGACGTCCAAGTGCTTTGCCAGCCCGCGCATGCTCTTGTTTGTTTCTTCGAGCTTCTTAGTAAACCACGCGCCATCAATCTCTCGTTGGGACATATTGGCAATTCTCCTTACGCGATACTTACACCTGTTATCCCTGTTATCCCCCGGTTGTTGCACGTTTCGCAACAAGCCGTCAATTCGCGGCTCCGTAGAAATACGGCCTAAGGTTGTATGTTCCTGCGGAACAGTGTGATGTGGGGAAACATGTGACCAGCTATTGACGTTGCGCAAATCACAACGTATGTTGCGATATCAGCATCATACGGGGCGCTTTTAACGTGAAGCCAGCCAGTCCGGCCACGCCGTGGCAACGGGTCTACGCAAAATTTGGAATGTCCCAATCCGAGTTCGCTGTTGCGCTCGGCCGTCATCGGTCGAAGGTCAGCCGCGCGCTCAGTGATGCCAAGGGACTGATCAGCGGGCGCGATCAAGAGTTGATCCTTGCTGCGGCGCGGGATCGCAACATCAGGATCGACGCTGCCGACATGATGCCGGTGCGCTGATGAGCGCGCCGATGTCGTTCTATGAGCAAGCCGATTTCATCGACCATCTTGCCGATCGCACGACGACGCGAACCGGCGCGGCGGCGGCGGAAACGATGATGCTCGTGACGGCCGACGACGTCGAGGCGTTGCGCACGCTAGCGAACCGACTGCGTCGGATGGCTCCACATGAAAACTCAATCCGGAAAGTGGTGGTCGGACGATGACACGCGCCGCGCGTCGAGGCTGGTCTGACGATGACCTTGCGCTGCTGCGCCGGCTTTGGCTTTCGCTCGGCCTCTACAACTCCGAGATCGTGCGGCACCTCGGCCGCACGCGCGGGGCCGTCGAGCGCGTCGCGCGCAAGCGTCTCGGCCTGCCGCCGCGCTCGACGACCAGGATGAAGGTGCTCCGGGGTGAATGGGTTGTGACCCCTGATTGGATCATCCTTCGTAGCGATGGGCAGCGTATCGCATGAGCGGCCTTATCCTTCGCCCCGATCAAGAGGACGTCCGCGCCAAGTTGCGCGTGGCGCTGCGCTCGTTCCTCGCGGTCCTGGTGTTCGCGCCCACGGGGTTCGGCAAGACGGTCCTGGCCGCGAAGCTGATCGAGCTTCTGTTTGCCGCTAAGAAACGCGTGATCTTCTGTGTGCATCGCGTCGATCTGATCACGCAAACCGCCAAGACGTTCGAGCGCTGCGGCATCCCGTTTTCGTACATCGCGGCCGGCTACCACTACAACCCTCATCACCGGGTCTATATCGCCTCGATCGCGACGCTGAAGAACCGGCTCGGCAAAATCCCCGCCGACTACATCATGGTTGACGAGGCCCACCTGTCCGCCGCGAGCGGCTGGGCCAAGGTCGCCGCTCACTACAAAGAGCAGGGGACGCGCGCGATCGGCCTGACTGGATCGCCAGAGCGTTTAGACGGCAAGCCGCTGGGCGACGTGTGGGACGAAATGGTCATGGGGCCGTCCGTCCGGTGGCTGATCGAGCAAGGCCATCTGTCGCGCTATCGTGCCTTCGCCCCTGCCGGTATCGATCTCGCTGGCATCCATACCCGGAACGGTGACTATGTTGCGTCCGAGATTGATGACCTGATGTCGGGCAAGGCCGTCCTGGCTGGGGCGGTTCGGCACTGGCGCAAGTTCGCGGGTGGCAAGCGGACAATTGCATTCGCTCCTTCTGTTGCGCGGGCCGAACAGCTTGCCGCCGAGTTTCGCGCGAACGGTGTGATGGCCGTTGCGCTCGATGGGCAAACGCCGCAACAGGACAGACGTTCCGCCTTCCTCGGCTTCGCCGACCGGCAAATCGATGTCATCGTGAATTGCCAGCTTTTCTGTGAGGGCTTCGATCTCGCCGCTCAAGTCGATCGCGACGTGACGATTGAGGCGGTGTTGCAGTATTCGCCGACGCAATCGCTGGCGAAGCATCTGCAACAGCTCGGGCGCGGCCTGCGCAAGAAGTCAGAGCCGGCAATCCTCCTCGATCTCGTTGGCAATCTCTCGCGCCTCGGCCTGCCCGACGACGATCGCGAATGGTCGCTGGAGGGCCGGAAGAAAAACGGCCGCGAGGTCGAGAACCTGACGTGTCCGAAGTGCTTCGCGACGCATGCGCCCGCGCCGAAGTGCACCGAATGCGGTCACGTCTATCCGGTGAAGGCGCGCGAAAGCCTCGGGCTCGGCCGGGTGCTCGACGAGGTCGAGGGCGAGCTTGAGGAAATCGATGTCGCCGCGATCCGGCGCGAGCGGCTGCGCGAACAGTCGAGCGCGGGGACGCTTGACGATCTGGTCAAGCTCGCGATGGCGCGCGGGTACAAGTCGCCGGAGAAGTGGGCCGGCCATGTGTGGACGGCGAGGCAGGCTAAGGCCGCTTCGCAAAGCAGGGGGATGTCATGATGAGCTTGGCTAGTCCGATCGCGTGCCCGTGTTGCAAACAGTCCGTCCGCGTTCCGTCGTTGGATATCGTGATCGACCATTACAAGGTCACGCCGCTGGAGGCGCGCATTCTCGGCGCGATCTGGAAGGGCAAGGGGCATCCGGTCCAGACGGAACGGATCTTCGATGCGATGTATGCCGATGACCCCGATGGTGGGCCGTCGCCGACGCGCATGTATGCGGCATTCAAGGTCGCGCTGTGCCACCTGCGCGCGCGCCTGGAGGGCTCCGGCGTCTCGATCGAGAACGTCGGTTATCGCCGGGGATACCGGCTTGTCATGGGAGCAGAATGAAATGGCGGGGCACCTTAACCAAGTGCAGTTGATTGGAAACGTCGGCGGCGATCCTGAAATCAAGACGTTGCAGAACGGTAGCGTCGTCGCGAACTTCTCGATCGCGACGTCCGAAAGTTGGAAAGACAAGAGCACGGGCGAGAAGAAAGAGCGCACCGAGTGGCACCGCATTGTCGTTTGGAACGAGGGCCTGTGCAGCGTCATCGAGCAATACGTTCGCAAGGGCAGCAAGGTCTTTGTCCAGGGCGAGTTGCAGACGCGCGATTGGGAAAAGGATGGTCAGAAGCATTATTCGACTGAGGTCGTTCTGACTGGCTTCAAAGCGAACTTGATCCTGCTCGGCGATGGCGGCGGCCGGAAGGCGAGCGATCCGAACGGCAACGCGCAACGGCCGGGCAACACCAGCGGCAACGGCTACGCCGACGCGACGGGCAGGGCTCCGCGCGAAGGTGCCGCGCCGCGCCGCGATCCGATCTCGTCCGGCCGGTCGCTGCACCAAGACGACGATATTCCATTCTGAGGCCGCGCCATGAAGGTGTTTGTTCTCGCTACCCTCGTCGCCTGTTGGGGCCTCATCGCGTACATCGCATGGGTCGCTTGGAAGATATCGGCCTATGCCGGCGTGAACGGGTTCTGATCATGGGCGAGGCCGATCTTATGCGGATGCTGCAACGGTTCGCGTCCCAGCTCGGGGCGCGGCTGTTTCGGCAGAACGTCGGGCAGGCGTGGGTTGGAAAGCCTGAGCGCGGCAACGGTCGCATGGTCCGCCTGGGCGCGGGCGATGTGCTGTTGCGGAATGCTCGTCCGTTCCATGCCGGTGTTGCGGGAATGTCGGACCTGGGCGGCTGGGTTCCCGTCCAGGTGACGGCCGACATGATCGGGTCAACCGTTGCGATCTATACGCAGGTCGAGGTCAAGGACGGGACGCGGCCGACGAAAGAGCAAATCGCCTGGATCGAGGCGGTGAACAAGGCGGGCGGCCGGGCGGGCATCGCGCACAACGAAAGCGAGTTGGCGCAGATAGTTCGGGGCAACAGCTAACTTCTTCTTGACGTTTTCGTTGCGAGTGTTGTGATTACCGCAACACGCAAATCACCTACGGGGCAATATGTCGTCCGATGTCGAGCGCCTGCGGCGCGACGTTTCTCTGCCCGACACGGCGGCATCCTTCGGCGTGAAGCTGGAGAAGGACGGGCGCGAGTTTCTTGGCTGCTGCCCGTTCCATGCTGAGGACACGCCGTCGTTCACGATCTTCGTCGGGAAAGACAAGGTCGAACGCTTCCATTGCTTCGGCTGCGGCGAGCACGGCGACGTCATGGACTTCGTCCAGAAGATCAAGGGCGTCGGCCTGCGCGAAGCGATTAGCATCCTCGGCGGCGGTGCGGCCGGGCCGAACGTCAAGCCGCGTCAGATCGAGGCGCGCGATATCTATGCAGGCATCGAGCCGATCGATCCGCCAGAGGGCGCGGTGATCGAGGTCGGTCGGCGCGTCAAGCTCTACAATCCCAAGCGCGCGGGCGACGCAACAGAGTGGGGCGGCTTCGCGCCCTCGATGGTGTTCCCGTACCGCCGCGCCGATGGCTCGCTGTTCGGCTATGTGCTGCGCCATGAACTCGGCGACGGTGACAAGGAAACGCCGATGGTGATGGCCGTCCGCCTTCCTGGCGGGCGTGAGTGCTGGTCGCGCTTCCCGTTCCCGAAGCCTCGGCCGCTGTACGGTCTAGACGGCATTGGCGATGCCCGGCAGGTGATCGTCGTCGAGGGCGAGAAGTGCCGCGATGCGCTCGCCCGCGAGACGGGGCGGTCCGTGGTGTCCTGGGCGGGCGGAACGCAAGGCGTCAAGCATACCGATTGGACGCCGCTCAAGGGGCGCAACGTCGTGATCTGGCCTGACGCCGACGCGCCGGGCCTCGGCACGGCGAACGAGATTGCCGCCATCCTGGTCGCGATCGGCTGCACGGTGCGCGTGATGGACGTCATGCGCGACGACCCGCCGAAGGGCTGGGATTGCGCTGACGCGATCCGCGACGGCTGGGACAAGGCCCGGCTCGATGCCTTCATGCGCGAGACCGTGCGCGCGTGGACGCCGCCCAAACCGCCAGCGCCGGCCGTGGAGAAGCCCGCGCCCGTTGCCGGTCCAGCGCCAGCCGTCCAGGCAAAGCCCGTTGTCGAGGCTCGCACGACGCAGCAAGAGCAGGCCCAGCCGGCGACCGTCACCGATCTGCGCACGCGCCGCACCGTCGCGGCGGATGACAACTGGATGCTCGGCCTTGTCTGCAATGAGGAGGGCAAGGTTAAGCCGGGCGCAACGAAGAATTGGGCGCTGTTCCTGGAGAACCACCCGGAGACCGCAGGCGTGTTCGCATGGGACGCGTTTAAACTTCGCGTCATGCTGATGCGCCGGCCGCCGTGGGAACGTGAGCAGTCATGGACGCCGCGCGTGGTGCAGGATCGCGACTACAGCGAGGCGGTGATGTGGCTGGAGGCGCGGCAGATGTCGCCGAAAGCCTCGAACATCGCGGCCGTGATCCAGACCATCGCGGAGCGCGCGGCGTTCGATCGGCTGCGCGAATACCTGGAAGGCGTGAAGTGGGATCGCCGGCCGCGCGTCGAGAAGTGGTTGACCTATTACATGGGCGTCGAGGACACGCCGTATGCTCGCACGGTCGGCATGCGCTGGCTTGTGTCGGGCGTTGCGCGCGGCCTTCGGCCCGGTTGCAAGGTCGATACTATGCCGATCCTGGAGGGGCCGCAGGGTGCGCGCAAATCGACTGCGCTTCGCTTCCTGTACGGCGACGACTTCTTTACGGACGGCCTGTCGGATATCGGCAGCAAGGACGCGAAGATGGAAATGCAAGGCGTGTGGGGCCTTGAGGTCGCGGAGATGCACAAGTTCTCGGCGGCTGAGGTGAACGAGGTCAAGAAGTTCCTGACGCAACAGACGGATCGCTTTCGCCCGCCCTATGGCCGGGCGGTGATCGAGGCTCCGCGCCGCGTGGTGCTCAACGGCACGATCAACCCGGAAGGCAACGCGTACCTGCGCGATCCCACGGGCGCGCGTCGCTTCTGGCCGCTGACTGTCGGCGGCATCGACACCGACGCAATCGCGCTGGATCGCGATCAGCTTTGGGCTGAGGCCGTAGAGCTCTACCGCGCCAACACGCCATGGTGGGTCCAGGAGGAGGAGCAAGCGGCGGTCGAGGTCGAGCAGGAGAAGCGAACGGACGTTGACGTGTGGACGGACAAGATCGCACACACCGTCAAGGGTCAGTCGTCGATCGCGCAGCTCGACATTTTGTCGGCGCTGGGGATCCCCATGAAGGATGCCGATTGGCGTCACACTGGCCGCGTCGGGCGGATCATGAAGAAGCTGGGATGGACGGTTGGCCGCGACCGGAAGAATAACGAGGATCGCGTGACGTTCTACGCGCCGGATCGCAGCGCGGGCGAGACTGAGCAACAGCCGCCCTTAAATTGGTAAAGGCCGCTTCCCGCCGAATTACGGGCCTGCGGCCTTTGCTCCATCCAGGTTGCCCCGATTGCGCTGGGCTGCATGAAACCCCTTCCTCGGACCAGCGCCGTTCTGCACGGACGATCGGGACCATGTTTCCCCGTCATTCTGGATGTTGACGGGAAGGAGTACCGAGAGGGGTGTTTGTTAGAGGTTGATGCGCGCGGGCTGGAAGATGGCGCGATTGATCGCCATGAATGCCTGTTCGAGCTGGGTCTTGCCGATCGCCAGCCAGCGGCGATCAACGCCGGGCGTTTGCTCCAGCGTGTCGATGCGGCGAAGAACTTCTTCCTCAAGCCGCTTGTTGACGTTGACGGCGGAAACCTTGGCGTCGCTCTGCGGCTGATAGCCCTCGACGGGTAGTCCTTGATGCTCGGTCATGGCGATGTCCTCTTGCCGGTTCGATCCCGACAAGCATCGCCTCGGATGGTTGTTGCGCTCTACACAACAGGGGCGGTGACAACCTCAAGCCACTTCCAACCCGCGTATTTATCGCCGCGCTGGCGCAATTGCGTGTAGCGCTTGAGGCTCGTCCATGAGCGATGGCCGGAGACGGCGGCGGCGTGCGGGATGTTGTAGCCCTGTTCGAACAGCCACGACACGCCTTCGTGCCTCATGTCGTGGAAATGCAAATCCTCGATCTCAAGGAATTGGCACGCGCGCGTGAACGCGGCGCTGATCGCGTCGGCAGAGTAGGGGAAGATCAGATCGCCATCGCGCGGCATTGCCTTGATGATCTGAATGGCTGGCTCGGGCAGGTCGCACCATGTGTCATTGCCTTCCTTCTGGCCGGGGTGCTTCATGTCGCGAACGAGGACGCGCTTGTGCTCCTCCTCAAAGTCGGCCCATGCGAGGCGGGTGATTTCCTCCTGGCGGCGGGTCGAGAAAATGCCGAAGGCGATTAAACGGCACATTGGCGCGGACTTGCGGCGGCGTTCCTGGCGCTCCTTGAAATGGGACATCAGCTTGTCCAGCTCGTCCAGCGTGGGCCTCCTGTCGCGCTCCTTGCTCTTGGATACGATGCCCAGCCGGCGCAGCACGGTTTGCGCGTCCTTCATCGCGGCGTAGTCCAACGGGTATTTCCACATGGGCCGGGCCACGGCGAAGATCGAGGCGAGGTGCGAGAGGTAGTTCCCGCGCGTCTGCGGCTCGACGTCGAGCTGCTTCGCAAAGTCGGCGATCGTGTCGCTCTCGATCTGCGAGCATCGCTTGCCGGCAATGTCATAGGTCTTGATCGCGCGGAGTACCTGGGCCTTGGTCCGGCCTAGTTCCTTCTCGCTCTCGTCAATGTACCGATCGATGACCACGGACAACGGCGGGTCGTTGGTCGCCAGCTTCGCGCGCTCGATCGCGCCGGGCTTCGAAAGCTCGTCCTCGCGCCGGGCGATCCAGGCGGCGGCGGCCGGCCGGCGATCGAACGTCTCGGTCTCGCGATGAACAACCTTGCCCTCGCGCTTGATGATGATCTTTGCCATATAGGCTTTGCCGCCCTTCTTCCGGGCGCGCTCGACGATCGTTCCCATTCGGTATCACAAGGCTCCTGTCGGGATCACAATGTGATACTAGCAGGCGAGGAATGCCCGGCGATGTAGGCAAATACGCAACAATACGCAACGCGTTGCGCAACGATCTCAACGGATAATGCGAGAAAAAACAACGAAATCAGTGGGTTCGGAAAGGTGGCGCTTCTGTACCGCCCCCATGATGGATTGGACGGACTAACGAAAAAACATAAGCCCGGCTAAGTGGTTAGCCGGGCTTCGCTTTGCGATGTGATCCTTTTGTGATCCAAACGGGGAAGCCGATGAACACGACGGAGCTGCCCCAATACAGCCACGTGGTAGGTGCGCTGGGCCCCGTGCTGTATGACCTTCCGGGGAAGCTTATCGCGATTGACGGTCGCCCTGGCTCGGGTAAGACAACGCTCGGACGCTATTTGGCTTGGCGTTTCAACGTCACACTCCTGGAAGCCGACTTGTTCCTCAAGGAAGGGCTCGGCCATCTCGCGCATCGCACTGAGGAAATAGGTCGAGTTATCCAGGCGCGGCTTGCCATCCCACGTCCTGTCATTGTCGATAGCGTTGCGGTCCTGCGACTGTTGAAGGCGCTTCGTCGCAGGCCTGATTTCCTGATCTACGTAGTGAATGCCCATGCGGCAGAAGGTGGCCATCTCAAAGGTGAGGTCGCCGCGTATGAGGCCGAGTTCTCGCCGCGCTCCAAAGCAGATTGCGTCATCGAGCTGGCCCTTGATTGAAAGACGGCTATCACCGCCGCCCGTGTAGCTGGTCGCATTCCTTCCGGGCTGCCGCGTGCCGCTCGTCGATCCAGCGGGCGAGGTCAGCAATATGGATGCCGCGCGCTGCCTTCGCGCTGGTCTCGATCCGGACCACGGGCAAATCAATCTGGCCTTTGGTAGCTTTCCGGCTGAACTCGTCCGGCGTCAAGTGCTGGAAGTAGTCCCGGCACACCGCCTCTAGGGGGATAACGGCCGCGCCGTGGTACTGAGCCATAAGCAAGAACGCGGTGTTCATCGGTCGGCCTCACTCTCGATATCTTCAATGTCCTCGTCGTCAACGTCGTGCATGCCCCAAGTCATGATCTCGGGGCACGTCAACAGTGGGAGGCGGAACAGTCCCCAGTGAGAATAGGAGAACCATTCGAACACCCGGACGCGGTTGCTGATAGGGCTCATTCGATCCATCCTTTGCGCAGGGCGGTGGCGGCGAGGTGCGAGCTGTTCCGCGCGCCGACGACGCGGCGGGCGATCTTGATCTGCATGTTCACGGAATGGGTGGTGCATCCGATCTTGCCAGAGATGGACGCGGCCGTTTCCCCGTTCGAGAGAAGGCGCGCAATCTCAAGCTCGCGCGCCGTCAACGGGCATTTTTGGGGCTCGGTCAAATCTCCCTCCGGTAGATCACGCCATTGATTTCGAGAACGTCGGGCATGGGCGGCGGCACGTCGGCCGGGTCGATGCCAAGCTCTGACATGCAGGCGGCGATGTGCTGGGTCTTGAGCGCGGTGTCAGCGTCGAGGCGGTATTCCACCCACGGGCGATCCTGGCCGGCCACGGTCGCGCGCTCGGCGACGTGCACGGTGCGGCCGTCGTGCTGAACCAGGACGATCTTGGTGAGAACGTCCGGCTCGACGATGTTGCCTCGCCAGAAGCGCGAGGCGGATTTGCGCGCCTGGGTCTTGTGCGAGCTCGGTTCCTTGCGCGGGGCCTTGAACACGGTCCCGCCGTTGCGGCGGAATAGCGCGACGGATGCAAATGGGGTCATGCTGCCCCCGTCAATTCCGCGTAGCGCTCCAGGAAGCGGGCCTTTGCTTCCTCGGGGGTCCACGTCGGAATTTCAAAGTCATATGGCGCTCGGCCGTGCGTGTGGTGCCAGCGGTCGGCGTTGTTCATCAATTGCCGCTGTTCCGTCGCGAGCATCCGGATATCGGCCTCCTTGATCGAGACGGGAAGCGGCAGCGACACGTTGAAGCGCTTGAAAACAGCTCTCTCAACGCGCTTCTCAACGGTCGAGTAGTCGGGGCAAATCACCTTGAGCGGCTTCGCCATGTCTCCAACGGCGAATTCCGGCGCGTCGTGCATCAGACCCTCATAGGCGTATTGCTTTGGCACCATGTGACTGATGTGAACGCTGTGCTGCGCCACCGAATAGTGGCGGTTGCAATGGCCGGCAAAGCGGCACGTCATGGCGAGGCCGTGCGCAATGTCCTCGATCGTGAACGCGCTGGCTTCCGGCGCTTCGAAATCGAAGTAATTGCCGCTGTGCAGTAGGATGGTGGGGCCGACGATGCGGCGGACGGTCTCGTTCATTGGCAAAGCTCCGCGATGAAATCGGCGACGGCATACTTGCCGCGCCATGTGTCGGCTTGGTTCCGGCGACGGTGCGCCGCGTCCCATCGGTTGTGACACCGCTGGCAGAGCGCGCGGCACCGCTCGGGATCGGCGTGGCTCTCGTCGTGGTCCATGTGGGCGATCGTCAGCACAACCTTGCTGCCGGTCTCGGGGTGGGGCTCGCCGTTGCGGGCTCGGCAGTGCGGGCGATCGGGCGTCCCCTCGCAGCGGTTCGCCGCGCGAAAGAGGATGAAAGCCCGGAATGCCTTCCAGACTTTCGAATAGATTGAGCCGCCTGGGTAGCGGCTCATTTTCTCGGCGCTGATCGGCATCAGGCCCGCATCGGCATCAGAACGCGGGTCATGGTGGCGTCCTCGTCGTGGATCGAGAACGGCGAGCCATGGTCGATCATGCGCAGAGTGATCGCGCCTTGGCAGTTGCTCGCGACCTCGCGCAGATAGCGGCTGTTGAACGCGAACGCGGCCGGCTGTTCCTTCCCGTCCGGCCATGCCGTCGAGGTCTTGACCTTGGCGCTGCCAAAGTCCGCGCTCCGGCGCTCGATCATGGCGCGGCCGTCCACATTGCTGAACTTGATCGCCGTCGTGCGGTCGCCGCCGATCGCCGTCGCCTGATCGATGGCCGCAATGATCTCGTCGCGCTTGAGGTCGAACGTGAAATCGTGGCGGTTCGGCAAGACGCGGGCATAGTCGGGATAGGTGCCATCGATCAGCTTGGCGCGGATCGTGACACCCGGCGACACGATGTCGATCTTGCCCGGCTCGACGGCGAACAGCTTCACGTCCTTGCCGGCGAGGTGCTCGGTGACGATCCGCACCGTCTTGCGCGGGATGATCCGCGTTCCCTCCTGGCCGCCTTCCTTGGCATACTGGCAAATCGCCATGCGGTGGCCGTCCGTCGCGACAAAGCGGCGATCCTTCGCGGTGACGTGCCACGCCACGCCGTTGAGGTAGTAGCGCGTTTCCTCGGTGGAAATGCACCACTTCACCTTGTCCAGCGTCGCCGCGAACATGCCGTTCGTGAACGCCTCGATCAGCTCGCCGCGCTCGCCGCCGATCTCGGGATAGTCGGTTTCGGAAACGGTCTCGATCTCGTAGAAGGCGGCCCCGTCGCCAAGGGTGATCGTGCCTTTCAAGTCGTTGTCAGAGCGCTCGATCCGAACGTTCATGGTGCCGGCGACGCGGGCGATCCCGGCGAGCACCGACGCGTTGATGCAGGCGGACCATTCGCCGCCCGCGCCATCGATCACGTCCAGGTCAACGGTCGCCTCAAGGTCCAGGTCGGTCCCGCTGATGCGCAAGCCGGCGTCGCTGTGGGTGATCCTGACGCAATTGAGGATCGGGATGGTGTTTCGGCGCTCGATGATGGCCGCGAGGATCTTCATGGCCTGCTTGAGCGCGCGGCCTTCGACGACAACGAACTTGGTCATAGTGATGCCTGGGGTTGGTGGTGGATGGTGGGGGTGAAGGCGGCCGGCTGCTGCTCGGCCTGCTCGGCGAGGACGTCCCAGGCGAGGGACGTGGCCTCGGAAACCTCGCCGTCGCGCATGATCTCGTCGGCGGTGATGTTGAACAGCTCGCGCGCGCCGGCCGTGGACTGATCCCAGGCGGCTTTCGCGGCGGCGCGGCGGCGATCCCACATGGGACCGCTGAACGCACGAAGGAACGCCATGGTGTCGGTGAAGGTCTGGCGGGGCTTCGCCGTGACGCTGGCGAAGTAACGGCCGGCCGTTTCCTCGGCGGCCTCGACGCGCTCGGCGTGCTCCTGCGGGCTCTCGAACTTGCGCCAGTGGTGGAAAGCGTAGTCGGCCGGATCGGTCGGCGTTGCGCTCATCGTTGCGTCCTGTTGTGACGTTGTGAATATCACAACACTATGGACATGTTTAAAATGGTGTCAAGCGTGGAGCTACAATTTTGTTGCTTACAGCTCTTTGCGCAGTCGGAAAAACATCTGCTTGACGTCCATCAACCGTAGTTTCCCGGTGTAGTGCTGGCGCAGGATGTGGAGCTGTCGCGCGGCGATCTCGTCGCGCTGCAACTCGCTCTTGGCGGCGAAAAAGGCGCGCATGTCCTCGACGAACGCGCGGCCGGCTCCAGGCGGCAGTTCCAGGGGCTGCCGCTTCCTCATCATTCGGCTCCCGTCCTGGCGCGCTCGACGCGGGCGATCTCCTTCGCCTGTTCCTCAGCATCCTGGCGGGACGGGCGGCCGTTGATGGATCGGCGGCCGGGGTTGTCGTCGAAATGGACGAACGTGGAAACCCGGACCTCAAAGCTTTCTTCGTGCGGGATCAGGCGGACTATGGTTCGCATCCACCGATCATGCCGTCACCGGCCAGCAAGAGTCCATAGGATCGCCACGACCAAGATCACCGCCATGCAAATGGCGGTCATGGCTCCGATCCGATTGGGGCGGTTCATGTCAGCGGCAACCGCGCGACACATAGCTATCGATTGAGTAGCATGGCCCTTTGGTAATAACCTCCGGGCTTATCTCGACGGGCTTTGGCTTAACCTTCGTCGGTACGGCGCTGCTCGACCTAAAGTTTGGGAGCAGGTTAGACAGCAACGCAACGGAAAATGTCACAATAGCGAAGTAGATCAGAAATCGCTTGATCTGGTCATGAATGGTCGGATCTGGCTTTTTTGTCGAATGTTCGTTCATTGCAGGACGCTTTCTATGCGATCTGCGGTTGAGTGACAAGGGCGTCTTTCGGAGGGGATCGGGGCGCTGTGCTCACGTTGACTTCTCCACAAGGTCGCCTTTCAGCCAGCGTTCCAGCGCGAGTGCGCCAGCGTGGCGGCGGCAATACGGCTTGCCGTCGATCGTCACGTTGCTGTCGTGCTGGCAGCGCTTCGGGTCCGCGCCTGGGCGGCGTTGGCCGTACCATCGCTCTCGCCATGCTGCATCGTGGCCGGCCGTGTAGACCACCATTGAACATTGCGGCGTGCTTACCGGCTCAGGCCGGATCACGGGTTCTCTGAGAATTCTGATCGTCATGCCCTTCGCCTCTGCCGGGTTGTCGGTCGTTGCGCCAAGCCAGCCGCCTCGATCTCGGCAATCGTGATTGGCTGGTCGTTGAGGTAGTATTCGCTCGCCCATGCGATGCGGCCGGTGCTCCAGCGGCGTCGCCATGTCGTACAGCGGAAGCGGCCTAGCGGGGTGTCGATACCGGCAATGGCGTCGGCTTGCGGTCCGGTGACGTTGGCGGCTCCCGTCAAACCGCCGTGCTGCTTGCTCCAGGATGTGCGCGCTTGCGCCTGGAGCTGGGCGAGGTAGTTGACGGCTCGGAGCTGCGCGACCTTGACCGGATCGGCACCGCGCAAGCGTTTAATCGCGGCGATGATGGCGAGCGCCTGGGGCGTCGCGATGTCGTCGCCGATGACTGCGGTGGCAACGCGCAACGCGTCTGCAATCGCCTCGTCGCGGGCGAGGGCGGCGGTTACGCTCAAAGGCCCAACTCCGGCGACGTCGAACCATAGCGGATCGCGCGGCGATCGGCGCGAGCGGTGACGCCGTTCGAGAGGAACGCCGGGAAGCCGTCCCGGAAATAGCCGGCGTCTCGGGCTCGCTTGAATGCCTCGTACTTCGCACCGGCCAGATCGGCGGCGTCAACGTGGCAATCGGGGAAGCCGTTGCATCGGACGATGTAGCGGCGGAAGGCGAAGGCGGTTTGGCCTGGGATGCGTCTCACTGCTCGAACCCCACAAAGACGGTCTCATAGGTGAAGCCGTGCACGGCGGTGATCCGGAAGATGCGGCCGGGCTCGTTCGTTGCGAACCACTTACTGATCATGTCGCCGACGGCGGCGGGCCTGCCGTCCTTGTGCGGGATCGGGCCGGCCTCGATCATGGTCCAGGGATCTCCGGGTTCGAGCGATCGGAATGCGGGTTGCGTGCCTTTTGAGACTATCATCCGTTTGGTCCATCTCCGCAGATTTGACAGCCGTCATTCGTCGCGCCCGGTGCGCTGCACGTGGGGCAATCGAACGTGTTGACCTGGGCGGCGCGTCTGCGCTTTGCCACCCAATAACGGGCGGTGAATTTGGTATCCTCGTCCATGTCGCTCTTGTCCCTGATCCACTCCAGGTAGTCGACCGGGGCTTCCTCGAACGTCATGCCCTTGTGCTTGCCGAAGTTCATGACCTTCAACAGCGCGGGATATTTCGAGATGTGAACCATCTCGTCGATCGTCCTTTGGCTCATGAGCCGGACGAATAGGTGCGCCGTCACATAGGCGTCTGGCAACGCGCGATGCGGCGGAAACGCAAGCTCGGCGTCAAGGGTGAGGTCGAGCCAATAGCGCAAGCCCTGGTTCGAATGCGTCGGCGCGTCCGGCCACACAACGCGCGCGACCTTGTACGTGTCAATCCAGCGCCGGCCGTCGCCCGCGTGGAAATGCTGCTCGAACTTCGCATTGTGCGCGACCAGGATGTCAGTCGGCGAACAGCCTTCAAAGAACGGCTCCCACAACTCGCGGGCCATCGGCGCGTCGGCAACGTCTGCCTCGGTGATGTGGTGAACGGCCTTCGTCACTGCCGGGATCGGCCCTTGAGGACGCGCAAGCGAAGTCCACGGGTTGCCGATCGTGCGCGAGGCAACGTGTACGTCGATCCGGCCGAACTCGATGATCTCGGCGGCCTCGTCCTCGGGCGTGCCCGTGGTTTCGTAGTCGATGACGCGGGCGATGCGAGGCAGGTTGGCGAAGTCGATTGCGGCGGTCATTCGCCGTCTCCAAGGCGCGCATCAATCCAACTGATCTCGTCCGATACCTGCTCGCGCAAGCGGCAATCGCTAGGATCGCCGTGATAGAGCTGTTCGAGCCTCAGGCGGATCGCTCCGAGATAGTGACGTTCCTCCGCGTCGTCGGGCGCTGGCGCTTCAAGACGCGCCTTCACCTCTCGCAGGCAGAACAGTTCCGTCTCCAGGAAGCGCCGATAGTCGGCGTTGCCAGACCATCGCTTGGTCGAACTCTCGATCGTGGCAATGCACCGATCGATGTCGGCGATGGCGGGCGTGCGGTCAGTCATTGGCTCGATCCTCCTGTTGCCAACGGACGCCAAGCGCGAGCGCGAGAACGGCGCAGCCCAAGGCGATGAAGATTTGCGCGGTCACAGCGGCACCGCGACGATGTCGGCCCAAACGAGGGCGGCGGCGATGAACAGGCCAATGGCGAACGCATCAACGATGCACTCGGCGGTGAAGCGGAGCGCGATGCTGAGGAGGCGGGTCATGCTGCCACCTGGAGGGGGATCAGGGTGTAAGAGCGGGCCGGCTGCTCGCCGTCGCGGATGCCCTGGTTCAAGTCCTCATAGATGACCAGGAGATGCGAAGCGTTGGCCCGGTGGGTGTCGCAATAGTCGCGATCTTCGCTGACGAAGTAACGGCGGACGGTGAAATGCGCGGGCTTCGGCTCGGCCTTTGCCGGTTCGGTCGGCGCGACGACGCAAAGCTGCTCGCCGATGTAGAAGCACCATCCGGCCGGGAGCGGGCGGACGCTGTAGCGCTTGCCGCATTCGATCGCGCGGCCGTTCGCCCCTTCTTCCGTCACGAACGCCTCATAGATCAGGAAGGTCTCGCCGCGCGCGAACGCCTCGGCTAAGTCCTTGCAAGTCGTGTCGTCGCCGCTGGTCGTGTTGCCCTCGGCGTCGATCGTGTACGCCTCGCACGGCACCGGGCCGAACGAGCTGTTCCAGAAAACGCCGAACGCGGCGGGCACGCGGCGGGCGGTGGCGATCTTGTGCATGATGGCTCCTGTCACTTCTTCGGGAGGGGCGGCAGGTCCATCGACGCGATCAGCTCATCGGAAGGACGGCACTTCGTCAGCGAAACGCTGATGCCCGAGTAGTTGCCGTTGACCCAGAGGTGGGCCTGAGTGCGGGCAACCTTCCATTCCTTGATCATGTTGCGAACCTTGTTGCGATTTCCACAACAGATCACAACAGAGATGTCGTGTCAACGAGGTTTATAACGAACAAATTTGGTTGAGGATAATCCGAAGATTAGGGCCGAAACGGTACAATTGTATATACTGCGTTAACCACTCATCTGGGAACTCTAGATTTCGTCTTATGAACCTCTTTGCGCTAATACATCAATCATTCCAATAATGTGACTGTGACAAAGAGTTTTATAAGAGAGGTCAAAAGTTTTTAATTAGGGTAGGTATAGCCCGGTTTAAACTTATAGCCGGGTATACAACCCGCCATCCCCACCTATTTCAAAAAAGTTTGGTCGCTCTTAGAAACCCCTTTGCCACTCGGAACCGGGGCCGCAACACGCGCTCGAAATAGCGTTGTGATCTGAGCAACAACCATCCACGAATATAAAAGCCGGCCTAAGCGAAACTGAGTTCAAGGCCGTGGCAAAGGAACCAAAGAAACCGCGCGATCTGACGCCGAAGGAAGCCGCGTTCGTCCGGGAATATCTGATCGACCTCAACGCAACTCAGGCCGCGATCCGCGCCGGCTACAGCGCGAAGTCTGCCAACGTCCAGGCGGTCGAGATCATGGCGCGTCCGCTGGTCAAGGCGGCGATCGACGCGGCCAAGGTCGAGCGGTCGGAAGAAACCAAGATCGATGCCGCGTGGGTGCTCAAGCGGCTGGCCGTCGAGGCTGAAGCCGACATGGCGGATATCTATTTCGAGAACGGCGCTCTCAAGCCCGTTCACGAGTGGCCGAAAATCTGGCGTCAGGGCCTCGTTGCCGGTGTCGAGCATATCGAGGTGAAGGACCGCGAGGGGAACGCGACGGGCGACGTCATCGTCAAGATCAAGGTTTCCGATCGCGTGAAGCGCCTGGAGCTGATCGGCAAGCATGTGGGCGTCCAGGCGTTCCAGGAGAATATTCAGGTCGGCGGCGTCGAGCAGCTCGCTGATCGCATCGCTCGCGCGAAGGCGAAGCAGGGGGGCAAATGACGGGCGTCATGGTCGGCCTTGTCCTGTTCTATGTCGCGCTCCTGCTCGTGATCTGGCGCTATGGCTGAGGCGGCAACTAAACGGCTTGTGGTCGCGCCGACGACGATCGCGAAGGCAAACGCGTTCGTGGCTGCACACCATCGCCACAACAAGCCGGTGCGCGGCGCGCGCTTTGCGATCAGTGCGCTCCTAGACGGCGAGCTTGTCGGCGTCGCGATCGTCGGCCGGCCGGTCTCTCGCGTGCTCGACGATGGCCTGACGGCTGAGGTGACGCGCTGTTGCACCGATGGCGTCAAGCGCGCGCTCGACAACGGCCACACTGTCCCGATCTGCTCGATGCTCTACGCGGCGAGCTGGCGCGCATGGTGCGCGATGGGCGGGCGCAAGCTCGTGACGTACACGCTCGCGGTCGAGCCGGGGTCGAGCCTGCGCGCGGCCGGGTGGCAAATCGTCGGCGAGGTCAAGCAGGAGCCCAACGGGTGGTCGAGGCGCGCTCGTGAGCGGGCTGGGCAGGACGTGGACGGGCAAGCAAAATTCCGGTGGGAGCCGGCGACCTTGTGATGGCAAAGCCCGGCATCGGCCATAACCGCGATCCGAACGACGACATCATTGAGCTGGCCGCGCAATGCCAGTTCGATCCCGACGCGTGGTCGCGCCTCGCCTGGGATTGGGGGCATGGCGCGCTCGCCGAATACGACGGGCCGCGCGCGTGGCAACAGGACATCAACCGCGTGATCCGCGATCATCTCGCCGATCCCAAGACGCGTTTCGAGCCGCTGCAAATCTCGGTCGCGTCCGGCCACGGCATCGGCAAGTCCGCCGAAATGGGCATGCTCTCGAATTGGGCCATGTCGTGTTGGGATGACGCGAAAGTCCTGATGACGGCGAACACTGAGCCGCAGTTGCGCACCAAGACCGCGCCCGAAGTCGGGAAGTGGTTCAAGATGAGCCTGACCGGCTCGTGGTTCGACGTCCAGGCGATGAGCATCAAGAGCCGCGATCCGATGCACGGCGATAGCTGGCGCATGGATTTCCTGACGTGGTCGGAGCACAACACCGAGGCGTTCGCCGGCCTGCACAACAAGGGCAAGATCATCCTGCTCCTGTTCGACGAGGCGTCGAAAATCCATGACAAGGTTTGGGAAGTCGCGGAAGGCGCGATGACCGACGAGAACACCGTCATCATTTGGGTGGTGTTCGGCAACCCGACCCGCAACAGCGGGCGTTTCCGCGAGTGCTTCCGACGCTTCCGCCATCGCTGGGTCGGCCGGCAAATCGATAGCCGCACGGTCGAGGGCACGAACAAGAAGTACCTGCAAAAACTCGTAGACGATCACGGCGAGGATAGCGACGTGGTCAAATACCGTGTGAGGGGGCAATTCCCTGCCCAAAGCGCCATGCAATTCATCTCTGCCGACGACGTCGATAAGGCTCGCGCGCGCCATCTTCGCAAAGAGCAATACGCCTTCGCGCCTGTGATCCTGGGCGTCGATCCCGCGTGGACCGGCGATGACAAGCTCGAAATCATGCTGCGGCAAGGGCTCTACTCCAAGAGCCTCGCGAGCCTCCCGCGCAATGACAATGACGTCGAGGTGGCAAACCTGATAGCGCGCCTGGAGGATGAATATCAGGCCGATGCGGTGTTCGTGGACGCGGGCTATGGCACGGGCATCGTGTCGGCCGGCTCGGTCATGGGCCGGTCGTGGCGGCTGATCTGGTTTAGCGGCAAGCCGATCGATACGGGCTTCCTCAATAAGCGCGCTGAGATTTGGGGCACGGGCAAGCGCTGGATCAAGGCGGGCGGCGTCATCGATCCGAAGGATGAGGATCTGTATCAAGACCTGATCGGGCCGGAAACCGTGCCGCGTTTAGATGGCAAGGTTCAGCTTGAGAGCAAAGAGGACATGAAGGATCGCGGGCTACCAAGCCCCAACAAAGGCGATGCGCTGATGCTGACGTTCGCCGAGCCCGTAGCGAAGAAACAGCGCGGCATCGTCGGCGGCACGGTGACGGGGCAGGGCGCGGCCGGTAGTGGCACGGCTGCCACGGATTACGACGCGCTGTCCTGCTGACGGCTGTTCGTGGGCTCAACCATTCGCGGGTAAGCGTCGGGAAACTGCAACGCTCCCGCGAATGGTGATCCGCAATGTGCCTCGTCCCCGACATTCCCGCACCGCAGACCCCGGCCGAAACCCAAGCCATGAAGCAGCCGGACCAGGGCGCGGTTCGCTCCGATGTCAGTCGGCGCACCACAGATCGCATGCGCGCGGGCTCGAACACCATCCTCACGTCCGGGTCGGGTGTGACCGCGACCGCGCCGACGCAGGCCAAGACGCTCCTGGGCCAGTGATGAAGTTCCGCCTGCTCGACAAGGACGGCGAGACGGAAGTGCATTCGGGCGTCATGGCTCGGATGAAGCCGGCTCAAACCGTGTCCTGGGGAAGCCGGGCGTTTGTCTATTTCGAGATGCCCGACGACGTCGCGGTCTACCGCGAGGCCGACAATTTCAGGATCGGCAAATGACCGTCAACGCGCCGCGCTTCGAAACGCAAATCCAGTACCATCGGCGGCGGCTCACCGAGTTGAAGCCCATCCGCCAGCCGTGGGAAAGCGAGTGGGAAGGCGTTGCCACGTTCATCGATCCGACGCGGCTGCGATTGACCAACCGCGACGAGCGCGCAATCAGCCGCAAGGCGATCATCGATAGCAGCGGGACGTTCGCCTATCGCACGCTCAAGTCCGGCATGCATTCCGGCCTCACGTCGCCCGCGCGGCCGTGGTTCCGCCTGACGACGTTCGATCCCGATCTGAAGGACTTCGCGCCCGTCAAGGAATATCTCGCGGCTGTCGAGCAGCGCATGCGCGAGGTGTTCTCGGCCTCGAACATCTATCCGTCGTTTCATACCGGCTATGGCGATCTCGCGCTGTTCGGCCAGCCGTGCGGCCTCCTCGCAGAGGACGATGACAAGTTCGTCCGGATGCAACAGCTCCTCAATGGGCGGTTCTGGATTGCGCGCGATGAGAACGGGCGCGCGACGACGATGTATCGGCAATTCCGCTGGAGCGTCGCGCGGATCGTCTCGCGCTTCGGCTATGAGGCGGTTGCCCGCGTCAGCAACTCGATCAAGACCGCATATGACAACGGCAGGTATGACCAGATTTACGACGTCTGCCACGCCGTCGAGCCGCGTCTAAACCGTGAGCCTGGGCTGATCGACAAGCGCAACAAGGCGTTCCTGTCGAACTACTGGCTCGACACGTCAACGGACAACAATGGCCTGCTTGAGGAAAGCGGGTTCGATGATAACCCGATCATCGCCCCGGTGTGGGAGCTGGCCGGCGATGACCACTATTCGACGTCGCCCGGGCAGGATGCCGTCGCCGATGTGAAGATGCTCCAGAAAGAGCAGACGCGAAAGCTGGAAGGCATCGACAAGCTAGTTCGTCCGCCGATGACGGGGCCGACGTCGTTGCGCAACAATCCGGCATCGCTCCTGCCCGGCTCGGTGACGTATGTCGATGATCCCACCGGCAAGGGCTATCGGCCCGCGATGGAAGTCCGGCTTTCGCTCGCCGACCTCAAGGAAGATATCCGCGACGTGCGGGAGCGGCTGAACAAGTTCATGTATGCCGATCTGTTCCTGATGCTCGCCAACATGGAAGGCATCCAGCCGCGCAACACGCTGGAGATCGCGGAGCGCAAAGAGGAAAAGTTGCTCGCGCTCGGGCCGGTGCTTGAAAACGTCTACAACGGCCAGCTTGAACCGGTCATTGATCGGACGTTCAACATCCTGAACCGTCGCGGCCAGTTGCCGCCGCCTCCGCGCGAGATCGCTGAACAGGAACTCAAGATTGAGTACATCTCAATCCTGGCTCAAGCGCAGAAGGCCGTTGCCACGGGCGCGATCGAGCGGTTCTCCGGGTTCGTCGGGCAGATGGCGGCCGTCAAGCCGGACGTGCTCGACAAGTGGGACGCCGACGAGACAGCCGATCAGTATGCGGACATGCTCGGCGTGCCGCCCTCGATTGTTGTGTCCGACGACAAGGTCAAGGCAACGCGCGATGCGCGCGCTCAGAGGCAGCAGCAGGCAGAACGCGCCGAGATGATGGCGACCGTTGCGCCGGCTGTGAAGCAGGGCGCGGACGCCGCCAGCGTGCTTGCGAGCGCGGGCCAAAATCCGGGCGGGCAGGCGCTCCTACAGCAAATCGGCATTTCGTGAGGTTTGGGATGTGGCGAACGATCTTCGCGGCTGCGGTTCTCCTCGTGTCGCTGGGCACGGCCGACGCACGGCCGCGCGCATGGTGCGGGTGGTGGATGGGGCAGCATCTCGGCAAGCTCGATCGCTCGCTGTGGCTCGCGCGAAATTGGGCGCGCGTCGGATCGCCCGCTAGCGGTCCAGGCGAGGGCGTGATTGTCGTGTGGCGGCATCACGTCGGGATCATCACCGGCCGCGCGGCCAATGGCGAATGGATCGTCAAGAGCGGCAATGACGGCAACCGCGTGCGCGAGCGTGCGCGCGCACTGTCCCGCGTCATCGCCTATCGGGTGCCGTGATGCTGATGTGGTGGCCGCTGTACGCCTATTCGATCGGGTTCGGCCTGCTCGGGCTGTGGTGTGCGCTGGAGCCTGAGGCCGGCGAGCAATGAGCGATTTGACCGAACAACTCTCGCCGGAAGAAGAAATCGCCCGCGCCGAATTGGCGAGGGCGTTTCACGACGTCCTTGCGACGGTCTCGGGCAAGCGCGTCCTCTATTGGGTCCTGGAGGTGTGCGCGATCTACCGCGACGCCTTCGCAGGCGACAACAACGTGACGAACTACACGCTAGGCCGACAAGCGGCCGGGCGCGAGCTGATCGCAAAGCTCGATGAGATCGACCCCCGGTTTTATCCGTCGCTCCTGATGGCGATGGCTGAGATCAGGGAAATGGACCGCGCGGCGGCGCGTGCAACCGCCGAGAGAGAGAAAGGAAACGACGATGATCTTGAGGGGTAATCTTGCGCGCCATCTGATATCCGCCGCCGTGTTCAACGCGGAGGCTGGGGCCGGTGGCGGGGGTGGCAACGTGACGCCGCCCGCTGGCGATCCGCCCGCGCCGAAGGCCGATCCCGCGAAGCCTGCGGCCGATCCCGCCGCGAGCGTGCTGTTCCCGAACGAGGGTGGCGATCCGAAAGCCTCGCCCGCTGCCGGTGATCCTCCGAAGGAAGGCGACAAGCCGAAAGCCGACGACTGGAAAGAGTATGTGCCCGATCCGAAGAAGTCGGACGCGGAGAACGCCGCCGCGAAGGTCGAGCACGACAAGACGAAGCCGGCCGCCGCCGATCCGCTCGACGTCGTTCCGGCCGATGGCAAGTACACCATCACCGCGCCGGAAGGCGTCCAGGTCGATCAGGAAATGGTCGATGCGCTCGCTCCCGCGTTCAAGGAAATCGGCCTGACCGGCAAGCAGGCGCAGCAGCTCGCGGACAAGTTCACGGAGATGCAGACGAAGCGCGCGAAGGAATACGCCGACAGGCCGGAAGGTCAGTGGTCGATGGCGTCCTATGCGTATTTCCAGAAGAACGGCACGCCCGACAAGTGGGCCGATGCCGCCAAGGCGGACAAGGACATTGGCGGCACGAAATGGGACGGCACCGTTTCAACCGCCGTCCGCGCCGTCAACACGCTCGGCTCGCCCGGCCTCAAAGAATATTTCGAGGCGAGTGGTGCCGGCAACCATCCCGAGGTTATCCGCTTCATGGCGAAGGTCGGGGCCATGATCAAAGAGGACAATCCGGCCGATGGCGGTGCAGGTGGATCGGGCAAGCCGGTCGATGCTGCGCACGTGCTCTTTCCGAACGACGCACCGAAAGGCTGATGAAATATGGCGACTATCGGACAATCCTATCCCACCCTGATCGACGCCTATAAGGGCTCGGCCGAGGGCACCGTGATCGAAATCCTGAACCGGCAGAACCCGGTTCTCGACGACGCAATCGCAACTCAGTGCAACATGGACGCCCTGCACCGGCACATGATCCGCACCGGTATGCCCACCGTGGCTTGGGGCCGTCTCTATCAGGGCGTGCCGCAGTCCAAGGCGACGATGCAACAGGTCGATGACACGACTGGCTTCCTGGAAGCCATGTCCGGCGTCGATACCCGCCTGCTCGCGCTCGCGCCCGATCCGGCGAAGCAGCGGCTCGTCGATAGCGCGCCGTACCTGGAAGCCATGAACCAGGAAATGGCGACCGGCATTTTCTACCACGACACCGCCACCACGCCCGAGAAGTTCAAGGGTCTCGCTGCGCGCTTCGCGGCGTACAACTCGAACGTCCCCGACGTCGCCAAGCCGAACATCGCCAATCAGGTGATCCACGGCGGCGGCGCTGGCTCGGACAATACGTCGATCTGGTTCGTGACGTGGGGCGATCACGCGACCTCGCTGCTCTACCCGAAGGGCATGAAGGCCGGCGTGTCGATCGCCGACAAGGGCGAACAGCGCGTTCTCGATGCGAACGGCAATCCGTATTACGTCAAGGAAACGATGTTCAATTGGCACATCGGCCTTTTCGTGAAGGATTGGCGCTACAACGCTCGCGTCGCGAATATCGATGTGTCCGACATGCGCGCCGGCTCCGTCGATCTCTGGGCGCTGATGCGCAAGGCCTACTATCGCCTCCAGAGCCGTCGTCGGGACGCGATGTCCAGCCGCATCGCGATCTACATGAACCGCGAAGTTCTCGAAATCCTCGACGCTCAGTCGAGCGATCGTTCCCTGCTCGCGGCCAACCCGAACTATACCGGGCTGTCGCAGGCCACCGTCGAGGGCAAGGAAGTCAAGACCTATCGCGGCATTCCGATCCGCGAGACGGATGCGATCCTGAACACCGAGGCGCTGGTTCCCGCCGTCGCGATCTAACCCGGCCCGGCCCGCTTCGGCGGGCCGTTCCTCCCGTAGATGGCCGGAAGGCCGAACCTTGAGGCTCACTTATGATCTTCGATCGTCAATCTCTGCTTTCGGACGCGCAGGCCATCACCGTCACCGCCGCGTCCACCAACGTCATCGATCTCGGGCCGATCGCCACCGGCATCGTCCGAGACATCGGCAAGGGCAAGCAAATCCCGCTGCTGATCCAGGTCATCGAGGCGTTCACGGCGGCCGGCGCGGCCACGCTGACCGTCGCCCTCCAGGTCGATAACGATGTTGCGTTCGGATCGCCCAAGACGGTGTGGACCTCTCCCGCGCTCGCTCTGGCCGATCTGATCGCCGGCAAGGTGATCATCCCGGAGTACATCCAGCGCGGCACGGATGAGCGCTATTTGCGCCTCAACTACACCGTCGCGACCGGTCCGATGACTGCGGGCAAGATCACGGCCGGCGTCACCATGGGCAATCAGAGCAACGGCTAACCGCCGTTGCTTCCCGTTCTCACTGGAGGGACTGAACTATGGTGAAGGTCACTGCGACGACGAAAGGCTATTTCGGCCACGTCGTCCGCGAGATGGGCGAAAGCTTCGCGATCCCGGACGAGATTTGGGACGACGTGAAGCGGCGGCCGTCCTGGGTCGTTCTCGACAAGGCGGCTGCGGCTTCGGCCGTCGCCACCGTCGAGGCCGGCGACAAGGGCGAAGGTGTCGGCGGCAACCTCTCGGCCACTGCCGGGCAGAACAAGCCTGCCGCCATCGTCGAGGTGCCGGCCGATTGGTCTAGCCTGCATCACAGCAAGCGCAAGGCGCTCGCGAAGCAGATCACGGGCGAGGCCGTCCATGATCTTGCGGCGGCGGACGCGATCATTGCGGCCCACGTCGAGGCGACCAAGCCCGCTCCGTTTGCCGATGCGCCCGCGCCGCAGACGGTGGCCCAGGCGCAGGCAGCCACTGGAGGCATGCAACCCGATTGGGAAGCGCCGGGCGGCGCTACGCAAGTCGCCGACTAAACGGATGGGGCGGTTCGCCGCCCCTTCCTTCTTCTCGCGGGGTGGGCTGTGGCCGATATCTTCAACGATCAGCGCGTCGTCGGCGTCGTATTCGTGCCCGATGGTACGACGATGTATAACGGCCGGCCGGTTGTTGGCTGCTATGCCGTCAATGACGGCGTGTTCTTCATCGACAATCAGCGCGTCGTCAAAGGCGTCGAGATCACTGACGGCAGCGTGATCTACAACGATCAGCCCGTGATCGGCGTCGTCGATATCCAGGACGGCCGCAAGCTCTACAACAATCAGCTAGTCACTCCCCTTGGGAGAGTGAACGCCGATTTCCCATACCCGACTTTCCCGTATACGACCTTGATGCAGATGCAGACTGCGTCGGATTTGGCAGCTTCATCTGGCAGCAATACTATCGCTGATACCGCACACGCCGACAGCCCCTATAACGGGACCGCGGTCCAAATCACGTCAGTCGGCTTTGCTTCATCATTCACGGGGAAGCCGACCGCGGCTGGCGTAAACGTCCAGAACGGTAGCATTCGGTTCAACTATAAGCCTATAGCCAATTGTCAGCGTGGCGGCACGAGCCCGTCATCGTTCACGATCCGGCTATTTTCAACGACGTCGCCTGGCGCCAATTATCATCAAGCTGGCAATGCGAGTTGGCTTGTTGGCTTATCGACAGAGCCGACAGCCGGAACGCCTGGCCGCTGGCAGACGGCCGCAATTCCGATCAACCGTTTCACCGCGGTTGGCACAGGTGCCGATTTGTCGTCTATCCGGTGCGTGCAGTTTATCGTGACGTTCGGCAATGGTGCGGTCTATTGTCTCGGCAATGTCGACTTTGTACCAAACCCGCGCTCTAAGGCTGCTTTGATATTTGCGTTTGATGACGCAACCTTGAGCGCCAAAACGGCGCAGGCAATTCTTGATCCATACGGGCTCGCGGGCGTGATCTATCCGGGGGCCGTGGCCTCTGCGCAGGGCATCAATGGATCGGGGAAGTTGACGACGGCGGATGTCCAAAGTCTGGTGGCGTCAGGCTGGCAATTTGCCTCACAAAGCTATTCGACTGAAAGCAATACGATTGTCGACGCATGGACAAGAGCTGAGCGGCTCGCCGAGTATGCTGCAACGCGCAACTACACCCGCTCACCGTTCAACCGCTATCGCGACAGCTATGACGGGAGTTACTACTCCAGCGTGAGCGCGGTGGATATGACGGCATGGCCCGAACTTCGTGACAGCTTTAGGACGCTGCGTCGCTTCGACAACGGCAACCCGGTCAACCCGCCGCTGCCCTATGGCGAGTGTTTCCCATTCGGCGATCCAAAAAACATCGTGTGTCTGAATCAGGCGCAGAACGGTGCTGGTGGTGGTGCTGACACCACGCTTTATACCGGCTACGCAATGGATCAGGTCATCGCCAGCAAAGGCGTCCTGATCGCGGGGCACCACAACGATCTGACGAATCCCAACGTGCTCGATGCCTTCAACTACGCAGTTACGCGAGCGACCACGACAGACGCGGCAAACATCGAGATCATCACGTTGCGAAAGTTGCTTGCGCCCTACAATGGCGACACGCTGACGGGCTAGTCGTCCACTCCCTCAGGGGGAGCGAACGGCTAGCACAGCATAGTTTCCGCAACAACCATCCGGCCCGATCTTGCCACCCGTGTCCCACGTCACGGGTGGAAGATGGCAAAGCTCGCAAGCCTCAAACAGAAGTACAGCGACATGGACAAGCCGGCCGGCGCGTCCAGCGATGAATATTACCCGTCGCTCTACCTCGACGGAAAGCAGATCGAGGCCATGGGCATCGACGCCGCGCGCGTCGGCACCGACATGACCATGACCGCTACAGTGCGGGTTTCCAGCGTCAGCGAAAGCAAAGACGGCCACCGCTCGATGTCGTTCGAGATCATCGAGGCGGCGATTGAGGCGAAGAAGAAAGAGCCGGACGCTGCGTCGGTCCTCTTTCCGAACGGGTGACGCATGGCGTCGGTTGTCTCGATCTGTAATCTCGCGCTGACGAACCTTGGCAAGACCAAGATCAACGCGCTCTCGGAGCCGACCGCTGAGGCGCGGGCGTGCAACCAGTTCTATGAGCACACGCGCGATCTGCTTCTGCAAGGCTATCCCTGGCGCTTCGCCGGCAAGACGCTGTCGATGGCCGAGTTGACCAACGACAAGCCGGGCGCATGGCAGCATGCCTACCAGCGACCGAGCGACTGTCTCAAGGTGCGCTGGGTGCGGCGGGAATACTCGACCGTCGATCCGTGTCCGCAAACGCTGCAAGAGGAAATCGCCAACCCCTACGAGATCGAGGGCGAAACGATCTATTGCAATCTGTCGCCGGCCTTCCTGCGCTACACGTTCCGGCTCGTCGATCCCGCGAGGTATTCGCCGCTGTTCGTCGAAGCGATGTCATGGCATCTTGCCGTCAAGCTCGCGATGCCGCTGACGCGCGATCCAAAGGTTCGCGCTGACGCCTTCCAACTCGCAATGAAGATGCAAGGCGCGGCTGAGATGGCCGACGCCAACGAACAGCGCGAGACGTCGGACCACGAAAGCGATCTCGTCGCGGGGCGGCGCTGATGGCTGAGCTTCGGGCCTATCAACCCTCCTTCACTGCCGGGGAGTTGTCGCCAGCGCTCGGCGCGCGCGTCGATCTGGCGAAGTATTCGAGCGGCCTGCGCACCGCAATCAACCTGTTCATTCATCCGCATGGTGGCGCTTCGAACCGAGCAGGGACGCAGTTCATCAACGAGGTGAAGGCGAGCGCGAATTTCGCTCGCCTGATCCCGTTCCAGTTCAATACCGAACAGTCCTATGTCCTGGAGTTCGGCAATCTCTATTTCAGGGTCTATCGCAATGGCGGCTTGGTCCTGAATGCCGGTGTGCCTTACGAGGTGGTGACGCCTTACGCGCACGCGGATCTAGACCAACTCGTTGTGATCCAGGACGCGGATATCATGTATGTCTGCCACCCAAGCTATGCGGTGCGCAAAATTTCGCGGCTTGCGGACAACAATTGGACGATCGCAGCGGTCACGTTCGCGCCGTCGATGGCTCCCCCTGCCGCGCCAACCGCGAGCGTGATCGTTGACAAATCGGGCGCGACAGGTGCGCAGGCGAAATCTTATGCTTACAAGGTCTCGGCGGTGTCCGCCTCGACTGGCGAGGAAAGCTTGCCTTCGCCTGCCTCGAACGCTGTTGTCAACGATCTGACGATAAATGGCGGCTTGAACAGGGTCACGTGGGCGGCCGTCGCCGGGGCCGGTCGATATATCGTCTACAAGTTCGACAACGGCGTTTATGGGTACATCGGCGGCACCGAGAACCTGTCATTCGACGACGACAACATTACCGCCGACACGTCGGACACGCCGCAGAAGGCCGTCAACCCGTTTTCCAGTGCCGGCAACTTCCCGCGATGTGGCGCGCTCATCGAGCAACGACTTGCGCTCGCCTCGACGTCGAATGAGCCGCAAGCAATCTGGATGTCGCAGTCCGCGAACTATGAGAACTTCGGCAACGCGGAGCCGCGCAAGGCGAGCGACGCGATCAGCTTCCGGATCAAGTCCCGGCAGGTGAATGAAGTCCGCTCCATGCTCGCGCTCAAGGCCGGCATGATGGTGCTGACGTCGGGCACCGAATGGGTTGTTAGCGGCGGCTCGCAGTCCGATGCAATCACGCCATCGGCGATCAAACTGGACAACCAGGGATATCGCGGTTCGGCCAAGGTGCAGCCGATCGTCGTCGGCAACACGGTGCTGTTCGCGCAACGCAACGGCGGCGTTGTGCGCGATTTCTCCTATGACTTCTCGCAGGACGGTTTCGTTGGCAAAGACCTGACAATCCTCGCGCGGCACCTGTTCGAGAACAAGACGATCAAGGCATGGGCATATGCGCAAGCGCCGTACTCGATCGCCTGGGTGATCTTAGATGATGGATCACTTGTCTCGCTGACCTACCTGCGCGAGCATGAGGTTTGGGCGTGGACGCGTCACGAAAGCGGCCCGGACGAGGACGCCGTTTTCGAGGACGTCGTTGCGGTCGGCGAGGGGAACGAGGACGTCCCATATTTCATCGTGAAGCGGACGATCGGCGGCGTTTCCAAGCGCTACATCGAGCGGCTTCATACGCGCGTGTTTGCGACGATCGCCGATGCGTTCTTTGTCGATTGCGGCCTGACATACTCCGGAGCGCCAAAAACCGTCTTCGCAGGCCTGGACCATCTCAACGGGCAAAGCGTCGTTGCGCTTGCGGATGGCAACGTAGTCCGCAATCTTACGGTTGGTCCGGTCACTGGAGGCGTCGGCGTGGTGCTGCCGAATGCCGCGTCAAAGGTCCACGTCGGTTTGCCCATGACGGCGTCGCTGCAAACGCTGAACCTTGATCTCGGCCAAGTGCAGGGGCTCGGGACGGTGCAAGGCCGTCAGAAGTCGATCAGCGAAGTGACCATGCGCGTCGAGGATACGCGCGGCATCTTCATCGGGCCATATGACGGCGATCGAGACAGTGAGCACCTTGTCGAATATCGCCAGCGGTCAACGGAGGCTTGGAACGAGGCTATCGCGATGTACACCGGCGACATCACCATGACGCCGGATTGGGATTGGAACACGAACGGGAATATGTGGATCAAGCAGTTCGATCCGCTCCCGATGACCATCCTCGCGATTATGCCGGACGTGACCGTTGGGCGCTGACATCCAAATCGTTCCGGCGCGGCCGGCGCATATCCGCTCGATCGCGCGGCGGATGCGGCGGGCCGATCGCGACGAGGTCGCGGCTATCTCGGGTAAGTCCCCGGTCGAGGCGTTGGCGTTCTCGCTGCGCAAGTCGTCCCAGGCATGGACGGCGATCATCGACGGCCGGCCGGAAGTGATGTTCGGCGTGGCCGATCTCAACATCCTTGCCGGGGTCGGAGCGCCCTGGCTTCTCGGCACCGAGGCCGTTGAACAACACTATCGGCAGTTCCTTCGCCGCTCGGTGAGTTGGCGCGATCAACTGTTAGGACGCTATCCGGTCCTAAAGAATTTGGTCGATGACCGGAACGTGGTCTCGATCCGGTGGCTGCGGTGGCTCGGCTTCAAGTTCTCCGATCCGGTCCTGTTTCGCGGCCACTCGTTCCGATCGTTCGAATTGAGGTCAAGCGATGTGCGAATTGATGACGGCCCTCACGATCGGCTCGACGCTCCTGGGCGCGGCCGGCGCGGTGCAGTCCGGGCAGGCCGCTGCGGCGTCGGGCCGGTACAGCGCGCAAGTCTCGGAGATGAACGCGACGCTCGCGGATCGCCGGGCTAAGGACGCGCTCGAACGCGGAGCGGTCGCGGAGCAACGCAAGCGGCAAGAGGTTTCCGCGATCGTCGGCAAGCAAACGGCGGCCATGGCGGCGAATGGTGTTGATCTGACGTTCGGCTCGCCATTGGATACGCTGATCGATACTGCCACGATGGGCGAGATTGACGCGCTGACGATCCGGACCAACGCCAACCGCGAGGCGTATGACTATCGCGTCCAGGCCGCGAGCGGCCGCGCGAACGCGACGCTACAGCGCTCACAGGCCGATAGCGCCGAAATGGGTGGCTACCTCAAAGCTGGCGGAACGATCCTCGGCGGAGGAGGCCAGTCTTACGCCCGGTACAAGGGGCTGTCTTACACGGGCTCCAGCGATCCCACGCGGATCGGCTCGCTCTACTGAGGTTGAAGCATGGTCAAGGTTCCTGAATATCAGCCGTCCGTTGAGCTGCGGCCTGAGTTCCGGCAGGACATCGACGTGCGAGCGACGCCGGAAAGCTTCGGCGCGGACATCGGCCGGGGCCTGGAAGCGCTCGGCAGGGGCGCTGACATCGCCAGCGATGCGCTCGTTCGCGTGCAGCATCTTGAGGACGTCACGCGCGCGAAGGACGCGGACAATAGGTATGCGGATTGGGTGCGCAATCGCCAGTTCGGTGAGGGCGGGTTCATGACGTTGGAAGGCCGTGCCGCCGTGGACGGCCGCGCCGATTTCGAGCGCGAGGCGGCAGAGAAGCGCAAGGAGTTCGGGCAGGGCTTGCCGCCTGGGGCGGCACGGGCCTACGACACGGCGTCGAGTGCGCGGCTGCAATCGACGCTGCAACAGTCGATCGTTCACACCGCGCAGGCTCGCAAGCAGTGGGTCGGCGATGCGTCGGCCGCTCGCTTGCAAACGTTCGCCGACGACGCGCTTGCGAATTTCACCAACCCTGCCGCTGTGGCGAAGAACATCGCGGCGGGACAAGCAGAGCTTCGGCAGAATGGCGCGCTGCACGGTTGGGATGCCGACACGCTCAAGGCAAAAGAGCGCGACTATGTCTCTGGCGTGCATAAGAACATTACGCTCCAGATGGCGCAAAGCGACCCGATCGCCGCCGAAAAGTACATGGCGGACAAAAAGGATTTCATCAGCGGGGCCGATCGCTATGCGCTGGAACATTCGCTCAAGGTGCCGCTGAAAGAAGCGCAGTCGCAGCGGGCCGCCTCCGACTTCATTGCCGGTCGGCAGTCCGGCGCGGGTGGCTCGGCTTTCGACATGATCCGCAGGTTCGAGGGCTTCAAAACCGCGCCCTATTGGGACGTGAACCATTTCCGCGTCGGCTTCGGCTCGGACACGATCACGCGCGAGGACGGCAGCGTGGTCGAGGTCAAGCCCGGCATGACCGTGACGGAGACGGACGCTGCGCGCGATCTGCAACGGCGGATCGTCGCGACGCAGGGCCGGATCGTCGGTGCCGTGGGGCAGGACAAATGGGACGGCCTTTCCGCGCCGGCCAAGGCGGCGGTGACGTCCGTTGCGTACAATTACGGCACCTTGCCGCAGTCGGTGACGGACGCAATCCGCACGGGCGGGCCGGGCGAAATTGCCGCGTCAATCCGGTTGCTCCAGGATCACAACGACGGCGTGAACAAGAAGCGCCGCAATGCTGAGGCTGACGCGGTGCTCGGCATCGACGTGTCGGCGGCCGGCCGTGACACGCAATCGTTCTTCACCGATATGGAAAGCTATCTCGCCGGCATCAAAGACCCGCAGGTTCAAGAGCTGACACGGAAGCGGATCAACGCGCTGCTCGAAACCCAGCACAAGGCGCAGCAGGCGAACGAACAGCAGGCCAAAGCGCAGCTCTGGAGCTACATCGACCAGGGCAAGACGCCGGATCAAATCCCGATGGAGGTGCGGCAGGCGGCGGGGATGGCTGCGGTGTCGTCGGCGTGGTCCTACCTAGAGACAGTGCGCAAGGGCCGCGACATCGAGAGCGACCCGGAAATGCTCTACGGCATGCGGCGCGCGGCGGCACAAGACCCGGAATTTTTCTCGAGGATCGATCTCAACGATTACCGCGAGAAGCTGTCTCGCGCTGACATCAAAGAGCTTACCACGCTCCAGACCAGCGCGTTGACCGATCAGCGCAAGGCTCGCGAGGATGGGCTTAACCTGACGGCGGCGTTCTCGCAGGCCGAACAGCAGTTGGCCGCTGTCGGCATTTCGACGGCGGGCAAGAAGGGCTCGCAGCTCGACGAGGCTAACAAGCGGATCGCGCAATTCAACAACGCGCTGTCCGCTCAGATGGACGAGTTTAAACGCGCAAACGCGAACAAGGCCCCGACGCAGGCCGACATTCAGTCGATGATCAACCGTCTGCTCCTGCCGGTCGTGATCAAGACGCCGGGCACGTTGTGGGGCTCGAACACCTGGACGCCGCCCGGTGCTGGCGGCGGGTTGTTCGGTGCGCCCAAGACGTTCGCGTTCGATGCGGCCGGGCGGCCGGACAATTCGACGGTCGAAGCGCAGATTAAATATTCGGACATCCCGATTGATCTGCGACGCGGCATTGCGACCGATCTGGAGCGCGAACTAGGCCGCAAGCCGAGCGAGGTCGAAGTGACCAAGCGCTATCAGGATTTCATCCTCAACCGTTGAGCTAGATGATCCCGGCCACGCCTAGCAGCCAAATCACGCCGACGATGGCGATGAGGAGGAGAGCGGGCGCGACGATCATATTGGAAACAAGGCGGCCGGCGATCTGCGTCCGGCTCGGCTGCGAGTTCATGGAAAGCCCCTAAATGGATACGATCGCGGACTATACGGCCTGGAAGGCGAAGCAGCAACAGAACGGCGTCGAGGCCGCGAATACGGTGCTTTCCGCCGTCGAGGGCTCGCCCGATGAGGTGGCCGGCGATCTGAACCTTGCGAGCGAGTTCGGCAAGGTCACGGGCAACCCGGTCCCGCCCGTGCCCATGGTCTCGGAATATCGGCCCGTTTTTCAGCAGGCGATCGAGCGCGAGAAGAACCGGACGATCCTGGCCGACGCACCGCGCCTGACGGAATGGCTCCGCAACCCCGAGAACGCGGCGGTCGCGCGCGATGACCTGCAAGGGCTGTCGTGGTGGGAAACCGCGATCGGTGCCGGCCAGAACGCCTTTAGCCGGGGCGTGAGGCGCATTCCGCAGTCCTACAATCAGTTTCTCGCCAACTCGGCGGCAGAGCGCGCCCAGGACCAAATGCGCGGGTTCTCGGACATCCTTGCCGATCAGACGGCCATTCGCGGCGCAGATGGCGGCGTGATCGCCTGGAAGCCGATCGCCAACCCGGTCGATCTCCTTAGCGCCGGAACGCGGTTCCTGACGTCCAGGCTCGCGACGTTGACCGGGACCGATGAGAAGCAGGCGGCGGCGTACTATCAGCAACAGGTCGGCGCGATCAACAAGCGGATCGGCGAAATCCCGCTGTCGCCAGCCGGCTCCGAAGGCCGCGACTATTGGAACGAGGCGGCCAAGACCGGCGACCTCCATTCCTTCATGCGCGTGATTGCGCAGCATCCCGGCCCGTTCATGGCGTTCGTTGGCGAGACGGCCGCCGAAAGCCTGCCGTCGATGGCGGCGGCGATCGGCGTCGGCGTCGCGACGCGCAGTCCGGCTGCGGGCGCGACGTTCATGGGCGTGAATTCGGCCATGACCGAAAAGGGCAGCGCGCCGGCTGACTTCTTTCGCGAGAAGGGAATTGACATCTCGACGGCGGAAGGGGCGGCGAAAGCGGTCTCCGACCCGACCTTGATGCGTGAGGCGATCAAGCGCGGTGACGCGCGCGGGCTCGTCGTCGGCTTGATGGATGGGCTTTCTGGCGGCGTGGCCGGAAAGATGCTCGTACAATCCAACGTCGGCAACATGGTGTTGCAGTCGATCACGCAAGCCATGATGGGCGCGGCCGGCGAGGCCGGTGGCCAAGTCGCGGCCGGCCAGCCGATCAGCCTGGGCGATATCCTGATGGAAGGGTTTGCCGAGTTCGCGAGCGCGCCGGTCGAGGTGGCTGGCATGGGCGGCGGGCGCGTCATGGAAGCGGCGCGCAAGGCGAAAGAGGCCGGCGATCGGCGCGCGCTGTTCGAGGCGCTGTCGGGCCAAGCGCAGTCCTCGGTTCTCCGCAACCGGATGCCGGACAAATTCCGCCAGTTCGTCGAGACCGCGACCGCGAACGGTCCGGTCGAAAACGTCTATGTCCCGGCTGATCAGTTCGTCCAGTATTTCCAGGGGATCGGCGTCGATCCCTATGCCCTGGTCGATGAGCTGGAAGGCGTGTCCCGCGACGATCTCGACGCCGCGATTGCGGGCGGCGGGGATCTCCAAATCCCGACCGCGACCTATGCCGCGCGCATTGCGGGCTCGGAGCATGACGCGTTCCTGATGGACAACATGCGGTTCGATCCGGATCAGTTCACGGCGATCGAGGCGGTCGAGTTCAACGCACGCGCGCAAGAGGCTTTGCAAGAGGCGCACGATCTCGCCGAACAGGTGCGGCAGGATCAAGAGCGCCTGCGCTCGTTCGAGCAGGAAATCTACGACACGATGGTTTCCCGCCTGCGCGCTGCGGGTCGATCGACCGACGTCGCGACCACGGAAGCGATGCTTTACCCGGCGTTCTATCGGGTGATGGCGGAACGTTCGGGCCTGACGACTGAGGAGTTCATGCAGCGCTATCCGCTGCCCCATGTGGCCGGCGATCTGCCCGAAGGCATCCAGTACAAGAGCGTCGATGAGCTGAACCGGACGCTGGCGGAAGCGCGCTCGCGCAAGACGGTGAAGGACACGCGGCAAACGCTCTTGGAGTTCATCGACCAGCACGGCGGCATCAACGACGTCGGCGGGGAGCTGAAAGCCCGCAACGCTGAAACGGTCTCGCGCGGCAAGGGCAAGAAGTCGCTCAAGCTGGCGCGCAAGGGGTTCATCGCGGGCGCTCGCGATCTCCTCGGCGGCGACGGCGGCAAGAAGCACAGTCCCGACGAGGTCGCGCGTGCGGCGATCGACGCGGGCTTCCTGGCCGACGATCCGGTTGCGAACGAGTACAGGACGGCCATCGCGGAAGGCCGCGAGGTGCCGGATATCACGCGCTCGCTGTTCGATGCGATCGACCGCGAGTTGCGCGGCGAAGCGCAGTATTCAGCCAATGAGGAGCCGGACCCGGCCGTTGCGCGCAATGCGCAGCTCGACGAAATCGAGGCGTATTTGTCGAGCCTCGGCGTGACGCTCAAGGACGATGACGCGACGATCCGGCAGGCGATCGATGGCGCGCGGCAGTATGCGCAAACCCCGCGCCGACTGTTCCAGTCTGGCGGCCCCGGCCCGCGCGGCGCGATCCAGTTCCCCGCTGCCGGTGTCGGCAACGGCGACACGGTCATTCGCCTGTTCCAGACGGCGGACCTTTCGACCATGTTGCACGAAAGCGGCCATTATTTCCTGACGGTGATCCAGGACATGGCGGCGCGCGAGGGTGGCTCGTCGGCGTTGTCGGACCTGAACCAGCGTCTCGATGCGCTGCAAGATGAACAGCGGCGGACGTTCGAGCATGAAAGCGACGGGTGGATTGGTCCTGTTGCTGGTGCTGAGGATGATCCTCTCTATTTGGCATTGAAGGACGCGACCGGGGCGGGGGTCAATCTCGATCGGTGGGCGGACAGTGCCGAATGGGCCGCGAAGAACGGGCGGGAGGATATCGCTCAAGCCATCGTCGATCGCGCGCAACGGGAGGCCGATCGAGCGGCCGCAGATAAGCCGGGCGTCGCTCCAGACAGCCCACGATATGCCGCGATCGAGGAGAGCCTTAAAGCGAGCGCGCAAGAAACGCTCGCAAAGGCCCGGGCGATTGCAGAGAGGGCAGGTCTCAAGCCAACGGTCGCGACGACGCCAACGACCGGCGCGGCGGCGGACTATGCCACGGTCAAGGAATGGTGGGGCGCGAACGCCGCTGACGTCGCCAAGGATGCCGTGCGGGTGATGCCCGACGTGGCCGTGACGGCCGATGACGTGAAGGCCGCGCTCGCCAACGGCACCACGGGCGACGTCATGAAGGACGCCGCTATTGACGTCGGCATGCAAGAGCAGTGGGCGCGCGCGTTCGAGGGCTATCTGATGGACGGCAAAGCGCCGTCCGCTGATCTGCGCTCGGCGTTCGAGAAGTTCCGCGCGTGGCTGATCTCGGTCTATCGCCGGTTGACCAATCTCAACGTCACGGTCTCGGACGATATCCGTGGCGTGTTCGACCGCATGATTGCGTCGGACGATGAGATTGCGAAAGCGAGGGCCGAAACCGGCGACGCCGGCCCGGTGTTCGCCACGGCCGAACAGATGGGTCTCACGGACGAGCAGTATGCGGCATTCCTCAAGCTGAGGGACCAGGCGCAAGAGGACGCCAAGGCGCGGCTCCTGCGCGAGACAATGGCCCCGATTAAACGGCAGCAGGAAAAATGGTTCAAAGAGGAGCGCAAGGCTGTCCGGGCTGAGGTCGAGCGGGACGTTAATTCCTATCCCGTGTTCCGGGCTCTGGAGTGGATGGGCAATCGTCGCTGGCTCGGGGAAGGCCAGCCGGAGGAGATGCCCGATATCCGACTGTCCAAGGACGTCCTGGTCGAGCGCTACGGCGAGGGCGTGCTTAAAACGCTGCCGCGCGGGAAGCAAACTGTCTACACCGTGGAAGGCGGTCTAGACCCGGATGAAGCGGCCGGATGGTTCGGCTTCCGTTCGGGCGACGAAATGGTCAAGGCGCTGGAACAGACGCTTGGTCGCAAGGAGGCGATCGACGCGGAGACCGACCGCGTGATGCGCGATCGGCACGGCGACGCGCTCAATGACGGCGAGGTCGAGGCGCACGCGCTCGACGCGATCCATGCGCCCGACAAGCGCGGCATGTGGATTGCGGCAGAGCTCAAAGCCGTCGTCGAGGTCGCCGGCACGGGCAAGGCCATGACCATGAAGGAAGCCCGCGCCACGGCACGGCAGACGATCGCCAAGATGCGCGTGCGCGACGCCATGAACGCAAACCGCTTCCTGGCCGCCGAACGCAAAGCGGCCGATGAGGCGGCGCGGCTCGGTGCCACCCTGGCGCGCGAAAAGATTTGGCTCGATGCGGCGCGGCGCAAGATCGGCACGGCGGCGCGCGCGGCGTTACGCGGCGAGGGATCGGTTGAGGCAGTGGCCGATGCGATCGACGCCAACAACGCGAAGTTCGAGACGTCGATTGCCAGCTACACGGTCCCGGATCGCGAGGTTGTCGGGAAAGACGGTCAAGCCCGGACCATCAAGGGCGGCCAGCGCACGGCGACCAGCCTCGGCTACAACGAGATGGTCGCCAAGCTGATCGACGCCAAGCGGCGGCAACTGCTCAACCACGCGTTCTATTCGGAAGCCCGCAAGGTCGCCGACGAGGTCGAGAAGGCGGAACGGTTCGTTGACAAGCTCGGCAAGGCGTCGCACCGCGAGCGGATCGCGGGAGCCGGCCGGCGCGAGAACGCCCAGGTCGATTACCTCGGCGCGATCGACGAGCTGCTTGATCGGTACGACTTCCGCCAGATGAGCGGCGCGGCCGAACAGCGGCGCGGCTCTCTCAACGCGTTCGTCGCCGCGATGACCGCGGCTGGCCGCGAGAATGAGCTTGCCATTCCGGAAAGCGTGCTCGCCGACGCAGCGCGGAAGCCATACAAGACCCTGCCGGTCGAGGAGCTGCGCGGCGTGGTCGATAGCTTAAAGAACCTGGAGCACATCGCGCTTCGCTGGGACAAGCTGATCGATGCCCAGCGGGAACGGGAGTTCTCGGCGGCGGCGGAAAGCATTGCGGCGGCGATCGACAAGAATTTGCCGAAGCGTCCGCCTGGAGCGGTCAAGAGCAAAGGCGAGCAGGCGCGCAACCTCGCGCGTGCTTATCTCGATAGCGTCCTGAATGCCACGACGCTTCTGCGCGAGATGGATGGGTTCGACAACGGCGACGTCTATCAGGCGATCAAGGCCCCGATCGATGAGGCGCAAAACCGCCTGATCGTCCGCAAGCAGGACGCGGCGAAGGCGCTGGAAGGGCTCTATTCGGTCTATTCCAAGGAGGAGCGGCGGGCGATGGCCGTTCGCGAGCACATCCCGGAACTCGGGTTTGCCCTGTCGAAATGGGAGCGGATCGCGGTCGCACTCAACACCGGCAACGAGGGCAACCTTTCGCGGCTAACTGATCCGCGCCAGCGCCGGCCGTTTACGATGGATCAGGTGAACGCGATCCTCGCCGGCCTGGACGCGCGGGATGCTGATTTCGTGCAATCTGTGTGGGATTACATCGGCACGTTCAAGGCCGACATCGCCGCTCGCGAGCGGCGCGCGACGGGCATTGAACCGGCTTGGGTCGAGGCTTCGCCGGTCACGATCGGCGGCAAGCAGTTGAGCGGCGGCTATTACCCGATCAAGTACGACACGCGCCTGTCCTCGACGGCGGCCGATCGCGAGACGGTCGATATTGCACAGTCGCTCCAGGCTGGCCGGTTCGGCAAGGCTCAGACGCGGAACGGCCATTTGAAGGAACGTGCGGCGGCCGGCGACGGCTCGATTGATCTCGACATGGCCGTGATGCACCGCCACGTCAATCAGGTGATCTATGACCTGGAGATGAGCGAGCCGGTCGCCAACGCGTGGCGACTGATCCAGGACGGGCGGGTGCGCGGCGCGCTCGACGACGCCGGCCGCTCGGCTGACTTCGACGCGCTGCAAGCGTGGTTGAAGGATGCGGCCGAGGGCGAGCTTGGCGCGACTAGCCCGGTTGGCTCGGTGCTGCGCGGGCTCAAATCCAACTTCACGGCGGCCAAGCTGGCTTTCAATCTCTCGAACGCGTTGCTCCAGATTACCGGCGTCGCGCAATCCTTCGTGGTGGTCGGCAAGAAGGATATGGCAATCGGCATCATGAAGGCGGCGCGTAACCCGGCTGCTGCTGCGGCGGCGGTCGCGGCCAAGTCGCCGTTCATGGCGGCCCGTCAAACGACGTTCAACAAAGACGTGATGGACTTCTACAGCGACCCGAAACAGGGCATGACGGCGTCGCGGCTCCAGGAGTTTAAGCGGAACATCTGGGGGCCGCTGTCGTTCTGGCTGATGCAGAAGGTGCAA